>JACCEA011907501.1_pt1 | contig 10869 bp, 8 predicted proteins | sample 7449851 | NCBI WGS metagenome assembly JACCEA01 (sample SAMN15323453, study PRJNA562643) | freshwater metagenome | isolation source: river surface water | place: USA:Blue River Watershed | collected 2017-08-18 | reverse complement strand
GTGCCGAGCCTCGTTCCAGGATCATGAGCCAGGAGCCACCAGACATGCTGGGCGAGGGAATGCTTCAGATGCTCGATCGCCGGAGCCTCCGGCTCTGGCTGTGCTGGTGGGGAGGGGGGTGACAACGAGAGGGCTCGGTAGAATTTGGGTCGGCCGTCGTGATCAGAGGCACCTGCGTCACACATCTGCCGTTCGAGGGCACGAAGGGAAGCCTCATCGCCCTGCCGCTGTTCAATTTCCAGCTCACGAAAGTGCCCGATGATTGTGCCGTGTTTTACGGCTGTCTCGTGGTCAATCACGATCTCGGCGACGGGCACTCGGCCCCGGCAGACCAGGACGCCGCTTCGCCACACACGCAGGGTGACGACCGGGACCAGTTTCCGATGTGCAAGGTGGATGATGAGCAGATCGCGGAGTGCGGTCGGCGGATCGTTCTGTGCTCCAGCTACTTCGACTTCCTGCCGATCTTCCCCCAGTGGAATCTTGAGCTGCCAGGACTGCTTCCCCCGTTCGACTCGATAGCGAAGGGTGATCCCTGCACGGGCCAAGTCATGAGCGACCGTGTCGTAATAGGTCGACGTCAACAGCCGTCGAGGAAGCGGTGTGCCTGGTAGTTGAGGGAGACGGAAATCAGCTCCGATGGTCAGCTTTATTTCCCGCTCCGGATGGGACGAGATCGAAAGAGCGATGACAGGCAACTTCCGACGTGTGTTAACGCGAACCATTCGCACACCGCTTCGGGCAAAGGTGACGTATCTCCAGTTGATTGTGGACGTGTGCAGGAGAGAATGCAACTCACAGTGGCCGTTGAGGAATCGCACGGACAGTCGCCGATGCGGATCGGCGACACGAAAAAAGGAAGCGATGTGTCCTATCGAGGAGGGCAGCGCGCCAAGATAGGGAGGCCGGTTAGAAATCGTCGATGGAGACGGGACGGAGAAAGTCTCGCACGGACACCAGCCCAATGAGTGCCCCTCCTTTGGTCACACCAAGATGGAGGGTTCGATGCTTGTCCATCAGATCAGCCGCTTCCGTCAATGGCTGCCGCTCCTCGACGCCAGGAACCGGACTACTCATGATGTCCTCCACCGGCACGAAGTAGGGCGTCTTTTCTGCACCCACGAATTTCTTGACGACGTCCGACTCCGTGACCAGTCCGATGATCTGAGCTTGACGGGTGACCAACACGCTTTCAACGTTCGAGGCTCTCATGAGCTTGGCTGCCTCCACGACCGATGTCCCGACCTCCACCGTCACTGGCTTTGCCTGCATCAACTTGCCGACGGTCACCATACTGATCCTCCTTTTTATTATTGTATGAGCTCGAAGCTAACAGTATGCTGTTGCGTCTGAGTTAAGGAGATCTCTCCGCTCGGTAAAATCAACGAAGAGGCGAGTGGAGCGTTGTCAGAACTGTGCGGCTTACCCACACCAGAGACACAGGCGGCAAAAGACCTGATCAATTGAGTTACCGTTCAGAGGCAGGCCGCCGGGATGTCACCCGTCTGATTTCCTCAAAGGACAATGGGACATAGCCTCGTTCAAGCGCCAACTCCTGGCCTTGGCGGCTCAGTGCATACCGAATCAGCTCTGCCGATACAGGAGCAGGGTTCGCTTGTCGACGATTGACCCGGTACAGGTAGACACTTCCCCGGAAGGGAGGGGCAACAGTCCTCGCGCTTCGCGCCACGAGTGCCGTAGACCCTTCACCCACCATTGCATTCACCCGTAACCGTGTTACAGGGCCTGTCCCGTATCCGATCCAGCCATCATTCCGAACAGAAACGGCTTGTGGATGATGGGCCACAGGCACAGCGACCGGTTTCTCTCCAAATTCAAGCAGCCAATTCCCGACCTCCGTTGGAGTCATGCGGCGAGACGTGGCCATTAAGTCCGCTTCCTGTGCCAGGAGCCTGGCATGGCCGGCATGAGAACGATCCGAGATCGTCACAATCTGCAGATCTGGATACTGGCGCATTAAATTGTCCGCCCAGGCCTGAACCAATGCTTCCGTCGCGTCACTCACTGAAATCGTCAGCCTCCCGGAAAGCGAATCTTGTGCTGCGTAGGACGGGATCTCAGCATCGATCCATGGACCAACCTCGGCGTAACACGCAGGTGAGAAAGCCGTCAGGAGAATGCTCACCAACAAACAGGCGGCATGTGTCAGATATGGCGATTTCATCAAAGTCTCCTTGCGCCTCCTTACCTACGCACCAAGCATTACCGCAGTATGAGACGGGCATTACAGACCGGTTAACTTTTCGTGAAGAAGGAGGATATGTCACACCGTATTAACGATTCGGCAATAGGGTGGTGACGCAGAGCGGATAGATTCCTTCTCAAGGCTTGAGAAAGCGGGTGCCTCAGAGCGGGGCACGCACATCTGGCTGAGTCATCACGGCAGAACCGTGTTGGCGTCTTGCAATTCAAATGAAGGAGGGAAGGCAAATGAATACTCGGCTGCAAGTAGTGCTCTCGTTCATGAAGTCCCTCATGACCCGACTCGCCATCATCGTGTTGAGCGTTTGCGGCCTATTTATTCGTCTGAGACCCGCTCCGTGAACCGAGCAACTCATTGATACTTGTCCACGGCCCGCAACAGGGCCGCTGCTAGCCTGCATTGTGTCATGTGGAGCCACACTCCGACCCGGTTCCACGCTTACACTCGCAATACTATCCCTCTGTTCATCATCAGCCACCCAGGCCCCTTGTTGCCTTTGAGAAACACCGATACGGCAACAGGCAAGTTGAACAACTATCCCGACTCCTGGAGTAAACGGCCAGAGCTCAATCGATAGCGCGGATCCTGATTCGATTGCTGGAGAACAATTTTGCTGCCGGACAAGTGTCGGGCGGGCGGGTACGCCCGTTCCGACTCCTGTCTCACTATTTCTATACACTGTAGAATCTCCTCTTCGGATCACACACCTGACCTACTCACGGCCCACAGAAAATACGGCATACGTAACGCCCAGGATCGCACTCAACAGAAATGCCTCGATAATCCATGTGATCATTAATACTCACCTCCCTTCGAGTTATGCACGATGCTTCTACCCCAGCGTGTCGTCGCGTTCTCTTCATCGGACCTGACGTAAATCTACTGCGGAGTTGTTTCCTTTTCGTTACAAACATGCCAATTCTGTGTGAAGAGAGAACGGGATTGCTGTGGCGAGTGCATACATAGCTCCCTGGGCGCTGGCATGCATATATGAACGTTATTCAGCTGGAGAAAGGAAGCTAGATCTCCTAATATTACAGATCTGTAACGTTCTCGTAATGGTTTCGTGATCGATAGAGAGTATGATCAACCGGTTTGCTTGTCGGGCAGGGTCATCGGCTCTTCTGAAGTATGATCCGAGTGAAACCCTTTAGCTTCTTTATCAGATGAGGGAACCGGTACGATGAGGTTGTTCGTGAAGGAGTTGAGATGACCGATCAATCTGCTGATCCGGGGAAACCAGCCACCGAGCGTTCGGAAGGCAGTGAAAAAACAAGTCTGTTCTTGAACCGAGAAATCAGTTGGCTGCGATTTAATCTACGAGTCCTAGAAGAAGCCGAGAACAAGCGACACCCGCTTCTGGAACGCGTCAAGTTTTTGACCATTTTCGCCACGAATCTGGACGAGTTTTTCATGATTCGTGTATCGGGTCTACGCCGGCAAATAGTGGCTGCTACGGGCGCAGCCGCCCCGGACGGCATGACACCAGCCGAACAGATCTTGATGATCAACCGAGAGCTGGATGCCCACTATAAGCGGTATACCACGTGCTGGAAGGAAGATATTCTACCGGCCTTACGGGAGTCCGGTATTCGTCTTTTGCATCATTCGGACCTGACTCCTGCGGAGAGAGAAGCAATCCAACAATACTTTCAGCGTGAGATCTCTCCTGTGCTCACTCCTCTGGCCTTTGATCCGACTCATCCGTTTCCGCACATCTCAAATCTCAGTTTTAATCTTGCGGTACTGGTCAAACATCCTGAACGAGGTGATTGCTTCGCCCGTGTCAAAGTGCCGGATATCTTTCCACGACTCGTTCCTATTCCCACCGATGAAGATGTCGTCCTGCAACAGATGGGGTTGGGGAAGACGGGAAAGACACAGCGATTTGTTTGGCTGGACGAAGTCATCGGAAATAACCTGGACGATTTGTTTCCCGGTCTGGAAGTGATTGCATCCTACCCGTTCCGCGTAACGAGAGATGCGGACGTCGCCATTGAGGAAGATGAGGCGTCGGACCTCATTGAGGCCATGGAAGAACAGCTCGATCAACGGGATTTCACCTCGGCTGTCCGATTGGAATTGGATGCCTCGACCCCGGAGCATATTCGCGAGATTTTGACTCGTAACCTTCAGTTACCCCCGTACCTGGTCTATACCAGTCATAGTCCGATCGGCATGGCGGGTATCCGTGAGCTCTACGCACTTGATCGGCCGGACTTGAAGGATCCTCCGTTTGTGCCGTCTGTTCCCTCCAGCTTAAGCAAGTCCAACAGCCTCTTGGCCGCCATTCGTGAACAAGATGTACTCCTGTATCATCCGTACGACAGTTTTATGCCGGTCGTGGAATTTCTGCGGGAAGCCGCGCACGATCCCGATGTCCTGGCCATCAAGCAGACGCTCTATCGCGTCAACCCGAAGTCACCCATTATCGATGCCTTGATGGAAGCCCGTGTCAACGGCAAGCAAGTGGCCGTACTGGTCGAGCTTAAGGCTCGGTTCGACGAGGAAAATAATATTGAATGGGCCCGGAAACTCGAAGATGAAGGGGTACACGTCGTGTACGGCGTGCGGGGTCTTAAAACGCATGCAAAGGTGTGTCTCGTCGTGCGTCGTGAGCCGGAGGGAATCCGACGCTATGTCCATCTCGGCACAGGAAACTATAATGTGATCACCAGTCGCATTTACACCGATGCAAGCTACTTTTCGTGCGACCCTGCCATCACCCGCGACGTTTCGGAGCTCTTCAACTCCTTGACGGGATACTCCGGCACGAACTCCTATTCCAAACTGCTCGTGGCACCGACGATGTTACGACAACAGATACTGGCCCGCATTGAGCGTGAGATTATCCGCCACCGCCAACACGGCGACGGGTATATCTCGTTCAAGATGAACGCATTGGTCGATACGCAGTGTATCCAGGCGCTCTACGGAGCATCGCAAGCCGGCGTCAGAATTGATCTTCAGGTCAGAGGTATTTGCTGCCTCCGTCCTGGCCTCCCGGGGATCAGTGAGACCATTACCGTGACCTCGGTGGTCGGACGGTTTCTAGAGCATGCACGGATCTATTATTTTCACCATGGCGGTCAGAAGGAAGTGTGGATGGGGAGTGCGGATCTCATGCCTCGCAACCTGGACCACAGAGTGGAGGTCATTTTCCCGGTGGAGGATCCTCAGTGGCGTGAGATCATCATCAATGAGATTCTCGGTGTTGGGCTACGGGATAATGTACAGGCCAGGCGGTTGCTCTCTGACGGGACGTATGAGCGTACCCACCCGACAGACAGTACAACAGCGGTGAATTCTCAAGACTGGCTGTTGACGCACTGGAAGTCCCGGTCCTGATGGACGGTGCATAGAACGAGGGGTACATGACCATCGATCTCGAAGAGCAGTCCATGGGTTCACGACGACTGATGGAACAGTCACCGCCATCCGACGCACGTACCGACAGCCGCCCTCTTTCTCCAGGCCACAATCCCACAGTCAGGCATTTTCGACAGATTGTCCTCTGGCCTCTTCAGTTAATGCCGGTTCAGCACGACGCGCCGGTCCAAAAGCACTGTGACTATATTCAAGCCCAAGGCCCCAACAGCCTCTGGCGGGAGATCGAGGACGAATTTACCGGGGACCCTGCTCAGTTTCAGGAACGGCACTACAGTGAGTTCATCACGTTTCTCCCCTCTGTCCAGCGTTTTTTATACGGTGAGGGCACAGGTCGTGGAACGGGCGTCAATCAAGAGTCACCCATTCGCGTGTTTCGACGCAACGATGTCGCACAGGTGAGGATGACCTACCCTGATCCTGGGGTAGCTCCGGTCATCTTTAATGTGGCGCACATAGATTTGTATTTTTTCTACGACATCGATCTTGTCATTCTGGCCATGGAAATCTTTGCCGATGATCTTCCGCTGGATTGCGTGAAAGACACCATGCTTCGTTTTGCCAGAGGATATCCGACCTACTGGGAAGCAGAAGGGCAGGGAGGCCATTGCTTGAAAAAGACCGAGTGGCTCGGCAAGGACGGGACGGTGCTGGCATCTTCCGACTACGAAGACAAGGGCAAGTACTTGTCCTTTGTTTGCCGGTACCGGGCGCCCTGTATTGCGTCACACTGGGAATTTCTCTTAGAGCCATTGGTGCTTCATCATTCGGCGAAAGGCGGCCTTATCCGCTATCGGCAGATCGAATCACATCTCCTGCCGTTTATGGCCTACCTCACGCTCGACAACCCGGCTGCGCTGACCCGTGCTGATTTCATACGGCTCGGGCTCGCTGCACCGCCGGACCCATCGGACGCGCTCCCCTATTCCGAGGAGCACCTGCGCGACTTTGAACATCGATACTTCTATGACCGCTACTGGACCGAAAAAGATCCCGTGTGTCCCGGAACCCGCTTTATCTGCAGTGGGCGTGTGTTTACGGAAGTGAGCGACTCGAGCAACCGCTTCTTAGCCACCCGAAAAACGGGTCTCGAGCAATTCCGGCACGAGTATTTTGTCCTCTTCTTAATCGCCCATTTTCATAAGGCGGCCATGTTGATGCTGTCGGATCGGCTCGTCGATGCACTGAACCGGTTGGATCCAGGCAATCTGGAGTCCGTTAGGCATTTTCGGCACATCATCAGGCAGATTCTCGGCGTGTTTCTCCGTTTCACCCACCGCTATTGGTTTCAGGAAGTGTCTGAACATAGCCAGGTGAAAGAATTATTTCGTCTGACAAACAGGCATCTGGGAACGGCCAAGTTATACACGGAGGTTCGCGAGGCCATTGAGGATATGAGTCAGTATTTAGACAGCGATGTCCTGCGGCAGCAGGGAGAAACCATGGTGCGCCTGACCGTCGTGACTACCGTTGGCTTGATCGGCATGGCGACGACGGGCTTTCTCGGCATGAATTTGATCGCCGAAGCCGATGCTCCGTTCATCACGAAGCTCGGCATTTTCCTGTCGGTTCTTCTGCCGACGACGGCCGTGACCATTTACACCGTATTGAAATCGAAACGGCTATCAGAGTTTCTGGAGAAGGTTTCCGACGAACGCGCTTTGGTGAGGGCCAAGTTTGTCGCCTTTCTTGACGTGTGGAGAACCAAACTTGATCGATTGACCTGATGTGATTGCTTCACGCGATAACGTTGATCATGCACATGGGCAAGACCGTCGTTTCTCTGCCTTCAGACCGAAGGTGAGACTCATGAAGCAGGATGCGCTGTTGTTGCGCTTCAATGGCCCTGGATCGGAAACATCGATACGGCGATCGAGAGCGTGATCAATGCGATAATGATCCACTCGAGCACCTCCATTCGTCTGGTGCCGGCTCGATCCGACATCTTGCCGTAAATATTTTCCAGCGTCTGCAATTTCCGAAGAATACTGGCATCCCACGCTTCTAAGTGAAATCGTTGGGAGGCGAGGCGATACACGCGTGCAAGGTACTGATCGCCCAGCAGCTTCAAGGTGTTCGTCACACGCTCGAAAATCAAGGCACTATCGACCTGCAACTGCGCGATGTGCGTCACGTCTTTTTCATGTGAACCTGGCAGAGACAGAAGGCGCGGCTTGCGTGACAGGGCCTCATACCCTTCGTCCAGCGCACGATCGAGTTGCTCATCGAGCATGCGCATTTCCAGCAGCTCGACGTTGGCGAATTCGAGGACCGCACGGACGTCGTCCATGTCCTTGCCGAACAAGACGGCCGAATGCCAGTCGATGACGGCTGCATCTTCTTGCCCGAACGAGATTCGGCATGACAGTGCGTCGGCTACTTCCTGCTCAGAGAACGGGATGCGTTCGGCGCGCAGAATCTGAGCCAAGTCGGTCTCATGGCTCGTCCATAGCGGGAAAGCCTTCTCCGGCACAGAGGACTCGATCGAGAACATGATGTAGTCCTCCACCTCCGGTGCAATGGCCGGGCGCTCGATGGCGTGCCCCAGAGCTTGGACCAACCGTTCGACACGGATGCGGGATTCAGTCAGCAATGGCTCATTTTCGTACAGCGACTCACTCAGCTCCAGCAATTGATGGAAGGGCCCATTGATGGGGAAGCGATAAGTGATAGTGACGGCTCCGAAATCGTAAACCATGACCTCGACCGTTGGGCTTGCCTGATAATGACTGATGGAGAAGACGCTGCCTTCCTGAACGAGTCGTAAGGGAGCCGGCCGATATTCGAAGTACTGAGGCGCTCTCGTCTTATGCCGAAGGTGACTGCGCGCGGTACCTTCGATGATGCGCTGCTCCGCTTCGGTCAGATTGATGGCGAGACCAATGTCGTAGGCAAAGAGGGCGAAGCAGGTTCCCTTCGTAATGGTGACATGTTCCAGCATGGTCTTTTCTTGCACACGACATTCCACGCCACTCATGACGAGAACACTCACTTCCTCAGGAACCAGAGTTTACCAACCGAGAACGTATGCGAATATCAATGGGGCCACGATCGTGGCGTCGGACTCAATGATGAATTTCGGGGTATCGACACCGAGCTTTCCCCACGTGATCTTTTCATTCGGGACCGCTCCGGAATACGATCCATAGCTCGTCGTCGAATCACTGATCTGACAAAAGTACCCCCAGAGCGGCACCTGCTCTTTTCGAAGGTCCTGGCTCAGCATGGGAACCACACAGATTGGGAAATCACCGGCAATCCCGCCTCCGATTTGGAAGAAGCCGATCGAATGGGCCGCTGCGGCTTTTAAATACCATTCGGCCAAATGCATCATATATTCGACGCCGGATCGTACCGTATGCACGTTCCGAATGGCGCCTGTGATGCAATGTGCCGCATACATATTGCCCAACGTCGAATCTTCCCACCCTGGCACGAACATCGGAAGATTCCGCTCTGCCGCTGCATACATCCAACTGTCGGCCGGATCAATCTGATAGTGCTCTTTCAACGTGCCATTGACCAAGAGCTTGTAAAGGAACTGATGCGGGAATGCGCTGCTGCCTGCGCGATCCGCCGCCGCCCATTCAGTCGCAACCGCCGCCTCGATACGCCGCATGGCTTCTGCCTCAGGAATGCAGGTATCAGTCACACGATTCAGATGTCGATGCAGGAGGTTTTGCTCATCCTGGACTGTCAATTCCCGGTAATGCGGGATCCGTTCGTAATGCTTCTGCGCCACCAGGTTGAACAGATCCTCTTCCAGATTGGCTCCGGTGCAACAGATGGCGTGAACTTTGTCACGCCTGATCATTTCAGCCAACGATAAGCCCAATTCTGCGGTACTCATGGCGCCGGCCAACGTCACCAGCATCGTGCCGTTTCGATCCAAGTGAGCTCGGTAGGCATGGGCCGCATCTTTCATCGCCGCCGCATTGAAATGACGATAGTGATGGTCAATGAATTGCGAAATAGAGGTCGGTTTCATAATCAACTCCTGCTTTCATGATTGTGCCGTTACGGACGGTTGCGGTCTGGCTTTCCTAACTTACGTATGGCAAGACGAAGTGAGGGCACGCGCAGTATCAGAGCTTGTTCCGCCGATGCGATGGAGCATCGCATCTTCCTGCACGAGTTCATTCACACGTTCAAGTTGCTCTGCGTGACAGCTATTCTCACCGGGACGCAAGCTTCCCATACCGGTGGTACGTGCCATGGTACGTCATGACAAGAAGTTCTTTCTAAACATGTAGTGCACCGCACCCAAGCTGGATAGAAACTGTATTCTAAAGTGTATCGCGTTACAAATTCATTACAGAAGCGTAACCGTAAAGTAAAATGTTTTCCGCGTCATGGAGTAATCCGAGAATTATTCCAAAAAGACCTTGTGAAACACTGATCCGCTTTGCTACAACAAGCCCCCGACAGTGCCATTGATGAGACAAGGTTGTTGGGCTTAGTCGTTATTTCGAAAGCGAAGACTCAGACAGTATCCGGAATAACCCGAGCAGCGAATTACCAGCCGAAGGGGAAAAAGATGGTACCTACGCATATGTTTCTCACACGAGGAGTCGGAGTCCACAAGGAAAAATTGACCTCCTTCGAAGAGGCCCTACGCAGCGCAGGTGTGGAGTACTGCAACCTAGTCAGCGTGTCATCGATCCTTCCACCGCACTGTAAGATCATCCCCGGGAAGCAGGGGGAGAAGCTGCTGAAGCCGGGAGAAATTACGTTTTGTGTGATGGCTCGATCCGAAACCAATGAACGGAACCAATTAGTTTCAGCTTCGATCGGAGTAGCGAAACCCACAGATCACGGCACCTACGGGTATCTCTCGGAACATCATGCTCACGGCGAGACGGATGAAGAGACAGGAGAATACACGGAAGACCTTGCAGCACAGATGCTCGCCACGACATTAGGCGTGGAGTTCGATCCCAATGTCGCATGGAAAGAGCGGGAACAGGTCTTCAAGATGGGCGGAAAGATCGTCCAGACGTTGAATATGACCCAATCGGCCGTCGGGAAAAAGGGGAAGTGGACGACGGTCATCGCACTGGCCGTGTTTATCCCGCCGGAGAATGTGCCCGCCCGTCCTAGGCGGTAACATGCAGTGATACGCTGCACAGGATGCCTCAGTACTCTGCCAGTTTCCGCTGGTAACCCTGTGTCGTGATCATTGCGACACCTCCGTGGCAGGACCGTCAGGTGAGGGGTACGAAGTCGTAGCCCCTCGCTCTGACGTTCTGACTCGGCTG
>JACCEA010165282.1_pt1 | contig 10869 bp, 10 predicted proteins | sample 7449851 | NCBI WGS metagenome assembly JACCEA01 (sample SAMN15323453, study PRJNA562643) | freshwater metagenome | isolation source: river surface water | place: USA:Blue River Watershed | collected 2017-08-18 | reverse complement strand
TACCGGTTAAACGACATACTGCAGCAGCAATTGATGGCTTGATTATGACAATTGGAGTAATTTATTTAGTCTGGTTTGCAAGTGACTTCTTTGTTCCTTTCCAGGGTTTTTTAATTACATTAGGAGTTCCAGTTGCAGTTTGGTCTGCGATATTTGTAGCGGATGTGTTAATGCGTAAAGGGTATGCCGAGGATGAGCTATTTGATCCAAAGGGTAGATATGGAAGTTGGAATCTAAAATCAATTGGATTAGTTTTGTTCGGTGCAATTATTGGTTGGGGATTTGTAACAAACTCTTTAGCTGGCTGGCTTTCTTGGCAGGGTTATTTACTTGGCCCACTAGGTGGACGTGAAGGTAGTTGGGCTTATGCAAATCTTGGAGTTTTATTTGCCCTTGCAATTGGCTTTATTGGCCACATTCTTTTGTCAAAGAATAGAATTAAAAAAGAGAGTATTTAGTTTTTCCAAGATGTAAATAAAGGTCGACCTTCAGCGTAACCTGCAGCGGATTGAATACCTATAACTGCTTTTTCATTAAATTCAATTAAATTAGCTGCACCGCTATAAGTGCATGATGATCTCAGTCCGGCAATGATTTCATCAATTAAATCCTCAACACCAGGTCGAGCCGGATTAATGTACATTCGTGATGAAGATATTCCCTCTTCAAATAATGATTTACGTGCACGATCAAAAGCATCTTCACTTGCAGTTCTTGCTGCAACTGCTCTAGCAGATGCCATTCCAAAAGATTCTTTATATAACCTTCCATCAGAATCTTTCCGTAAGTCACTTGGTGACTCATATGTACCAGCAAACCATGAGCCAATCATTACCTGTGATGCACCAGCAGCTAATGCAAGTGCCACATCTCTTGGATGACGTACACCACCATCTGCCCAAATTGTTTTGCCATATTTTTTTGCTTCAGTTGCACACTCTAAGACGGCAGAAAATTGTGGGCGGCCAACACCAGTTTGCATACGAGTTGTACACATAGCTCCTGGTCCTACTCCAACTTTAATAATATCTGCGCCAGCATCGATTAATTCTTTAGTACCGGATGCAGTAACTACATTTCCTGCAACTATTGGAACTTTTGGATTAAGAGCCTTAATTGTCTTTAGAGCCTCAATCATTTTCTTTTGATGCCCATGAGCTGTATCTACAACTAGTACATCTGCTCCTGCTGCTAGTAATTGTTTAGCTTTACCTGCAACATCTCCATTAATTCCCACGGCTGCTGCAACTTTTAACTTACCGTTAGCATCCAGGGCTGGTTGATACATAGTTGCGCGCAGTGCACCAGTTCGAGTGATTATTCCAACTAATTTTCCAGATTTATCAATCACAGGCGCCAATTTACGTCGCTGTTGAGTTAAAAACTCAAATGCTTCTTTGGGTGTGACATCATCATTTAAAGTAACTAAATCCTTGGACATAATTTTATTTAATTGGGTAAACCGATCAACATTTTCACAATCTGCTTCTGTGACTATGCCAATTGGTGAATTATTGTCAACCACAATTAATGCTCCATGTGCTCTTTTTGTAATTAAATCAATAGCATCAGCAACGGTTTCATTTGAGTTTAGAGTTACTGGTGTATCAAAAATTATGTGTCTAGATTTAACCCAGGAGATTACATCTGAAACTATTTCAAATGGGATATCTTGTGGTATTACTGCCATACCACCTCGGCGAGCAACAGTTTCAGCCATTCTGCGACCACTTATTGCAGTCATATTTGCAACTACTAGCGGGATTGTGGTGCCGGTGTTATCAGTAGCGCTTAAATCAACATCCATTCGACTTGATAATTGTGAATAGGACGGGACCATAAAAACATCGTCATAGGTCAGATCGTGATTTGGGGTATTTATGAAACGCACGTGGGGAAATTATACTCGCTAAATGCACTCCCCAGAGACAGTTAATTACCTATCTACCTTACGTAGAAAGCCGCAGATAAGCGTGCACATTGTTTGTTTGGGCAATATTTGCCGATCCCCTATCGCCAACGCCGTACTTCTTGGCTTAACAAAGGATCTGATCACACCAAAGGTAATAGTAGATAGCTCAGGTACTGGCAGCTGGCATGTTGGTCAAGGCGCAGCAAGTAACTCAAAGTTAGCTTGGCAATCAGCAGGTTATGAGTACAAACATATTGCCAAACAATTTTCTAGAGAAAATTTCTTAAAACATGATTTGATTTTAGCGATGGATCTAAATAACCGAAGTGAAATCTTAAAGTTGGCCAAGAGTGATGCCGATAAAAAGAAGGTATTTATGTTTACCTCATTTGATCCTACTAAAAGTAAGATCGATCCAGATGGGGATGAGGGTAGGAAGCTCTCAGTGCCTGATCCATATGGTGGTCCACTTAGCGAGTTTGAGTCTGTGCTCAAAGTTATTGAGTCAGCAGCAATTGGCTTTGTGGCATGGGTGCGTTCCTAAGTATTTCCCACCCTACTAACAGGTTAAACTGCTAGGGTTATTGGAAAGCTTCCCAGTTAAATCGAAAGGTGAAACTTGTCAGATCACTCAGAGGGTGAAGATAACTCAGAAGAGATAATTACCGAAGAGATGCTTTGGGAAAAAATTCCTGAAGTGCAAGGCTTAGATCGAGCTAATACCTATTATGAATTAAGTGCGCGAATTTATGCACGTGGTCAATATGATGAAGCGTTAGCGCTGGCAGAGACAGCGCGTGATATTTATGCAGATTTAGGTGCAATTGCTCCAGCAGAGGGATTAGCTCAGGCTTACTCTGCAATTGGTTATAACTTAAATCAATTAAAGCGAATGAATGAAGCTGCAACTGCAATGAGTAAGGCGGTTGAGTTATTAAGAGAAACCAAATCACCTATGGCAATTGAACTTGCCTGCACTTTAGGTGAGTGGTGGTATGGATCAAAAGAGTATGAAAAAACAATAGAGTGCATGAATCAGTGTGTTCAAGAACATTTAGTTGATGGAAATGATTCTGGCGCAGCTAATGATTTACATTTAATTGGATGTGCATATAGAGAGAGTAAGAATTACCAGAAGGCGTTAGAAGCTTTTAAAGAGTCTCGGGCATTGTTTAAGAAGTTAAAAGAGGTTATCAATGTGGCTAGATGTGATCAAAAGATTGCCCACTGCTTAACTGAAATAGGAGATGCAGAAGGTGCATTAATTGCTGCCCAAAAATCTTTAGATGTTTTCGTAACAGCCCATGATCATCGGCGTGAGACCTATTCATCGTTTGAGTTAGGTAAAGCGCAATTGGCTGCCGGCTATTTTGAAGAGGCGTTAATGACACTAGAAAATGTCTTAGAAAGTGTTACCGAATCAGAGTTTAAGGATTTTGAATTTATTATCGATATTGAACGAAAGATCGCTCAAACCTTAAATAAACTAAATCGAGTAGATGAGGCTAATGAGATTATCCGTAGATTAGATGCGGTAACTGAGGTAATTGACGAAGCTTAATCTTTTGGGTGGTTTATTGGATTTAAGTGCTGCATAGCCCATGCATACATAGCAATTGCACCGGCTGCAGATGCATTCATTGATCTAGTTGAGCCGTATTGAGATATTGCCAAAACTACCGAACAAATCTTTACCGCTTCTTCACTCATACCAGCACCTTCTTGACCAAACAGCATTACGCATTTTTTTGGCAAATTTGCACTTTCAAGTTGTTTTGAAACTTCAAGGTTATCAATTCCAATTATTGGAAGTTTTTTATCATCACACCAATTCTTAAACTCATCAATACTTGGGTGGTGAATGACGGTTAAGTATCGATCAGTAACCATTGCTCCTCTGCGATTCCAATCTCGTTTACCAACAATATGAACTGCTGAAACATTAAAAGCATTTGCAGTTCTTACAATTGATCCAATATTTAAATCGTGTTGCCAATTCTCAATTGCAATTTGTAGTTCATGTCGCTTGGTATCAAGGTCTGCAACGATTGCTTCCACTTTCCAATACCTATACTTATCTAAGACATTTCTTCGATCTCCATGCTCAAGTAATTCAGGATCAAAGTGATTATCACTCGGCCATGGTTTAGAGTGTGGGCCTACACCAACTACCTGGTAGAACTCACCAGGGCCGACCGATGATTGCGTCATAAGTAAACCTTAAGGGCTAAGGAGTGTTAATGAGAAAATCTTGGCTTCCTGCTTATTTGGCTCTTGGAACGGTATGGGGATGTTCTTTTATTTTCATTGAATTAGGGCTTGAATTCCTAACGCCATTTGGCGTTACATTTACTAGATGTGCTTTAGGTGCAATTACTTTACTAATTTTCTTGAAAATTAGAAATGCACAACTTCCTAAGGGTAAGAATATCTGGCGAAAATTATGGGTAGTTGCCATGTTACTTAATGTTGTACCAGGAATTTTATTTGCATTTGCTCAACAATATATAACCTCAGTTTTGGCTGGAATTATTAATGCAACAACGCCACTTATGACATTAATATTTATTTTGCTTTTGTTTAGAGAGGAAAAATTAAAACCAGAGCAAATTTACGGCCTACTAATCGGTGCAATTGGGGTAATGACAGTTATTGGAGTTTGGAAAGAGTTGGGAGATAACCAGTTAATTGGAGTTATTGCATTATTTCTAGCTGTATCTTGTTATGGAGCTTCATACCCTTACTCCACCCGCAATGTAATTCCACTGGGCCTAAAGCCTGAATCCTTGGCAAGTGGACAATTAATAATGGCAACAACAACACTTTTGCCTCTATTTCTAATTAACGGTATTTCAGATACGAATCCAAGATTAGGGTCCATAATTGCCATGCTACTTTTGGGAGTATTTGGAAGTGGCTTTGCTTATATCTGGAACTTTTTTATTACAGCAACAGCTGGTAGTGCAATAGCAAGCACCGTTACCTATTTAACTCCTGTAGTAGCTGTTGTGATTGGCTGGCTCTATCTAGGAGAGGATGTTTTTTGGCATGAAATTGTAGGAGCATTAATCGTAATAATTGGAGCACTTACTGCACAAGGAAGATTAAATAGATTGGTGAAACTCAAGTGAAAAGACTTGCTGTCTTAATTGTTTCATTTCTATTTTTTAGCTTACAACCTGCTTCTGCAGCTGAAGTTTTACCTCAACCATTTTTTAACTACATAGGTTCAAAGTATTTAGCTGATCCTGGTGTAATTTTAATTGATCAGAGCAATAATGAAATTGTTTATCAAAGTGGGGCACAAAAGCCGAGGACCCCAGCATCGGTATTGAAAATATTTACAACAGCAGCAATTGCTTTGACAATAGATCCTGAAACTACATTTCAAACGGCAATTTATAAAACAGATAAAAGAGGCGTTTTTGTAATTTGGGGTGATAATGATCCCTGGATTACTTCAAGTGCTAAGGCAAAAAAGGCCAATAAGCGTGCTTATATGCCTAATTTAATTAAAGCTGCATTTGCTTCAGATAAGAAATTAAAGAAAATTACCTTAATTTATAAAGGAGTTAATAACTCTGATATTCGTTATGCAAAGAAAGCTCTTAATCGAAGAGCATCTGTGGCATACAAACGAATAGGCAAAAATGTGGAGGTAGAGTCCTTAATTACAGAGCGTATTGCTGCTATTACATCTCCACCTCTACATAAAATGATTAGATTTGCATTGTTATATAGCGATAATGTTTTATCTCAAAGGCTTGCCATGCTTGCTACTGGAAGAAGTGGTTATCCCCTTACTGAAGAGGGCATGAACAGCATGATTTTCGAAAAAATTTCTTCACTTGGTGTTGATACAACTGGCATGAATTTCATCGACGGCTCTGGATTAAGCCGTAAGAATAAGGTTTCTGCATTAACTGTCTCCCAATTGTTATTAAAGGTTAAAACAGACCCTCGATTAAAATCGATTTATGAGCACCTACCAATAAGTGGTGAATCTGGAACTCTCATTAGTAGATATCATGAAACTGCACCACAAGCGGTTGGTTTGGTTAGAGCAAAAACTGGTTCTATTCGTGGAGTTGTTTCATTAGCTGGTTTTGCAACCTCAGGTGAAAAGGAATATGTATTTGTAGTTCTTGCCGATGAGGTTGGCAGAACTAGAAGTTCACAAAATTCTGCCAGAAAAGCCATTGATCGAATGTTGGGAACAATAACTAAGCCGCCTGTGATCGGTATAACACCACCAGTACCTGAAAGCACGCCTTTCACAACTACTCAGTAATTATTTACTTAGTTTGCAAGGGTAGAGTTAAGGCCAATGAAAAACTACATTTTATTGATGAAGTTAAGAGTTGTAGAACTTTTATTAGTAACTACCGTGCCAGCGCTTTTTTTGGCTTCAAACGGGATTCCTAGTGTTTCATTAACTTTTTGGTCCCTCCTTGGTGGAACTTTAGCTGCGGGAGGTGCTAACGCATTTAATATGGTTATTGAATCAAAATCTGATCAGTTAATGAAGAGAACATCCAATCGTCCAATTGCAACTGGTGAGATTTCAAAAGCTAACGGTCTGATATTTGCATCTGCAATTTCACTTTTATCCTTATTTATTTTCTATTTTTATACAACAGTATTAGCGACATTTCTAACGGCTGCTGCAATTATTTTTTATGTAGTTGGTTATACATTGACTCTAAAAACGAGAACCTCTCAAAATATTGTTTGGGGAGGAATTGCTGGATGTATGCCAGTATTAATTGGTCAGGCTGCGGTAACAAATAATTTAACCCTTACTTCTTGGTTATTCTTTTTACTTATTTTCTTTTGGACACCGCCACATTTTTGGGCGCTAGCAGTAAGGTATAAAGAGGATTACTCGGCAGCTTCTATTCCCATGTTGCCAGTGGTAGCACCAATGAAATCGGTCATAAATCAAATGTGGTTGCACTCAACATTAATGGCAGTTATCTCTGTGCTGGTAATTACTTCAGCAAAATTACCGGTATGGATTCTTATATTCTCAGTATTGTTAATTATCGGCTGGAAGATTCAGCTGATAAAACTTACTAAAGAGCCAACAGAGGTGAATGCTGGGAAATTATTCCAAGCATCAATTATTTTTCTCAGTATTTACTCATTTTTATTGGTAATTGGAGTATTGCTTAAGTAGTTTTTCACCTCTTTAATGGGATAATTTTTCTTATGTCCTCCCCTCTTGCACTTGATGTTGCCGATTTATCCAAAAAATATGGTGACCGAATGGCGCTGTCGCATGCCAATTTTGAAGTTCCAATGGGAAGTATTTGTGGGTTTGTTGGACCAAATGGATCTGGTAAAACTACGACAATTCGAATGTTATTGGGGCTGATCACACCAACTACCGGGAGTGGTCACGTGTTAGGTGAATCAATTACACAACCTGAAAAATATTTGCCGAGGGTAGGTGCAATGATTGAAGGCCCAGCTTTTTATCCAGCACTTACTGGTAAACAAAATTTGGCGGTGCTGGCAAAGTTAGGTGGATTTGCGACCGAACCAATTCAAAAGTTATTAGATCTAGTAGACCTTGGTGATCGAGGCGATTCTAAATTTAAAACATACTCACTTGGCATGAAACAACGGCTTGGAATTGCAGCTGCACTGCTACCAAATCCAAAATTATTAGTTTTAGATGAACCTACTAACGGATTAGATCCGGCAGGAATTCATGAAATTAGAACTTTGCTTCGTAAGTTGGCAGATAGTGGGACAACAGTTTTCGTCTCTTCACATTTGCTTTCTGAAATTGAAATGATTAGTGATTATTTGGTTATGTTAAGACAAGGTAAGGTAATTTTTTCTGGAAAAACTATTGACCTACTTGCTGCGCAAAAGCCGATAATTTTAGCTAAGCCAGAAAACAGTAATGATTTAAAAAAGCTTTATGAAATTGCAAATAACCTTGGAAAAAAAGCTGAAATCAAAGGTGATGTTGTTGAGGTGAGTGGAGATCTTGATTTTTCAGGAAAGTTAAACAAAGCAGCATTTGAGGCTGGAATTATTCTGACTTCATTAACGCCGGTGCGGCCAACATTAGAAGATACATTTTTTGAGATGACTGGTGAGCAATGATAAATGTAATTAGAGCTGAATTAACCAAATTACGGCGACCATCTCTTTCAATTTCAACCTTGATAGCAGTTACATTTGTAACTGGATTAGTCACCTCTCTTTTATTTCTACTTGTAGATTCACCTGAAGGTAATGGTGAGCGAGGGACAAGAATTTCACGTGAGGTACTTGAACTATCCACCGGAATTTCAATAAGTTTTAGTAATTCAGCAGGACTACTTGGAATCGTTGCACTTTGTATTTTTGCTGCTCAAACTGCCCAGGAGTACACCTACGGCACATTGCGAAATTTATTGGTTCGCCAGCCTTCAAGAATGAAGATCTTAATTGGAAAACTTATTTCAATGAAAATGTTCGCGGTTGTGATGGTAACTATTTCAGCGCTTTTAGCACTTGGACTCTCTTTTGTTTTTGCTGGTGTCATGGATGTTTCGACCACAGCATGGTCAACAACAGAGGCTAGATCGGCAGTCCTGCAGGGATTTGTAAATGTTTTGATTGCCACAATTGGGTTTGGAATATTTGGAATGATTCTAGGTTTGTTATTTAGATCGCCAATTTCTGCAATTTCAATTGGCGTGATCTGGAACTTGATCATCGAAGGCTTATTATCAGTTTTTGTTTCTGACTTGAGCAGATACTTCCCAGGACAACTTTTAACCGTAGTAGCCGATGGTGGCACTGATGAAATTTCTTACCAGTACGCGCTTTTTACCTCTTATGGATTTCTAGTTGCTGGATTATTAATTGTTGCAGTTTTATTCAAGAAACGGGATGTGGCTAACTAATGAACAAAAAATTAATCGCACTTATATTGGCTATTGCTTTAACACCAAGTGTTGCAATTGCTGCCACGCCAAAGCCAACTCAGGCACAAATTGATGCTGCCAAAAAAATTGAGGCTGAGAAAAAAGCAGCAGCAGATGCTGCTGCAAGGAAGTTAAATAGTGCTAAAAAAACTTTAAGACAATTAACAGATATTGCAAATGCAAAACGTAGACTTTACGTAGCTGCCCAAAATGAATTAAAAGAGAAAACTAAAAAAGCTGAAATCGCATTGAAACATCTTCAAGCAGCTCAGGAATCTGTTAGTAGTGGAAAAAGAACGATTGGAAAATTAGCTGTTAATGCTTATGTAATGGGTGGAGGTTTTACAGATCTTGATTCATTACTTCATGCAGATGGGCCTCAAGATTTAGCTGATCGGTTAAGTGCCTTGGATGCATTGGGGGACAATAACTCTAAGGCTCTAGATAGATTTAAATCTGCTGAGATTGTGGCAACTGCTGCTCAAAAAGAGGCGGATATTGCTAAGCAAGCTCAAGCAGTAGCAACAGTTAAAGTAGCAGCAGCCAAGAAAGAGGCAGATGAGGCTGCTGCTTTACAAAAAGAAGAGGTAGATAAATTACAAGCTGTTCAAGATAAGTTAGCAAAGGAATTAGCTGTAGCGCAGAAAAAGAGATTGACTCTAGAGCAACAAAGACAAATTGCACTGTTGGAAGAGGCAAATGCAGGCATTGCTGCAATTACTCCAGATCAATCCAAGATTTGGCCAGATATTGGTTTTACTGGAAGAAGTAGTACTAGATCAACTGAGGTTATGCGCGCACAGGCAGTTGAGTTTGCAAAGAGACAGGTTCTAGCAAAGAAACCTTATGTTTGGGGAGCTGAGGGACCAAATTCATTTGATTGTTCAGGTTTAGTTTATGCCGCTTATAGATCTGCTGGACTTGGTTGGCCTAACTGGGATCGACTTAACTCATCACTTTATTGGGTAGCTACCAAGAGAGTTCCGCTAAGCCAGATGGTTCCTGGAGATTTACTTTTCTACTCCTATAAGGGAACAGTAAGCACAATTCACCATATAAGTATTTATGCAGGTGATGGCATGATGTGGGAAGCGCATTCAAGAAAGGGTGGCTTGCTCTATTCAAGCATCTACAACGTTAAGGGTTTAATGCCATACGCCGGTCGGGTCTAATCTAGGAGGCGTGAACACCTCAGACTCAGCTGCATTATGGCAAATTCGTAAAGCAGTTAAGCCTTGGCTTGAAGATAACTCGCAACCAATTTTATTTGGTTGCTCTGGTGGTACAGATTCAATGGCTTTAGCGTTAGCTTTGTTTATCGAGTCTGAAAATAAAAACATAATTCCTGTTGTAGTAGACCATGATCTACAACCAAGATCAGCACAGACAACTTTAAACACAATTGAAAGATTGAAAAGAATTGGTTTTAAGCAAATTGAAACTGCCAAAGCTCAAGTAGTACTAACTGATGGGCTGGAAGCTTCAGCAAGGAGAGCTAGGTATCAGATCTTTAACCAATTCATTGATGCTTACAACGCCAAATATTTTTTACTCGCTCATACTTTAAATGATCAGGCTGAGAATGTTTTACTCGGCCTAGCCCGAGGCTCAGGCACAAGATCACTATCAGGTATGGCGGCACAAAATAATAAGTTTGTTAGACCACTTTTAAAAATTTCTAGAGCCACAACCCATGCTGCTTGTACTGAAGGTGGAGTGGATATTTGGGAAGATCCACATAACTCTGATCAAAGGTTTACTCGAGTAAGAGTACGGCAAAATATTTTGCCAATTATTGAGGAAAATCTAGGTCCTAAAATTATCGAGGCACTGGCTAGAAGTTCTGATCTTCTTAGAGATGACGCAGATGCATTAGATAGTTTTGCAAAGGAATTTTTTGATCAGGTTGATAAACTAAATCTAGAAGTAAATGACTTAGTAAGACTTCCAAAAGCAATTAGAACTAGAGTTCTTCGCCTTGCAATTTATAATGCTGGTGCTCCAGCTGGTTCTCTTAGTGCTGAGCAC
>JACCEA011945408.1_pt1 | contig 10870 bp, 4 predicted proteins | sample 7449851 | NCBI WGS metagenome assembly JACCEA01 (sample SAMN15323453, study PRJNA562643) | freshwater metagenome | isolation source: river surface water | place: USA:Blue River Watershed | collected 2017-08-18 | reverse complement strand
TTTTCAAATAATACAAGTCCCGCAGTATATAACAACTTACCAGTTCCATATACATTTTCAAATGATACAAGTCCTGCAATATATAACAACTTACCAATTCCATATAAGCTTTCAAATGATACAACTATTATAAACAATAATCTACCAGTTTTATACAATTTTTCAAATGCCACAACTCCAGTAATATATAATAATCTACCAATTCCATATATTAATTTTGATAAACAAAGTCCTGTAATATATAATAATTTACCTGCTATGTACAACTTTTACAACAAGACAACACCAGCTATTTATAAAACACCAATAAATTTTAGTGTTTTACCGATTTCTAACTTTACAAACTTACCTATTCAATACAACTCTTTAAATGGATTTGAAAATTCTAGAAAAACTATAAATGTATTTAAACCAGAAAAATTTGATTCAAATAAAGAGTTTTTAAAACAAATTTACAGAGATAATAGATTAAAAAGCTATCCAATTACATTTTACAATTCTAAAAATAAATTCTTGTCCGACATAAAAAAATCATCCTTAAACATCATTAATCTTGAAAACAATTCGGAAAATTTTATTTCAAATTTTAATAAAATACTTTACAATTCTCTAGACTTTGTATATGAAGATATTAAAAACAATTCTAAATCATTTTTAGATGATATTGATCTTAACTTTAAAATAGATTACGATATTGGACTATTTAACTTTAAATCTCCAAAACAAACTGACTTTAAAAAAATAAAAGAAAATATAAAAAATGGTATTAATTACACTTACGATTTAATTACACCAGTATCAAACTCTTTTTATAAAATTCTTGATTTTGTTTATGATGACATTAAAAATAATTCAAAGACTATTTTTGAAAATGATTTAAATTTTAACGTTGATTATGACTTGAATCTGTTTAATTATAACTTGCCAAAAGAACCAAATTTTAAAGAAATTAAAGAAAACATTAAAACAAGTGCAAATTATCTTTATAATTCAATTACAACACTTCCAAACTATTTATATGAAAAAATACCATTTTTAGACTTTATTTATAATGATATCACTTATAATTCAAAACCAATGACTAGTGAATTAAATTTGAATATTAATAAAAGTCTAGATTTATTTAACAATCCAATACCAAAAGATGAACACATTTTTAACTTTTTTAGAAATTTAAAACATGAAATTAAGGATAATGCTAGTTATATTTCAAGCTTAATTTACAATTATATACCTTCTTTTAATACTTTTTCAATACCAATTAATTATTCTCTTGATTTTCTTAAAAATACTTTATATTCAATTTACAATAAATTTCCAAATATTTTTGAATATTTACCATTAAATAGTGATAATGAAGAAATAAAAGGTAATTATCTTTATGAAAAAGAAAAGTATATTAATAATAAAAAATTACAGGATTTTAAAGATTACATAGAAAGTGAATATAACAAAAAATACAAAAATTTAAATAATACAACACCTGCAAATATAAATTATGATGAAATTAACAAAAATAAATACTATAATGAAATGATAAAAATAGACAATATTAAAAGAAAAGAAAAGTATGAATACGAAAAATTTAAAAAGATAATTGAAGATGAATACAATAAGAAAATAAAATCTGAAAGAGAAAGACTTTTAAAAATTTATAGTGATACAAGTAATTTAGAGTTTAAATATAACGAATATGATTTTTCAAGAAAGCCATATCAGGATACTATTTTTGATAAAATAAAAAATTATTACTATTCACTTTTTAATGAATTTACACCATTTACTTCAAGCAATGACGCTAAATATGATGAATTAATGAAACATACAAATGATCTTTTAAATAAAAAAAGAAAGCTTAATGAAATTAAAAAAAATGCATATGAAAATGAAAGAATGAAAAATTATACAGTTTTTTACGATTCAACTCACTTTTCTCCAATATTTAATAATAATACACAATCTCCTGCTGAAAATTATGAAACATTTAAAAATGAAATAGTTAAAAATAACGAAATTATACCATACGTACAAACAAGACACCCATCCCAAGTTATAAATAAACCAAAGATTCATGAATATAACAGTATAAATTATCTTCTAGATAATTTTCCAAGTGATGATTCATTAAATTATGATTATGATTCAATTAAAAAAAAATACATTGATTTAAAAAGACTAGAAATGGAAGCAAATCCAGATGTTTATTATGAATTAGAAGAAAATAGATTAAAAACAAAAAGAGCTGGTTTTAGATATGGTTCAGTTTATGTTGACCCAGATAAAATTAATAGTTATGAAGATTTGTTAAAATATAAAAAGTATAGAATTGATTCTGCAGCAAGAAGCAACTATTTTAGTAAAAACGATGTAAACACTTTAAAGATGGAATTTGATGAGCTTGATAAGAAAATTCTAGTTAAAAATAATTTACCAATGTTATATGATGAACCATCAAATTCAAATAGATTAAAATACGATTCTGAGTATTATGAATTTTCTAGTGATTTTAATGAAAAGGTAGAAAAAATAAAAGAATTGGCAAATACTTCGACTTTACCATTTTTAACAAATAAAAATGATTATAATCTTTCTTTAATTTCTCTTGATTACATTAATACTTTAACTCCAAGAAATAAGTTGGATGTTATTTCATTTAAAAATATGGCAAATGAAGTAATTAATCAAAAAAATACAAGTGATGAATTTAAAAGTTTAATTGATAAAAAGTATGAAAATGTCATTAAAAATATCGATGAAAAATACAATAACTTTCTAAAAACGAATAAAACAGCCAATATAAAATTTAATCCAAATCAGGATTTGATAACTGCCAAGTATAAAAATTACATTATTGAAAATAAAAATAATGAAATAAATATAACAGATGGAGAATTGATAAAAGTTGGTGTTACAAGAGATACTATAAAGGAAATTGTTTTAAATGTATTTGGAAATATTTCACAGTATTTATTAGAGAATTACGTTGAAATAATAACAATATTAATAGTTTATGCAATTGGAATTGGGCTTTCTCATGTAATTAAGCAAATACTTTTAAAATACGGTGTTAAATCTTTTATTTCATTGTTTTTTTCAAATGAAAAATTGTTTTCCTTTGTAAAGTCAATTTCAATTGGAGCAACAACAATAACTGAAAATCTTATTCGAGATATTTTTTCTTATTTTCTAGTTTAATTTTAAATTTAAATGAATATGCCAAGACAATTTTCTGATAGTGAAATACAAAAATTAAGACAAATTCAATATCAAATAAATCCCTATTCTAATAATGATTATATTAATAATAGGTTATATTTAGATAGAAACACACCTAAAAATAAATATGAGTATGATCCATTTAATTCTTCAATAGGATTTAATACAATTCCAATAGGTAATGTTCAAATTTCAACTGATTTGGGACAAGAAAAGCAAAGCTTTAGGTCAAAGTTGAAAGATTATGCAATTATTGCAAGTAAAATTCTGTCTTCTGTTTTAGCTGGAACCGCTTTATATAGTATTCCATCAGTTGGACCATTTTTAGCTCAAGTTCCAGGTTTAGGTAATGATATCGTCAATTACGCAACAAATTTATTTTCAGGAGGAAATTCAAATGTAAATGCAAATTTTAAACCAATTAATGAAATTGGAACATCTTTAGCTCTTGTACAACCAAAAGTTGAGCAATATAAAACAATTTCTCTGGTACAGCCTAAATCCAATTTATATGACAATAGTATTTTTTATAATAGACTTCTTGGAAATAAAAGATATTAAACTTTTTTATATTTATTAATATAATGAAAAAATTTGATCCTTTTAGAGATGGTGAAAAATTTACTACAATTGGATTTGGTGGTGGTGGAATAAGTGTTGATGGTGAAATGCTTCAAAACAGTAAAAAATCACCAAAATTATTAAATTATGCAAAAAACGCAGCAAAAATTGTTGGTACTGGTGCTTTATTATATGGAATATATAATTTACCATTTGTTAATAATGCTTTTGCATCAATTGGAAATGAAGTGCTAAACAATATAAATTTTGTTGGAAATAGTGTAATTGACAATGCCTATAATTTTAGAGATGGGATATATCAAGTAGGAAATAATATATCAAAAACTGTTTATGATATTAAAGATGGATTATATCAAGTAGGAAGTGATATATCAAAAGCTACTTATAACACACTTGATGAAATTACTAAATTTAGAAGAAAAAGTGAAAAAATATCTGATTATATAGTGGATGGTATTTTAAATCCAAATTATTCAAACTATGTAATTAAAAAAATTGGAAAAGGCAAAAAAATATCTAGAGATTTATTAGATGACATTTTAAAGTCTGATTATTCAAATTATCTTACTAAAAAAAGAAAGTTAGAATATCTATAAATGTTGCTAATATTTTGTTTTATTTAATATGAATAAAAAAACACTTGAAAATTTTTACATTTACTTTTTAAAATCAATAGAAACATTACAAAGAGCACTTTTAATTAAGTTACCATCACATTTAAATTCAAATCCATACAAAAAATGTCATCTAGTAGTTGAAAAGACAATTGAAAATAAAAATAAAATGACACAAGAAATTGATGAAATGAAAAGCAAATATGATATTTTATTAAATATGATTTCAGAAAAAACATCATTTATTGAAAACATTAGCTCTAGTTCTTCCAAAGAAAAAAATGAACTTGCTTTAAAATTGCAAATTGAAACTAACAAGAGAGAATTATTTGAAAATTTTAATGGAATATTACAATTAGCATCAGAAAGGTTTGTAAAAAACAATGAACTTTTGTTGATTTCTTTAAAATATAAAAACGCATTTAAAATCAATTTTGAAAACTTGAAAAACTATTATGAAAAAAACAAGAACTTTGATGTTAATTTTTTAATGCCATTTGAAGAGTTAAAGTACTTTAATTCAAACAATTTTAAAGATAAAATTGAGCAATATAACAATTCAATTAGTAAAATAAAGGAAAATCTTTTTAAAGATTTAAAAGACACAAAAATTAAAAATACAAACGATTTTGCAAGTCTAGTAAACAAATCATTAGAAATTACAAGTAAAATTCTAGATGAAAATCCACAAATTTCAAAGGATGATTTTGTTATTAAAACATTTGATAAAATTGCAAAATTTGGACCATCAATTTTAATTATCGAGTTGACTAGCATAATCAAAATGGTCCCATTTAGTAATAATGTTAAAAAGCTTATGGATATTCTTTATTTAATTCTTAATTTAGAAGAAATTTTTGATGTAAATTTAATTGAAGAAACTAATTTACAAGTTGCAAAAATCAATGAAATTAACTCTATTCAAAACAATAGTATCAAAATAAAATTTGATAAAATCGAAGCAGATATGATGTTAAAAAATAAAAAGCTAAAAGCGTATTATGAAGAAAAGCTTAATAGAAAAACTAACTCGATATTGAAAATGAAAGAAATTAATGAAAAAATAAAAGAAAATTACAAGAAATTACAGGAAAAAGTTAATCAATTAGTTATTAATCAATCAATTGCAAATCAATTATCAATTGCACAACAATCAAACTTGTCTATTGACAATCAATCAAACGCTAATATACAAATAAATAGTAATCAATTTCCAATTGATAAAGTAAATAATTCAATATTAGATCAAGATGAATTTGTATCAGCTAAAGAAATACTTGAAGAAGAAGATGATAATTTTTTAAAATTTTTAAACGATGATAATATAAAACAACAACAAGAACAAGAAGAATCTAAAAAGATTAATGATCTTTATGAAGTTTTAAAAAATGAACATGAAGATTTAAAAAATATTTACAATGCTTTAAAAAATGAACATGAAGCTTTAAAAAATGATAATAAAGAAATAATGTATGAAATTAAAGAATTAAAAACAAAAATTGAAAAACTTGAAGTAATTAAAACTAATCAGACTAGCATAATAAATCAAAAATTTGGGCAAATAAAAAATCTAGAAAATGAACTTGTTAATAATGAAAAAATCAATGAACAATTATCAAAAGAATTAAAAGAATTAAAAGAAAAAATTTCTATTATTGAAAGTGAAAATGAAATTTTAAAAAAAGATAAAACTAGCTATGATTTAACAAATAATGAGCTTCTTTTAAAAAACGAACAACTCTCAAGTAAAAATTTGGAATTGGATAATTTCAATAAAGAATTAAAAAAAAACAATACTCAAATAAATGAAAATAATATTGAAATTTTAAAAGAAAATTCATTTTTAAAAGGTGAATTAAAAGAAAATACTAGTAATTATAATAATTTACTTGACGAATTTGATAGAAAAAAAAGCGAATATAATCAATTAAAATTGTCATTTACTATTCTTTCAGAAAAAATAAAACAAGTTGGTGGTAATTTTGATTATACAAGTGATACATCAATAGTTTTAAATTTGATTGAGGAAAACAAGCAAAAAGTTGATGAACTTTCCATTATTAACAATTTTCTAGTTGAAAGTATTGAAAAAATGAATAGTTTTATAGAAGGTAATTTAAAGTTTAGAAGTGAAATTATTAATTACATTGAAAAGGAATATTTTGAAGAAATTAAAAAAGACATGACAATAGAGAATTTAAAGGAAGCTATGCTAAAAAGTTATATTAAAAATGATTCAAGTTTAAATAATGATAAAAAAAAATTTTTAAGCTCAATTTCTACAATTGTAGTTGAAAAAAATAGGAAAATTGAAACTTTGAAAGAAATTTTAAGGGTAAATAACATTAATTTTGAAGAAATTGATGAAAAAAACAATGATGTAAAAATAAATAATCAAATAGAAAAAGAAGACTAATCATAGTAATATTAAAACATGTTTATTTTAATAATATTTATATGGATTCCTTTTTTAATTTTAGAGGTCTTGTTTTACCAATTAGTAATGAAGGTAATTACATTGTTAGAATTGCTGGAATTGTTTACATGTTTATGGAAAGAAGAAGAAATGTTGAAGATCAATACTTGTCTGATGATGATATGGATTTTTTTTCATCTAGAATACCCTTTTTAAATAGTGGACCTAGAACAATAAGATTTAGGATTTTTACTTACAGGACAACAAGTAATACAATAGAATTTTATAAATCACATCCATTTGCTTTACCTAGAAATAAAATTAGGAACTTGCAAAGGAAAATGAATGATTTTGTACGAGAATCCCCAGATTTTTTGGATTATGGAAGTGTTGAAGATGATTTACAAAGTAGACATTTTATTGGTATTCAATATTATTATGGAAATGATTCTGAAGCATATTATAGAGATCCTGGTAGAATTTCAACTGAATCATTTGGTGAACATGCACCACAAATTTTAAACTCTAGAACAAGATCTAATATTTCTAGATTTCTTGTTTCCGGAAATGATATAGTTTATCCAAATAATAATGGAGGAACATATGTTAAATTACCAAAAATACTAGAAAATAGAAAATGCATATTAAATGTAAAATCAAAAGATAACAAGTGTTTTTTGTGGTCAGTTATGGCTTATCTTTATAATGTTGAAAATCCAACAAGATCTAGCAAATACAAAAGGTACTTGTCAGAAATGAACCTTCAAAATATAAAATTTCCAACTTGTACAAATGAAATTGATGATTTTTGCGCTGATAACAAATTAAATGTTAGAATATATGAAATTAAATGGTACGAGACAAGTCCTGGAAATGAAAATACAGTATTGACAATATTAACAGAATCAATAAATACAAAATTAGAATATGGGTTTATAAATCTTTTACTTTGGAAAAATCATTATGTTTTGATTAAAAAGTTATCTGTTCTATTTAGTTTTGTAAGCTCAAAAAAAAGAGCTTATTTATGTGAATATTGTTCTCAAAGATACTTTTACAGTCTTGATGCCTTAGAAAATCATTTAAACATTTGTTGTATGTTCGATGATAAAAAATTATTTAAATTACCTTTAAATGATAGTGTTTCATTTAAAAACTTTTACAAGTGTTTTCCTGTTCCATTTGCTATATACTGTGATTTTGAAACAATGCTTGTTCCTATTAGTGTATTAAATAAAAGTACTGAATTAGTTGCAAGTCATGTTCCTGTTTCATTTGGAATGGCAATGATTTTTGATGGTAAAATAACAGAAAAATATAAAAGTGGTGTAAATTGTCAAGTTAATTACATTGAAAGTTTACTTGAATTTGCTTTAATCTGTAGTAAATTTTACAATAAACTTACAAGTCTTGAGGAAATACCATCAGATCAAACACATAAATGTAAATTGTGTACTAGTTCAAAACCTGCTTCATTTACTTTGTATTCAAATAACAAAGAAATTCCAATACATATTGGTTATGCTCATAAACATTGTAGAAGAAAGTTTTATCAAAATGTATTGAGTATACCAATTTTATTTCATAATTTAAGAGGATACGACTCTCATCTTTTTATTGATGAACTAGCAAAGAACTTGTCAAGATTTACATGTATTCCAATAACAAAGGAAAGATACGTTTCATTTGCATGTCAAAAGTTTATAATTGATGAATATGGTAATGGAAATATGTGTAGATTTAGATTTCTTGATAGTATGGGATTTATAGGAGGTTCTCTTGCTTCCAATGCAGAAAGACTAACTAAAATGCGTTTTATTGGAAACAAATGCTCAAATATTGATACTGAAATTATAAAAAATTTAAATAAAAAATTGCCATTTCCATACGAGTATATAACAAGTTGGGATGTTTTACAAGAACCAAAATTACCATCAGATTTATCAAGTTGGAAGAGTAAATTGACTAAAAAGACTCCAAGCTTAAATGATATAGAACTTGCAAATAAAACATTTCAAGAGTTTGGTTGCACAAGTATACTTGATTATATGATGTTGTATTTAAGATTAGATGTATTACTACTTTGTGAAGTTTTTGAGGCTTTTAGGGAAATGACTTTAAATGAAACTGGACTAGATTGTTTACATTATTATACAACACCAGGTCTTGCTTGGGATGCTGCTTTAAAGAAGAGTGGTCAAACGTTAGAACTCTTAAAGGATCCAAATTTGATTTCATTTTTTATTGAAAGAGGAACAATTAGAGGTGGATTATCTTCTCCATCAGAGTTAAAATATCATGAAATAAATGATAATTCAAGTATTCATTATTTTGATGTAACAAACTTGTATGGATATGCAATGACTTTTCCTTTACCAGTTGGAGATTTTAAGTTTTTGGAAATAACTGATGGATTTTTTGAAAAGGCCTTAGATATGATTAAGTGTTGGTCATTTTTATGTGAATATGGATTTATTTTTGAAGTAGATATTGATTATCCAATTGAGTTAAGTGAGGATCATTGTTCTTTACCATTTTTAGCAGAAACAATTGACAATAGACTTAGTGCAAGAATAAGAAATAAAGTAAATTACAGGTGCCATGTTATAATTTTAAAACAGGCAATAGAAAATGGACTTGTTTTAAAAAGAATTCACAAGTGTATTCAATTTAAACAAAAGGCTTGGTTAAAAAGCTATGTTATGGATAATACTACAAAAAGAGCAATGACAAGTGATGAAAATCTTAGAAATTTTTATAAACTTTTAAATAACGCAGTTTATGGGAAAACAATGGAAAATATCTTAAATAGAACATCAATAAGAGTTTGCGGTTCTAATGATTCAAAGGGAATTGATTCAATACATAAAAAATGTAATGTAATAGATACACATCAATTGACTGATAATCTTGTAGTTTTAAATTGTAAAAAACAGCCTCCTGTTTTTGACAAGACTGTTTATGTTGGATTTACTATTTTGGAAATTAGCAAGTATCACATGTATAACTTACTTTATAACGTTATTAAAAAGAAGTGGAAACAAAGCAAGTTAATGTATATGGATACTGATAGTTTAATTGTCATGATTCCAAAAAGTATAATAGAATATGAGGGAATTTCCGATTCATTTGATTTATCAGGATATAGAGACAATAGAAAGGATAATAAAAATAAGGGTGTTTTGGGAACGTTAAAAGATGAATATCCAATTGATAAAATAACTAGATTTGTTTGTTTAAAAAGTAAATGTTATGCACTTGTTACTGAAAGTGGAAAAATTCACATGAAAAATAAAGGAATAACAAATATGAGTAATGTTACATTTAATGATTATCTTGAAATGTTAAAGCATGAAATTGATGGAAATGACAAGATTATAAAGGTAAATCAATACACATTTAGATCATTTAATCACAAAGTTTTTACTGTTAAATTAAACAAGACTGCTTTAAAATCAAAAGACAACAAGAGAACAAAATGTTTAAGTGATTATACAACATTACCATTAAACGAATAAATCTTGATTTGATTATTAAAGTTATTTGTTTTATTTCTTGATTTTGCTTCCCTAGGATAAAGTAACCAGTATCCTGCCAAGTATTTATCGTCTTGTGGCTGTTTTTTGTGAAGTTTATCTGATGGTAATCCCATTGAGTTTGTCCATTCAACATATTTTATTATTGCAGACAAGTGTCTAGAATCGTTTTCGTTTAAATTTACTGTGCATTTAAGTATTGTTTTAAATTCATCTTTAAATGAATTGCTTTTCATTTTTTCTAAAACTTCTCTTTTTAATGGATATCCTTCTGATTGTTCAATTCTATTGTATGGTAAAAGGAGAGCAAATAAATTGTTGTGATTTTGACAGCATAATTGAGTTATTGTAATAGTGTTTACAAAGCCTAAATTAAATGAAATGTTGTTCCATGATACTGTAATATAGTTTATTGATTTTGCTTCATCAATTCCATTTAATTTTTCTATTAGTTTTGCTCTATGTTCAGAGTTTACTACATCAGATAGTACTAGAGAATTTAATTT
>JACCEA010408663.1_pt1 | contig 10870 bp, 10 predicted proteins | sample 7449851 | NCBI WGS metagenome assembly JACCEA01 (sample SAMN15323453, study PRJNA562643) | freshwater metagenome | isolation source: river surface water | place: USA:Blue River Watershed | collected 2017-08-18 | reverse complement strand
GCGTGCTTCTACTTTGTAGTAACAACAAAATGCGCACCCGGCTTTGCAATCGGGTTTGGTGGTGGATTCGTCAAAGGATTTGGCGATTAAATTGTCGTAGCGCTCGTAGGATTTTTTCAACGCGCTATTGGCATCTTTGCTGCCTTTTAATTGTGCGGCGGCGCGTTGGTATTCTTGTTGGGCGGTGGTTTGGAACTGGTCGGTCATAGTACGGAATTGGAGTTTAGTGCCTGATAGCCAATAGCGTACCACTGCCTAGCATTATTCCACCAGCAGTAATATTTAACGCGCGGTTTGCTTTGGTGTTGGTAAATAATTTTCTCGCTCTACTCGCGGCATACGCATAAGCCGCCATTACACCGCCGACAGCGACACTCGCAATGGCCATAATAATTCCGGCATCAAGAATCGACACAGATTGCATATCAATAAAGGCGGGAAAAAAACTCACATAAAATAAAATCGCTTTCGGATTACTCAGCGTTGTTAATAACCCGGTCATAAAATTACGCAGCGTTGATACTGCGTTTACTTCGGGTAATTTTGCATCGATAGGTTTGGCTTTTAACATCTGCCAGCCGAGCCAACATAAATAAGCGGCGCCGGCGTATTTAATCACTAAAAATAAATCGCCCATGGATTGCGCCAGTGCAGACAAACCGTAGAGCGAGAGCACAATAAATACGTAATCACCAAACACAATACCAACCACGGTCACTAAGCCTTGGGATAATCCCGACGAAATAGAACGTGCAACTACGGCAAATATGCCGGGACCCGGAATGACGGCGACAATTAACATGGCGATAAATAGGGAAATGCTGGCGGTAATGGTCATTAAATCTCCTTCGCTCGCCGCAATGCCAAGCAATGAAAGGCGGATAGTGGTGCATAGGCACCACTATCGTGTTGGGGCATTATCTTAACGGTGGCAATCGCGTTTGTATTTATTGAATGACGATAAAATTCAACAAACTCTCACCGACTGCCTGGCAGACTCCGTTAGTGGGCAAGTGCGATGGAATTTACCACCAGGTTTACATCGATATTGCCGCGTGTCGCATTAGAGTAAGGACATACCTGATGCGCCTGGGTCACTAAGGCTTCGGCCTGTTCCTGGGTCAAACCAGGCAGTGCAATATCGAGCGTCACTTCCAACGCGAAACCGGTGGGGATGGGGCCTATACCAACACTCGCGGTGATGCGGGTGTCATCTGCCAGGGCGATGCGGTTTTTGCCCGCAACAAATTTCAGCGCACCGATAAAACACGCGGAATATCCGGCCGCAAATAACTGCTCGGGGTTAGTCCCGGCGCCACCGGCACCGCCCAGCCCCTTGGGTGTGGAAAGCACAACCGAGAGTGCACGGTCATTGGATTCCGAACGGCCTTCGCGGCCACCGGTAGAAGTTACTTGTGCAGTGTAAAGAATGTTTTGTGGTTTCATGGTAAAGCTCCTGTTTAGTGAAGGTTGGTTTGTTGTGTCAACGAGGAGCATTGTTATGGATTTATCGATACGAATTGCTACAATTCGTCTTGTAAATTTAACATATCGTATGGATTTCTATGGCAGACCGACTGGCAGCACTGTTAGCGCACTTTTCCATGAGTGCCCGTACTTTCCAATCCGGCCCCCTGTGTGGGGTTAACCGGCTGGACGGGGATTTGCCCTACGGGCAACTTCACCTCATCCGCGCCGGGCAAGTCGAGGTCTGGCACGGCAACCGTAAAGCCGAGCAGATCAATGAGCCGAGCTTGTTGTTTTATCCCCGCCCTACTCCGCATTACTTCGTAACAGACGCTGAGCAAGGTGCCGAATTTGTCTGCGCCCATGTGACTTTTGAAGGCGGCGCGGCCAATCCCATCGTAAGCGCGCTGCCGGCATACCTCTGCTTGCCATTAGCGCGCCTGGAACATAGTTTGCCCGTACTGGAATTGTTGTTTGCCGAATCTTCCGCGCACTACTGTGGGCGTCAGGCGATGCTGGACCGGTTGTTTGAAATACTGTTGATTCAGGTGTTGCGGGTGTTGATGGAAGAGGGGAAAGCGCAGGTTGGTTTGCTCGCGGGCTTCGCGCACCCTCAGGTTCGTCGTGCCATTGTGGCCATTCACGATACGCCCGAACGCGAATGGTCGGTGGAAGATCTGGCGCAGGTGGCGGGTATGTCGCGCAGTGTTTTTTCCAATTTATTTCGCGATCTATTAGGTGAGACGCCCGCGGCTTATATGCAGCGTTGGCGCATTGGGTTGGTAAAAAAGTGGTTGGCTCAGGGCCGCCCCCTGAAGCTCATCGTAGAGGATGCTGGCTACAGCAGCGAATCGGCCTTATCGCGCGCGTTTAAATCGATTTGCGGTGTTTCGCCGCGCGAATGGTTGAAAGAAAGCGCTTCCCATTAATCGCTTAATGAGTATGTAGTTCTGCACGCGCATGTTTTACTACTTGATAAGACGCGGTTAATGCGAGCGTCGCCATGATTGCTGCGACTATCAAATCCGGCCAATTAGTTCCTGTGCCAAACACACCGATTGCAGCGAGCACCACCGCGATATTGCCTAGTGCATCGTTGCGGGTGCACAGCCATACACTGCGCATATTGCTATCGCCATTGCGATAGGCGTACAACAAAAACGCCACGCTTACATTAGCGACCAGCGCCAGCAAACCTATCAACGTCATAGCCTGCGCATCTGGCACTACGCCGGTAATCGCATTCCAAATGGCATGGGCGAACACACCTACACCAAATAATCCCATGGACGCAGCTTTTAACAGCGATGCCTTCGCACGCGTCTGCACACTCATGGCCAACACCCAAATGCTAATTCCGTAATTAGCTGCATCGCCCAGAAAATCGATAGAGTCCGCGAGCAGCGACACCGAATTGGCGCGTTGGCTAAAAATAATTTCAATCAAAAACATCAGCGCGTTAATAATTAATGCGATCCACAAAATACGACGGTATTTGGGATCGGGTGAATGCGACGGCTCATGATTGTGGTCGTGATTACAGCAGTTGGCGCCCATGTCTATTGCCCTTCAATTTGCTTTTGGTATTTCTTAAATTCTTTATTCTTTACTTGAAATAGGAACCCACATACCAGACCTACAGCAAGTGAAAGAAAAAATCCGGGAGTATTAAAAAAATATCGCTCTTTTCCCCACAGGAAGGATATTCCATTGGTATAAAACCATAGCACAGGAGGACAATAAATCGCTGCCAGTACCGGCCCGGATAAATTGCTCCAGATTTTTCTGGATAGTGCCTTTGGCTTTGAACTCTCCCATACAAGATAAGTATCCGATTCATATTCCCAAAATGACTTGCAACAATTATAGAAGCCGTAGAGGTTTATCAGTGGTCCAAATAAAACCAAAAGAAATGCTTGTGCGTCAGACTTGCCGGAATAGTTCCCCTCGTTTGGAAGGATATTACTTGGGCCGTTCGAATAAACAGCTACCAAAAAGAAATCGGCTATAAGCACAGCAAAGAATAAAATATGAACATGCTGAAACCATTTGGAAACTACTGTAAACCAGTAAACCATTCTTTTCTGCTCATTTTATTATCAATGGCGAGGTGAGGTCAGACATAGTCTGGCTTCACCCCGGTCCAAACTTAAATTTTCTTGCGATGTACCAACGCATAAAGAATCGGTAAAACCACCAACGTCAGCAGCGTCGATGAAATAATCCCGCCGATGACTACCGTTGCTAAAGGCCGCTGCACTTCCGCACCAATTCCCACATTAAATGCCATAGGCACAAACCCCAAGCTTGCAACTAGTGCGGTCATTAACACCGGGCGCAAGCGGGTGAGTGCGCCTTCAAAAATCGCGTGCATTAAGTTGCCGGTTTCGTGATAGAGCTGGCGAATAAACGCGAGCATCACCAAGCCGTTTAATACGGCAATTCCAGAGAGCGCAATAAAGCCGACGCCCGCACTCATGGACATGGGCATATCGCGCAGCCAGAGCGCGAGCACGCCGCCGGTGAGTGCGAGGGGTACGCCGGTGAAAATTATCAGGGCATCTTTTAATGAACCGAAAGCCATCACCAGTAACGCGATCACCATTAACAGTGTTAATGGAACCACAATCGCTAAACGTTTGCTGGCCGATTCGAGTTGTTCAAAAGTGCCGCCGTAATCCAGCCAATAACCGCTGGGTAATTTTACCTGTGCATTAATTTGCGTTTGCACATCGCGCACAAACGAACCCAAATCGCGCCCGCGTACATTGGCGGTAACTATCACTTGCCGTTTGCCGTTTTCGCGACTGACTTGGTTGGGCGCTGGTGTTAATTCGATTTTCGCAATTTCATTCAGTGGCACAAAGTCAGGTTCGCCCGCGATAGGTACCGGCAAGCGTTCCAGTGCCAATAAATCGGTACGTAAATGCTCGGGCAGGCGCACGATAATGTCAAAGCGACGATCACCTTCATACATCAGCCCGGCATTTTCACCGGCAATGGCGGCGGCAATAAAATCCTGTACTTCGTTCACCGTTAAACCATAGGCGGCCAATTGCCGGCGTTTGGGAGTGATGGTGAGTACCGGAAGGCCGGTGACCTGCTCCATGCGTGCGTCGGCGGCGCCGGGAATTTTTTCCAGCACTGCTAAAATTTCTGCTGCCGATGTTTGCAACTGCTCGAGATCATCGCCAATCACCTTAATACCCAGATCCGAACGCACACCGGAAATTAATTCGTTAAAGCGCATTTGAATTGGCTGGGTGAATTCGTAATTGTTGCCGGGTAATTCGCGCACCGCGGTTTCAATCGCATCCACCAAATCCTGTTTACTGCGATTGGGGTTCGGCCATTGCTCGCGCGGTTTTAGAATCACAAAATTATCCGCCACCGAGGGTGGCATTGGGTCGGTGGCTACATCGGCGGTGCCGATTTTGGCAAAGACTTTATCCACTTCGGGAAATTCCTTGATGCGCGCTTCCAGCATGGTTTGCATGGAAACTGCTTGCTCCAGCCCGGTACCGGGAATGCGCAGTGCGTGCAGTGCGATATCGCCTTCATCCAATTGTGGAATAAATTCCGAACCTAAACGCGTCGATAACCATGCACAGCCGATTACTAATCCGATGGCAGCGGTAAGAACGATAGCGTGGTATTTGAAAGCCGCACCTAACAGCGGTTGATAGCGCTCTTTTAACCAGCGCATCGCGCGATTTTCATGTTCGGCCACTTTCCCTGTCCCAAAAAAAGTGCCATTCATTAATAAAGCGATGGCTGCTGGCACAAAGGTGAGCGATAAAATCAACGCCGCCGTAAGCGCAATCACCACGGTAATGGCCATAGGGTGGAACATTTTTCCTTCCACACCGGTGAGCGTAAAGATTGGCAAGTACACCAGAGTGATAATGCCCACACCAAATAAACTCGGGCGAATCACTTCGTTGGTCGCGTCATAGGCGAGTTGCAAGCGCTCTTTCAATTCGAGGTTTGATGAACGCTGCGCTTCACCTAAGCGGCGAATGCAGTTTTCTACGATGATCACGGCACCATCGACAATTAAACCAAAATCCAGCGCGCCCAAACTCATCAGGTTGGCGGAGACTCCGGCTTCCACCATGCCGGTAATGGTCATGAGCATAGCGATGGGAATGACTGCCGCCGTAATTAATGCCGCGCGCAAATTCCCGAGCAATAAAAATAAAACCGCGATTACCAGCAGTGCGCCTTCAAGCAGGTTTTTTTGCACAGTATCGATGGTTTTATCCACCAGCTGGGTGCGATCGTAAACGGCAGTAGCAGTCACACCTTCCGGCAGTGAGCGATTAATTTCCTCCAATTTTTTCGCCAGTGCACGCGCTACTGTGCGCGAATTTTCGCCCATCAACATCATGGCGGTACCCAACACAGTTTCACGCCCGTTTTGGGTTGCTGCACCGGTGCGCAATTCTTTACCAATCGCTACCTGCGCCAGATCGCTAATGCGCACCTTTACGCCGCTAGCATTACTGACAATGACATTTTCGATATCGCTAATACCAAGCAATTGCCCTGGCGTGCGCACTAATAATTGCTGGCCATTGCGCTCGATATAACCGGCACCGAGATTATTGTTATTGGCCTTGAGTGCACTGGCGACATCCTCGAAGCTGAGTTTCCATTGCAATAATTTCACCGGGTCAGGGGTGATGTGATATTGCCGCGTATAACCGCCAATCGCGTTAATTTCGATCACGCCTTTGACTTGCATCAGCTGCGGGCGAATCACCCAATCCTGCAATTCGCGCAACTGCATTGCGTTGAATGCGTCAGGGTTGTTAGCCTCGAGTGTGTACATAAAAATTTCACCGAGGCCGGTGGCGATTGGCCCCATGGTTGGCGAAATATTTTCCGGTAAGGCGGATTTAATTTGCGCGATGCGTTCGTTAATTAAATTGCGTGCAAAATAAATATCGGTGCCCTCTTCAAAAACCACCGTCACTTGCGATAAACCGTAGCGGGAAATTGAGCGGGTGTAGGCGAGCTTGGGCAGACCGGCAAGCGCAGTCTCCACCGGATAGGTAATGCGCTGTTCGGTTTCCAGCGGTGAATAACCGGGTGCTTCGGTATTGATTTGCACCTGGACGTTGGTGATATCGGGCACTGCATCAATGGGCAGGCGTTGGTAATTCCACAGCCCGAGAATAATCAGCGCGGCTACAGCGGCTAGCACCAGCCAGCGTCGCGCTATGGCGGTGTGCAGGATTGCATCAATCATCTTGGCGGCTCCTAGTGATCGTGGCTCGCCCCGGATTTCTCCAGGTCGGCTTTGAGGACGTAAGAATTCTCCACCACGTATTCATCGCCGGCGTTTAAGCCGCTGATGACTTCGCTGTAAATGCCATCGCTGCGGCCGAGTTCCAACGGGCGAATCTCATAGGTCTCACCGACTTTGATAAACACCACCTGCCAATCGCGGAAACTTTGCAGCGCCCGGTTTTCAATGCGCAGCGGCACACGGGTTTCGGCGATGCTGACCCAGCCTTCCACCGCTTGGTTGGGCACCCAGTTGCCGGCGCTGTTATCCACCGGTGCGTGGACTTCCAATGTCGGTGTTTCGCCATGGCGCGGGGTGATGTATTCAATTTTGGTGGTAGCTTTCTGGCCATCGGCGCGAACCACCACTGACTGGCCGTTTTTGATCTGGGCGGCGTCGGCGGGAAAGGCCTGCAAGTGCAATTCCAGCACACGCTCATCGAGGATGCTGAACAGGACGCGATCGGCCGTAAATTCCCCCGCATTCGCATGGCGCTCCACGACTGTGCCATCAATCGGCGACAGCAGCGGATATTCGCGCAGGCTTTCATTGGACTCGACCGTCGCCAGCACCTCGCCCGCGTTAACGCGCATGCCGATGCTGGGTTTAACACTGCGGATCAGCCCCGGGTAGCGTGCCTGGATATGGCTCAGGCGCAGTGGGTCGGCGACTATGTTGCCGTAGAGTTTGATGCGTTCCTGCAACACACCTTCGCTGGCGACAGTCGTGACCAAACCGGCGGCCTGCGCGAGTGGGGCGGGCAGCTCAACGCGCCCTTCGTAGGAATCGTAATCCCAGTGGTAACTTTTGCCGGCGTAGGTTGCGGTCACACTCACATCAAAGGAATGCGGTTCTTCCACTATGCCCTGCCCGCGCAAAAAGTCCGCTTGGGGGGTAAAGCGGAACTTATCTTCCTTGCCGCCGAGGCGGGTGAGTTTGACCTCCAATTGCCAATCGCCGGGTTTGATGGTTTTGCCCGCCAAGGTTGCCCAGGCGCGGTATTCGGGCGGGACACCCTGTTCGAAGATTGCCAGTTCGACCGCAAAATCATCCTTTTCCAATAGGCGGCCCTTGTGGGGGCCTTTTTCAAATTCCGGCTCAGCATGCTCCTCCTCGCCGTGACCGTGGCCGTGGTCGCCAGAGGCTAATAAGGGGTTGGCAAAGCTAACGAGACTGGCAAGCAGTAAGGTTTGTACAAAGCCAGTGATGTATGAGGCTAACGTGAGATTGTTTGATAGGTTCATGGTGTTGGCTCGGATTCGGTCGCTGGGGTGGCAATGGCGGGCGCGGATGCGGTCAAGCGCTCCAGTTCAATACGGGTTTCGTGGGCGCGCAGCGCGGCGCGGATGAGCTCGGCGCGGGTATCCAGCAGTTCGCGCTGGGCCATGGCCAGTTCGAGCGAGCTGTAGCGCCCCTGTTCAAAGGCGCTGGCGGTGGCGCGGCTGGCCTCTTGCATGAGTGGCAATATCTGCTCGCGCAGGCTTTTCACCTCGCTCCAGGCTTGTTGGTGGGCCGTGAAGGTCTGCTTCAAGCGGCTTTCAAGCTGAATTTTGGCGCTATCTTCGGCTAATTCGGCAGCATTTTGCTCAGCGCGCGCCGTTTGTATCGCCCCGCTCGCCCGTTTGCCACTGGCCAGTGGCATACTCAGGCCAACTACCAGTGCGGTATCACTGGTCTCCTGTAACTGGCGTACCCCGGCATTCCAACCCAGGGTTAGTTTCCCCTCGGCTTCAGCCTTGCGCACTTCCGCGGCGCGCAGACGGGTAGCGTCGCTCAAGAGCGCCAAATCCGGGTTTTGGTTAAGGCGGGCTTGCCAGCTGGCAAGGGATTCAGGGCCTGTGCTCTCGGCATTGCCAAGTGCAAACAAATCGCCGCTGGCACGGGTGAAATCCGGGCTGGAATCGGCCCAATAGCTACTCAATTGCAGGGCTTCCTGCTGTGCCTGTTGGCGCGCTTGTTCCAGTGCTATCCCGGTGCGGGCAAGCGCGGCACGGGCGCGCATCAACTCCGCCTGCGGGGTGCTGCCGGCTTGTACGCGTTTGACCAGGCTATCCACCAGTTGCCGGGCGAGATGTTGTGCCTCCTCTTCCAGGCTTACTTGCTCCTGCGCGGCCAGCAGCGCGACGAAGCGATAATTTACCGCCGCGACCAGATCTAACACCGCCATGCGTTCTTCACTGGCCAGTTGCTGTTGGCGCGCAGTGGTGACCGCCAGACGACTATCGCGCTGGCCGCCCAGTTCAAGGATGGAGGCAAAAGACAGCGTCAGTTCTGCGGCATCGACACCGGAATAGTTACCGGTACCGGCCAGGTTCTCCGCGTCCAACTGCAGGCGAGTTTCTGGCCGGAGCGCCGCGGTAGTTTGCTCGCCGGCCAGCGCCACACGGCGAAATTTATAACCGGTGAGTTGTGGATTCTGCTGCAGGCTCAGGCTGAGCGCCTGTTGCAGATTAATGGCGGGTTGGGAGTGATTTGGCTGTGGGTCGCGCGCATTGGCAGACGCACAGGCGAAGCAGGCACTGGTTACCAGAACCAGTGCAGATAAAGACAATTTCATAGCAGATCCTGCCGTGATTGCGTTTTTTAGGCGCAACGTTAATCAGTAAAGCTGCAGGGGCAGCTCGCGGAAAAACAGTTCAGACAAAAGAAGATCAGGCAGTGAGTGGTGGCGCACGCAATGGCGGGCGTGTGTAAGGAGTATAGGTGGGGATGAGGGATATGGAGCGGCTAATCAGAATCTGGCGCGGCAGTACGACAAACAGCAGGGCAACGACTGCCAGCAGGATCAAACCCTGATCCAATTTGGTCAGTTTGGCGATGGCCGATTGGAGTAAATCAACATCGGCATCCTGATGCGGCTCATCATCATGGTGCTCGGGGTGATCGCCCAGCATATGCATATGGACTGACACTGGCGGCTCCTGGCCATCAAAGCAAAAATGGCCATGGGCACCGAGCCAGTTGCCAAGCAACCAGAGTGCGAATGCCAAAAAGGCCAGATTGTGATAACGCCGTATAAATGCCAAAGCAATACCTTTTATAAAACCCCGAACCGCTGGGTGCGGTTCGGGTACAGCTTACCTAAAAGCCACTAGTCGCAACAAGGTGCCTTTTCAGTACAGCAGAGTAATTCCAAACAACAGGGAACAACGTCTGCCAGTACCGCAACAGAACCCAGGCAAAGCAGCGCCATAAGCGCATATTTAGCCAATGCTTTCATAGTGCATCCTCTTTAGAAAATGGAATTGATGTCGGCGGGAGTGGGCTATTTATTGCGGCGGGCGCCAGATGAGACGTGGAAAGCCGGCGCGATAACAAACGCATAACCCCAGTAAGACCACAACTATCAACGGCAATTCGTTGGTGGGTATAGTCATCGCTAAGGGTGTTTTTACGCACCCGGGGCAATTGGGGCTGGCGCATTGCATACTGGGTGCGCAGTCGTCCATCCCGAGGCAACAGTCGTCCAGCAGCCACTGGTACAACCCGGTGTGGTTGCACACAAATACCAGTGTTAGCAGGGCGATGAGCGAGCGCAACGAAAAGCTCCGTCAGTATGAGTTAAACAGCGAGTGGTATCTGGATCAGAATACGCCGGTTGCTAATTAGTTGGCAATTGTTCGCCAAAGTTCACTCCGCCACAAACACCGGTGCAAAGCCTCCACCCTGCGTGCGGAAATTCGTTGTCTGCCCTTGGTATAAGCGCGCTGCGAGCAATTGAATTTTTCCAGCATAAACATAAGCGCGAATATCCATTTTCAATTGCTTCTGTTCATCATCGACCAAAATGCCGCGTTCGCTCGGCGGTACCTGCTGTTGGGCAATATAATCGCCTTGCAAAATTTCCTGCCAGACGCTTTTCGTGAGCTTGTCGCCGCGATAGGCCGCCTTGCTGCCGTAACCGGTGGCGGGTTTGAAAAATAATTGCTTGCGCGTGTGCCACAAATGATCGGCGTTTTCGTGATTAACTAATTGAGTGTGCGGAATTCCTGCACTAAGGATTTCGATATCCGCCGGCGCCGCCCCTAAAAGCGATAATTGCTGCGCATCGCCCAGCAAAGTGAGATTACGTTTGTCTGCATAAATGGCGTGGTGTACAGGATTGGGGGT
>JACCEA010492090.1_pt1 | contig 10871 bp, 11 predicted proteins | sample 7449851 | NCBI WGS metagenome assembly JACCEA01 (sample SAMN15323453, study PRJNA562643) | freshwater metagenome | isolation source: river surface water | place: USA:Blue River Watershed | collected 2017-08-18 | reverse complement strand
CGTAAAGCCAATAAAGCTTCGCGTAAAGTGTCTCCCGAAACTCCCATCGGCTTGTAAAAACCGCGGTTAAATAAATGCCTCATGGTAATGTACAGTCGTTCAATAGCTGCTGACGACTCTTGCGCTCTAGAGCGCGAAATGTTTTTGATTTCTATCATCTTTATATATTATTTAACCTGCAAAGATAATGGATTTATTTTGGGTTTAGCACATCTGCTATTTTTCTGTCGTTAGACAATCGCGGAATTTTATTCTGACCACCCAATTTTCCTATGGATTTCATATAGTCTTGGAAACCGTTTTTAGGAACTTTAGTAATGACTATTTGTCGTAAAACGTTACCCACAATTAGATCGTCATAATACACGTTTTGTTTGCGCATGGCGTTGTCTATTTGTAAGGCAAATGTTTCTAAATTATCCGGTTCTCCTGAGGCTTCAGCATCAAATTCGATCAGCCATTCATGGTACGGCAATCCTTCGGCTGGATTGATTTGTGGTGCCACTGTAAATTCATTCACGCGAATTGAAGTCCCTTCCATGGCTTCTTGCAAGGCGCTTTCTACTTCTTTACCAATTACATGTTCGCCAAAAGCAGAAATGTAATGTTTAATTCGGCCTGAAACTATCACTCGGTAGGGTTGTAAACTAGTAAACTGAACAGTATCGCCAATATTGTATGCCCAAAGTCCTGCATTGGTAGACAAAATTAAAACATAATTCACACCCAATTCTACTTCGCCAATAGTATAGCGCTTAGGATTGGGACTCGAAAATTCGTCACTCTTAATGAATTCGTAGAAAATTCCCGAATTCAACAACAGCAACATTCCTTTTTCTTTTTGTGAATCTTGGTAGGCAAAAAATCCTTCCGAAGCTGGGAAAAGCTCAATTGAATCGACTTTTCGACCGATTAAATTTTCAAATTTAGCACGATAGGGTTCATAATTGACTCCGCCATAAATGAACAAATTAAAGTTTTTGAAGATTTCACCAACGGGCTTATTCGCCTTTTGTTGCAGTTTTTCAAAATACATTTGCACCCAAGACGGAATTCCTGAAATCACCGACATGTTTTCATTGAAAGTTTCCTCAACAATGGCGTTGACTTTGGTTTCCCAATCTTCAATACAGTTTGTCTCCCAGGAAGGCATGCGGTTTTTTTGTAAATATTTAGGGACAAAATGCGCGACAATTCCAGACAAACGCCCTAATTTTATTCCGTTTTTTTCTTCTAAAATAGGGCTTCCTTGCAGAAAAATCATTTTGCCGTCCACAAAATCGGCATTGCCTGTTTCGTGAATGTAATGCAAAATGGCATTGCGAGCCGCTTCGATATGGTACGGCATGGATTCCTTGGTCAACGGAATGTATTTTGCCCCCGAAGTGGTTCCTGAAGTTTTGGCAAAATAAAGTGGTTTTCCTTTCCAAAGCACGTTCTCCTCCCCTTTTACCACTCGCTCCACATAGGGTTTCAGTTCTTCATAATCGCGAACAGGAACTTGTTGGGCAAAATCGGCTGGAGATTGTATTTGGGCAAAATGATGATCTTTCCCAAACTGCGTGTCTTTCGCTTGACGAATTAATTCTTGGAAAACCTTGTTTTGGGTTGTTACAGGATTACTAGCCCAAGCTTGTGTTTTTTTTACCACTTGGCGTGCAAATAATCGAGCCGCAATAGATTTTATAGACATGCTGTTGGTTTTATTTTTTCTTTTTGGAAGCTTTTTGCTCTTCTTTGGTTACTCTTTTTCGCAATTCTAATTCTTCTTTTGATGCTGATAGACTTCCCTCTACTGGAGTTTCATCTATAGATGATAAAATGGAATCTTTGTTGAATTTAGCAAACTCTAACTCGCCTGTCAACACTTTTTTAAGTGATTTAATGTAGGCTTCGTTTTGTTCTAATGCACGCGAAAGAGAATCTGATTTTAAAGCTAATTCTGTAGCGTCTCGTTTTAATTTAGAAGAAGAATATCCCGGAATAAACTCGCGTAAAGGAGTAAAAGCAATTATAAATGTAGTGACAAAAATGATGAAAATAGCGCCTAAACCCAATACTACAAAAACATTCATCAGGGTTAGTTTTAAAGAAAAGGTTTCTTCAAAAGTGTCTTCGTTTAAAATAATTAAACGCCTTTTGTTGAACAGATTTTCTTTTACTTTTTGACGTAATTCTCCCTTATTGAACATTGATTGGTGTTTATTGAACAAATATAAACAATTATTGTCTTTGATTCTACGGCTTGGTTTTAGAAGTACACAAACTACTAAATCACATTTTAATACAATTTTAACGCTTTAAAAAACAAATAAATGATTAAAAAAGAATTACCATTCACTAATTCTATATACATTTGTAGTTCATTGTTAAACAAATTTGCTTCGGCATTAAAATAGTAAATCATGGGAAGATTAGGTGTTACAGAAATCCTTATCATTTTAGCGGTAGTATTATTGCTTTTTGGAGGTAAAAAAATTCCAGAACTAATGAAAGGTTTAGGAAGCGGAATTAAAGAATTTAAAAACGCTGCTAAAGACGATTCATCAGATAAAAAAGAAGATACTAAAGAGTAATTCTTTACATATTCTAATAAAAAACCCAAGTTAAATAACTTGGGTTTTTTGTTTTTATAATCTTATGTATTTATTTTTTTTATAAATGTTTAGCGTGATGTGAATGGTTATTTAGAATTGCTGTAATAATATAAATCTGTTCGTGTTTTTTAAAAAAAACATACCAAGTGGTTCTTTGATTGGAATTATAAAAAATATACTGTTCTCCAAAATGCTTTAATTTGTTTGGAGTGGTTTTATGAGGAAAACTGGCAATAGAATTGTTAATGAATGAAACTAATTTGTCTTTATAATCAATGGCATAATCTAGTGATGCAAAATAATCTTTGGAGTACAATTCAAAAACCAAGTCATTAAAAGATTCTAGTACTTCTTTTTTGAAAAAAATTGTTATTTGCTCCATGATAAGCCCTCTAAAAAAGAAGTGGTCTTACTAGAAAACTCATCAATAGTGATGGCGTTTTTCATTTCCTTTTCAAAATCTTTTGGCATTTTTGAAATGGAACTTTTCGATGCGCTTTGTTCATTCACCTCAGAAACAGATTCTTCGAAGGTTAAATCATTTACTTTGATAAACTGTTTCAGAGCCAGAAGTTCTTTTTTGTTTCTCGGTGTGATTGTAATTACCGTCATTAGTATCTGATTTTTAATAAACAAACTTACAAAATATTTCTAGTTACAACACCATCGTCAACTGAATTCGTTTGCGGTCTTCGTCCACTTCGGTCACTTTAACCTCAACGTGTTGGTGCAATTTGACCACTTCGTTCACATCGCTCACAAAACCCGCTTTGAGTTGTGAAATGTGAACCAAACCACTTTCTTTAATTCCAAGATCAACAAAACAACCAAAGTTGGTAATGTTATTCACAATTCCAGGTAAGATCATTCCTGATTTTAAGTCTTTTATGGATGTAACATTTGGATCAAACTCAAATATTTTGGCTGATTTTCTTGGATCCAAACCTGGTTTCTCCAATTCTTTGATAATATCTTTTAAAGTCAGCAAACCTATTTCGGGCGTGGTATAATTTTCGGGTTTGATTAAAGCAGTTTTGTCTTTGTTGCCAATTAATTCGTGAACCGAAAGTTTCAAATCTTTTGCCATTTTTTCTACAATCGGATAGGCTTCAGGATGCACCGCCGAGTTGTCTAATGGGTTTTTACCTTCTTTAATTCGGATAAAAGCCGCGCCTTGTTGGAACGCTTTATCTCCCAATCGAGGCACTTTTTTCAGTTGTTTTCGGTCGTCGAATGGGCCGTTTTCGGAACGGTATTGCACAATATTTTCAGCCAGCTTCTCTCCTATTCCACTCACATAACTTAACAAATGCTTGCTTGCCGTATTGATATTAATTCCTACTGAATTCACACAACGAATCACCGTCGCGTCTAGTTCTTCTTTCAGTTTATTTTGATCTACATCGTGTTGGTATTGGCCTACGCCAATGGCTTTTGGATCAATTTTTACCAACTCCGCCAAAGGATCGCTTAATCGTCGCCCAATAGAAACCGAACCTCTAACAGTGACATCGTAATTAGGAAATTCTTCGCGTGCAATTTTCGACGCCGAATAGACCGAAGCGCCCGCTTCTGAAACCACAAAAACCTGAACTTCCTCATCGAAAGCGATTTTTTTGACAAAAAATTCCGTTTCGCGCGAAGCGGTTCCGTTACCAATAGCAATCGCATCAATTTTATAGGAATTGACCATCGAACGGATTTTTTTCATGGCCATAGCCTCTTCATTTTGAGGCGCGTGTGGGTAAATTGTTTCGTTGTACAACAAATCGCCTTTTTCGTCCAAACAGACTACTTTACAACCCGAACGATACCCCGGATCAATCGCTAAAATTCGTTTTTCTCCCAAAGGTGGCGCCAATAAAAGCTGCCCTAAATTAGTTGCAAAAACCTGAATGGAATTCGCGTCGGCTTTGGCCTTAGCTTCTTGTAATGTTTCATTAGCAATAGCAGGTTGCAGCAGTCGTTTGTAACTGTCTTCAACGGCTAATTGAATGTGCGGTGTAGTATCGTTTTGACGTTTCAAAATAATTTCGTCAATAATATCATACGCCTCGTCGATATCGACTTCGATTTTTAGTTTTACAAAACCTTCATTTTCGGCACGCAACATCGCCATTAATCGATGAGGCGGTGTTTTGCTTAATAATTCTGACCAGTCAAAATACTGGGAAAATTTTTGAGCCGCTTCGTCTTCTTTTTTGGTTTTTACTACCTTAGTAGTAATGGTTGCTTTTCGGTGGAACAATCTTCGTAATTGTTGACGAACGTGAATATTTTCATTAATCCATTCGGCAATAATATCACGTGCTCCTTGTAAAGCAGCTTCTTCGTTGATTACATTTTCATTGACATATTGAGTCGAAATAAAGTCAATATTGTCATTGTTTTGTGCGAAAATGATTTTTGCTAATGGCTCCAAACCGTTTTCGCGCGCCACATCGGCCTTTGTTTTTTTCTTCTTTTTGAATGGTAAATACAAATCTTCTAGCTCTTGCAAATCAAAACTGTCTTGGATTTTTTTGGCTAATTCAGGTGAAAGTTGCCCCTGCTCTTCTATTGTTTTTAGAATGCTTTCTTTGCGCTTTACAATTTCATCGTATTGTTTATTCAATTTGGCAATTTGCTCAATTACCACTTCGTCTAGATTTCCAGTTTGGTCTTTTCGGTACCGAGAAATAAACGGAATCGTACAATCTTCGTTTAATAACTGAACTGTTTTTTGAATGTTGATTGCGGTAGTTGGTACCGATTTTGCGATGAACTGAATGTTGGTCATGGGTTGTAAATATATTGTAACACGAAAATAATATCTTTACCGCACATATCTATCCCTATGCTACTTTTATATTTTTATTTTTTAGCCATTTCCTTTTTAAGCTTCTTTATGATGGGTTACGACAAGTATTTGGCTCGAAATAAAAAAAGAAGAATCTCAGAAAACACTTTATTACTATGGGTGTTTTTAGGAGGAATTCTGGGCGCTGGAATTGGGATGTGGGTATTTAAACACAAAACTTCCAAGAGAAGTTTCCTTTGGAAGTTTTGGAGTATTGTATTATTTCAGTTTTTAGTAGTGCTAGCGCTCTATTTTACTGATAGTATTGGTCTTTATTGACAAGCAATTTTATTCACGCGGTTTTGGTGTCGTCCGCCTTCAAATTCTGTGTTTAAAAAGGTTTCAACCATTTCTACTGCTTGCGGAACAGAAGTATAACGAGCAGGAATACTAATCACATTCGCATCATTGTGTAAACGAGCTAAAGCTGCGATTTCTTTCATCCAACATAAAGCGGCACGCACTTTTTGGTGTTTATTAACTGTCATGGCAATTCCGTTACCGCTTCCGCAAATCACAATTCCAAAATCAGCTTTTCCTTCTTCTACATCTTTAGCTACAGGATGCGCTAAATCTGGATAATCTACAGCATCAAAAGAATCGGTTCCATAATTAGTGATTTGGTGGCCTTTTGCTTCAAGCATAGCCACAATTGCTTTTTTATATTCTGGACCTGCGTGGTCGTTTCCAATAGAAATATTCATTGTTAGTAGTGTGTTAAGTTCGTGTTCAAAATTAAGGAAAGATTTTGAGTTAGAATTCATAAATAGATTGGTTTCTTTGTTTGTTTATTAACCAAAAAATAAACGCTTTTTAAAAGTGTTACAAATAGCAATAAATCAAGTAAGTACTTGAAAAATAGTTTTTAGTTATTTAAAAATCAGCTGCTTTTTTATACTATAAATGTTAAAATTTTGAATTGTTAATAGCAAAACGCAATTAGTTGATTTTCAGATAACATTAAATTAACATACTGTGTTCATAACTCAAGATAGAAAATAAGAAGTTTTTTATGGTGGTAAAAGAAAAAAATGTAATCCAAAACCCAGTTTAAAAATCCTAATTTAGTTTGTTGAATTTTTAGAAAAGTTATGAATAGAAAAAACTGCTTTATTAACAGATTTTGAAAATTTACTTATCTACAAAAAGAATAAATTTTAGGTTATAAACAGCTGTTAATTAAAATCAAGAAAGTGTTTGTTTTTAAAACTTTACCTATAAAAACCTATGTTAATAACTAAAAATAACTAGTTGTAACTTCATTTCAAATCCTTTTTTAAAAAATTTATACTAACTATTAACACGCTATAATAACCATTAAAAAATAATTTTAAATTTCCTTTTCTTTTTGTTGTTTTAAATAGATGTTGACAACTTTGAAGTTTTTAAAAAATATTTTTTAAGAATAATTAACCTTTTTCTAAAAGTTATATTTTTAATAAATCTGAGTCTTTAAAAAGGTATTCTGATTTCTTATTTGTAATTTTAGACTTTTAAGAAAAGAAATATGGGAAAGCGTTTAAGAAAACCGCTCAAAAAAGAGAAGACTTACTCTGAAAAAATTGTAAAAATACTATCTCAAAGTGCTAATAAAGTATTCAATTACAAACAAATAGCAGCCAAATTAGATCTAGACGATACACAAAGTAGAAATCAAATTATAAAAGATTTAAAAATTTTAGCTGCGCAAAAAACAATTATCGAATCAGAACCAGGAAAATATCTAATTAAAGCCGTTAGTCAAGATTATTACGAAGGTAAAATTGATATGACAGGTCGTAAAACAGCTTATTTTGTTTGTCCAGATCTAGAAGAAGATGTTTTTATACCAACTAATAATTTAAATCGCGCTTTAGATAAAGACACAGTTAAAGTCTATGTTTATAACCGAAGAAAAGGGCGTCGACCAGAAGGTGAAGTAATTGAAGTTGTTGAACGAAACAAAACTGATTTTGTTGGGGTTATTGATATTCAAAAGAATTTTTCTTTTGTTTCTACAGCAAATCCAAAAATGTACACCGATATTTTTATTCCAAAAGATAAAATAGGAGAGTCGGAGCAAGGTGATGTAGTTTTAGTTCATATCGAAGATTGGCCTAAAAGAGCTGATAGTCCTTTTGGAAAAGTGATCAAAGTACTTGGAAAACCAGGCGAACACGATACAGAAATTCATGCTATTTTAGCTGAATATGGTTTACCTGCTGAATTTCCAATTGAAGTAGAAACCTATGCACAAAAAATAGATACTTCTATTCAAGCTTCTGAAATTGCGAAACGTCGCGATATGCGTGATACTTTGACTTTTACTATCGATCCAAAAGATGCAAAAGATTTTGATGATGCGCTGTCTTTCAAACAATTAGAGAATGGAAATTACGAAATAGGAATTCATATTGCCGATGTTTCTTTTTATTTAGAAGAAGGAACTATTTTAGATGATGAAGCTTATCAAAGAGCCACTTCGGTATATTTAGTGGATCGAGTAGTACCTATGTTACCTGAAGTGTTGTCTAATTTTGCTTGTTCACTACGACCTCAAGAAGAAAAATATACTTTCTCCGCGGTATTTGAAATCAATGAAAAAGCACAAGTGGTGAACCAATGGTTTGGTAGAACAGTAATTTTCTCTGATCAACGTTTTGCTTACGAAGAAGCGCAATATATTATTGAAACGAAAGATGATACAATTCCGCAAGAAATTTCAATTACCGGAGCTTCATATCAAGTGCCTGAAGCTATTGTTTCAGCTACTTTAAAATTAGATGAATTAGCTAAAATTTTACGCAGAAATAGAATGAACGAAGGTGCTATTTCATTTGATAAAGTAGAAGTAAAATTCAACTTAGATCAAGAAGGAGAACCTGCTGGAGTGTATTTTAAAATTTCAAAAGATGCGAATCATTTGATTGAAGAATTTATGCTTTTAGCGAATAGAAAAGTAGCGGAATTTATTGGTAAACAAAAGAAAACCTTTATTTATCGTATTCACGACGAACCTAATGAAGATAAACTGATTGCAATGCAAACTGTTATTGCGAAGTTTGGTTATAAAATCGACTTTAGAAACAAAGGTGATATCTCTAAATCATTAAATAATTTATTGACCGAAGTTATTGGTACTAAAGAACAAAATTTAATAGATACGTTGGCTATTCGTAGTATGAGTAAAGCGAAATATTCTACAGATAATATTGGACATTACGGCTTAGCTTTTGATTATTATTCCCATTTTACTTCACCTATTCGAAGATATCCTGACGTGATGGTACATCGTTTGTTGCAGTATTATTTAGATGGAGGAAAATCAGTTGATGAAGAAACCTACGAAGCTAAATGTTTACATTCTTCGTCAATGGAAAGTTTAGCTACTAATGCGGAACGTGATTCCATCAAATACATGCAGGTAAAATACATGCAGAATCACCAAGATCAAGAGTTTTTAGGAGTAATTTCAGGGGTAACTGAATGGGGTATTTATGTCGAAATTATCGAAAATAAATGCGAAGGTATGGTTCGAATTAGAGATATTAAAGAGGATTATTATACTTTTGACGAAAAACAATATGCATTAGTTGGCGCCACTTCTCACGGTTTATTACAACTAGGAGATGAGATTTATGTAAAAGTAAAAAATGCCGATTTAGTTAAAAAACAATTGGATTTTCACTTTATTAGAAGAAACGAATAAGCTTATTTTTAAAAACACTAATATGAAAAAATTACTATTTATTTTATTATTAATCAGTTCATTAACCTACGCTCAAACTGAGAAAAAAGTAGGTGATTTTAATAAAGTAACTGCTTTTGATCAAATAACAGTGGAGTTAATTGCTTCAGAGGAAAACAAAGTAGTGCTTTCAGGAACTAATTCAGATGTAGTAGAAGTTGTAAATAAAAATGGTGAACTTAAACTTAGAATGCCATTAACTAATTTATTAAAAGGAAATCAAGTTAACGCAAAGGTTTATTACACTGATTTAACTGCTATTGAAGCGAATGAAGGTTCTCAAATTTCATCTGATTCAAGTATAAAAGCAATTGGATTTGATATTATTGCAAAAGAAGGGTCTAAAATTGATATTAATTTAGAAGTGTCGAATTTAAATGTAAAAATCACAAGTGGCGGTATAGTAAAAACAGCCGGAACAGCTAAAAATCAAGATGTAGTGATTTCAGCAGGGGCTATTTATGAAGCTAAAGAATTAACTACCGAACAAACCGTAATTAGTATCAACGCTGGTGGAGAAGCAACAATTTTTGCAACAGAATTAGCTGACGCAAAAGCAAGAGCTGGAGGTGATATTATGATTTACGGAAACCCAAGTCAAGTCAACAAAAAAACGTTCGCAGGCGGCCGAATCAAAATTGTAAAATAACTAGTTTAATCCCAAATCTTAATAGTAATGATAAATGATATTCTAACCGGAATTCCTTGGGGAATTTTTCTCAGTTTTATGATAGGTCCGGTTTTTTTTATTTTAATAGAAACTAGTATTACTAAAGGTTTTAGAGCTGCTTTAACTTTTGATTTAGGAGTAGTTTTAGGAGATATTTTCTTTATTGGAGTTGCTTATTTAGGAAGTTACCGTCTAATTGCTAGTTTAAAAGACAAACCCGCTTTATTTATTTTTGGAGGAATTCTAATGGTGGCGTACGGTATTATTTCTTTTATTAAATTAAAAAAACAAGCTAAAATTCAGTACGAATCGATTGATGACGAAATCATTAAAAAGAATTACGGAAGCCTTTTTATCAAAGGATTTTTTCTAAATATTATTAATATTGGGGTATTAGGTTTTTGGTTAGCTATTATTATTTCTGTAGGACCTAAATTAGAAATGAAAACCTCCAGAATGATGACTTTTTTTACCTCTGTTATTGTTACTTATTTACTTATTGATTGCTTAAAAATAGTTTTAGCTAAGCAGTTAAAATCCAAATTAACACCTACTAACATTTTTAAAATCAAAAAAGGAATTAGTATTGTTTTAATCGTTTTTGGATTAGCATTAATGGCTCAGGGTTGGTTCCCTAAAGAAAAAGAAATGGTTAAAAATGCTTGGGAGAAAATAGAGGATAGATAAATTTAAACCTCTAAAAACACCTAAGGTTTTAGACGTATTTCCGTCCCGACACTTCGGGAGAACCGGAGTAGGAGCATAACTTTATCTAATTTTAAGATTGCTTCGTGCCTCGCAATAAAACAAAAAAAAGAGACACATTGCTGTATCTCTTCTGGAGGTATCGTCCGGATTCGAACTATAACTTTACTTAATTTTTCCTAAAAATTAATCATAAAAAAACCTCTCAAAAAGAGAGGTTAATTCAGAGGCATCGTCCGGATTCGAACCGGAGTAGGAGCTTTTGCAGAGCCCAGCCTAGCCACTCGGCCACGACGCCATTGTTTAAATGGATTGCAAATGTACTGTAAAATT
>JACCEA010144686.1_pt1 | contig 10873 bp, 10 predicted proteins | sample 7449851 | NCBI WGS metagenome assembly JACCEA01 (sample SAMN15323453, study PRJNA562643) | freshwater metagenome | isolation source: river surface water | place: USA:Blue River Watershed | collected 2017-08-18 | reverse complement strand
GCAATTTTACGTCTATCGTATTTAAATTTCTTAGACATTGATTCAAACCAAGATGAGTATGGCTTATAACCTTGTTCTTCCAATTCTTGATACTTTTCAATATCGAAATCACGAAGAACTACTTCATCATCATTATATTGTTCTCTATTCAACATATAATGACATATGTCTTGACATTTAACCCAAACCAAGTCTTTGGTATAACGAGGGTCTTTAAACCATCTCAAATCCGTAATGTGGAAATCATTTAATCCACGTAGTGATTGGTCATAAACCCCATAATAAATTGGGTCGTAACCATTCGGTGTAGATATAAGGATAATTTTACCTCCCGTAGATAGTGACGCCATTGAAGCTGCCCAAAAGTCGTCACCCGCTTCGATATACGCAGCTTCGTCAAATACAAGAACTGTTGGTGTATAACCACGTAACGCATCTGCCGATGTTGCTACGGCTTTTACTTCACAACCATTGTTTAATCTAAATCTACTTTCGGAGTTTTTATCAGGGGAGAAACCAACGTTTAACCATTCAGGCCATTGTTCTAAAAAGTTACGAACTTTGTTAGCCATCTCGATTGCGGTATCTCTTTTGTTTGCAATGATTAGGACTCTTTCGGGATTCTCTGGTTTTGCTAATTGTAATTTTTTAGATAACCAAGCAGCAGTTACTGTTGTAACCCCCGCTTGACGATATTTTTTTGTGATGTTTTCGTTGTAATCTTCATAATCCTGAATCAATTGTAATTGGTCAGGAAACAAGTCCATAGGGACATATTTTTTTTGAGTATTATCATACGTTTGCAAATAAGTTCTTAAAGCGTATGGTGTATCTTTAATAATTCTTGCATATTCTTTTAATTGTTCAATTTTAGCACTCATATATATAAATACAAAAAAAGTGGTCAAACTTGACCACTTTAACTTTATTGTAGTGAGATATTCAATCCTGCCAATAAGTCTCGTATTTCATCATTACTTACTTGGGGTGATATTTCGTCCATTACTCTTTTAAATTCTGACGTGGATTTTGTTACTTCTTCACTATCTACTTTTCTTGTTAAATCATAGTACATTGCTCCGATTAACGTTTTACCATTTTCAGATTTACCAATAACCTCTTTCATTAAAACTAAAAAATCTCTCACTGGTAAATTTGCAACATTTGAATAAATGTACGCTTGTAATTTTCTTTTGTCCTCTTCGTTTTTAATTGCTTCAGGATATAAATCATAAAGTCTTCTCCAAATCGCAGGACCTAATCTAATGTCCCAAATTTCATATAATACTTTATCTTCTAAATCCATTGCTTTTTGTACTAATTCAGGATTTTCAGGGTTTCTTTGTTTTGAAAGAAATTCCATAACACCCTTAATTGCTTCGTGGATTAAAAAAGGAAATATAACAGCTCTTGCAAATACCGTTGGTGGTTTTGTTGTTGTATCAATATAAGTTTTACCGGCACCCGCCGCTTCATTTAATTCTCCATTTCCTTTTACTGACATTTCCAATAATTCCTCAGGAAATTGCCAATATCCTAACATCATAGTTGAAATGAACACAGAATATTTATCTGCCAAATCTCTAACACCCGTTATTGCTTGTATTTCAGGTATTACTTTTCTAAAAATCCAAGTAGAATCAACCGCAGCTCCTTGAGTCATCGCATTGAGCAATCTTCTTTTCGCTCTTTCCATATCAAGTAATTCATCCACCAATTCTTCTTCTTGTTGTTGTACTTGAGTAGGTTCAGGGTCCTGATTAACTTGAATTTTTTCTGATTCTAATTTTAAATCAAATTGTAATTTATTTTCAGGAATTTTAAAATGTTCTCTAACTAATCTCTCACACAATTGTTCCAATTCTGCTTCTTTTTGAGATTCTGCGTTTTTAATTTCACCTAAAATTCGTGCGGCTTGCATTGATAATTGATAATATCTACCTTGAATACCCGTTCCGATATCTCTAACACCTGTGAATGCATTAAGTCTACCTAATGCCATTTCATATTCTTCGCTCGCTAATAATTCTTCGTAGTTACTATATGCTCCATCATTATCAGATTTAGGAAACTCCACTTTTTTAAATGGGGTCTCTCTATCTGAAAGTTTATTTTGAACACTTGGGTCAGGTCTACTATTATCAGCGAAATTCATCGCCTCTTTAAATTCTTTTTTAGCCATTATTAAGTACTTTTTTAATTTTTCTCATAATCGACTCGGAAAGAGAATTAAAATCTTTTTTTTCGTTAATTGATTGTAATATTTGTTTGAATTTAAAAAATTCAGGCATTCCTTTATCTGATTGAAACTTTGGGTCTGGGTCGGGACCTACTCCGGGATTATCCCAAGGGTCCACATAGGGGTCGGTATCGGGATTTACTGAAGGTGAATCAACATCTGGCTCAACATCAATATCTGGTTCTACATCAACATCAGGGTCAGCCACTAATGGACCGGGACCCTCATTTAATTTTTGTTTTACTAATTCCATAATTTCATCTTTTGTTGTTAATGGATGATAATTATTTTCTATCAAAGTTTCAACCCATTCTTTGATTTCTTTTTTGTCCAAATCTTCTAATTTCTTCAAATTTAAAGATTTTTTTTCAGTTTTTTTCTTTTTTGGGTCTTCTTTATCTTTCTTCAATTTTTTTGAATCCATAAACTCAGGAATACCATTGTGTCCTTTAGTTACTTTAGGACCAACACCACTACCCTCAACAACTTCTTTATCAGATACTTTAACATCTACACCTTGTTTAGCTAATTCAACAGCTGCTGCCATATTTTTAGGACCAACTGTAATAGAAGGTTTAGGTGCTTCTCCTAAAACTCTTTCGGAGAGCATTGATATTTGTTTATCACTCATATTAACCAAGGTATTTTGATTAAATCCTTCTTTGATTAATCTTTGAACAATTTCGTTACGTTTCATTCTAAATTTAATTTAATTTCTTCATTTATTAATTGAAGTTCTTTTCCTCTTAATTTTTTTGTTACGCTTTCAATGGTTTCACCGAAATGAAAAGAAACCCTAATAGGTCTTTCTTCTGCGTGTATATCAAAAGGTTCCCACCCTAAAGCAATAATTCCATCTACAGCATCAATCATTCCGAAATAATCTGAATTTTGAACTAAATCTAATTTTAAATCTGAGTTTTTTAAAACCCCTACTAAATCGACAAATTCTAATTCAGGTGGAATTGCTCTGCCTGAAGATGGAATTATAAACCATTCATCCATTAATACATCAACATTCTCGCCGAATATAAATTCGTATTGTTGCTGACCTTTATAGTCTTTTCCGAGTTCATTGATATATAATAGATACATTCTTATTCAAAGTGTTTTCTTAATGTTTCTTTTACACTATTGTTGATAATGTCGGTTAATTCGTTGATATCAATTTCTTTTGCCATTGAATCACCTGACTTCTCACCCTCAACTGATGACTCTTCATCATCCATATAAAATTCAGGGTCTTTTATTTTACTATTAATATCGTCAATTTCATCTGAGTACATATCTTCTAAATCACCAACTTCTTTTAAATCAAAGTGGAATGTGTCCCCATAACCGCCATCACCAAACAAATCTTCATCGTCATCGTCACCAAAATCGGAATCAAAAGACGCTTGTCTGTAATATAAATCTTCCTCACCACCCGGCTCAACGTGATATTTGTTTTTTCTTGTTTTTGTTTTTTCAGGTTCCAAATCAACTTCAATTTCTTTTTCAGGATTTGGTAATTGGTCAACGTCATTTCTACCCATTGTATAATCAATATCGTCATCTTCTTCAAATGACATATTAACTAAATTCTCCAAAGCGTCGATACCGTCAACCTCACCTAATTCAGCGTCTGGTTGTGGTTCTTCTGCAGGTATTTCTTCACCACCCATTTCATCATCTAAACCATCTTCTCCTGCGAAATCTTCTTCATCTTCGAATTTACCTAAGATTTCTTCTTTGTCTTCTAAATCTAGTTTATCTAAATTAACAGCAGATAATACTGAATTGATAATATATTTGATATCATCACTTTCCATATCATCTTGGATATCTCTTAATTTTTGACCTAATTTTCCAGTTAACTTTTGAACAGACTTTAATTTGTCTTCACCTGATTCAGGAGCATCTCCCGATTCGTCACCCATTTCAGCATCATCAGATGGTGGTAATGCTAACGGCATTTCCGCCGCCGCGTCAGCTGGCATTTCAGGTGCTGATGCATCCATCGGTGGCATTGCGTCCATCGGAGCTGCTTCAGGTGCTGGTGCCGCTTCAGGTGCGGGTGCAGGACCGGCTTCAGGAGCCGGTGCAGGAACCGCAGCTTCATTACTTGAAGCAGGTTTGTTGACCTTCAAAACATATTTTGTTTCTTCATTCAATATCTCCTCCTGACCCTTCAATAAAGAAAGTCTCTTTAGAGCTTCTGCATATGAAGAAAATCTGTTTTTATTTTTCATAAACATACCACCGATATAATCCAAAGAACTTTCATTGAGTCCTTTCTTAACGTAGTATCCGTCTTTTTCTTTTACAATACCATAGATACCTGTTGTTGATTCAGAAATATAATCAGCTTTGGTTGTTTGTGTATTATTTGAGCCATTTTTGTAGTAGGTGAGTTCAAGGATTCTTTTTAATTTTTCATCCCCGTTTAATTTCTCACTACCGAGCGGTTTTAAATCTCCCATTTTTTAATATTATTAAATGAAGTTATTCTTATCCTATAAATACATAGATATATCAAAAAATATATGGATTACGATTCACTCACGGATAATTTCTTATTTGTAATCCCTTTTTTGATATCTAAAAGTTTTTGAATGTATCCGTTTCTGCGAAGTAATTTGAATGTTAGATTCTCATAGGAATATTCCCCACCGCTTTCAAGACCTGATTGTCTAAATTGCTTAATCTTCGATTTAACATCATCAACCTCGTTTGACACATCTTTACCCTGTTCAGATTTCTTCACTAAGTCTTCGATTATCTTAGCGTACTCCTCACCCTTTTTAAGAATCAGGTCCTCATCAATGTGTTGTTTACCGACTTTTGGTTCAACTATCCATTTATCATTTAACAAAGAATAAACTCCTGATGATAGGTGAGATTCATTACTATCTTGAACATAAAGCTCAACATCGTAACCTTTAATTTTAATATCGTGGTTTTGATTCCAGTTATTTTTCTTGGCGTCAAAAAACTCTTTAATTATTTTTTGATTGTCAAAGTCTTCGAAATTTGTCAATATGTGTAAATCGACATCAGAATATTCGGACCAGTTATAATTTGACAGAGAACCTGTTAAATGTACATCCTCAATAAAAAAATCAACCCCAATAAAATCAATAAAGGCATCAGAGATTTCTAATAACTTATCTCTAATACCTTTATGCATTTTATACGAACCATCCGTATCCTCAAATATATCCGAGGACAACGTATCTTTTGAATAAAAAGATTTAACTATCTTTTGGTCTAACTCACTATCTTCTAATAACTCATCGACCAAAGATTTATTCATCATACTACCTTTTTATAATTGTATTTTCCGTTTATGTTTGTGTTAAGAAATTTACCTTGGGATTCACTCATTCTAAATTTTGTGAACTTGTCCCAAGGGAACTCATAATATTCATAAATAGAGCCATTATTAAATGTAACAGTAAGAAGTTTACTTTCCGTGTTATAAGACGCCTTCTTTAGGTTACTTGAGTTGATTTCAACCATAATCTCTTTTCCTTCGATTTTCTCACTTAGTATTGCCATAATATATTAATTTGATTACTATAATATACGAAATTTTAGATTATAAATCAATCACTATATAAATATCAAATAAAAAACCCCGAGTAATCGGGGTTTCATTTTAGTTAAGGGAGATTTGACGTTCTATCGATTTTTTCTTATCTATCGGTAGGGTTAATTCGAGAATACCATTCTCAACTTTACCCACAATATCCTTCTCTTTTACATCGTCAGGGATATTATATGATTTGACGAAACTACTTGTAAAGTAGACACTATCGTCACTCTCCTCTTTTTCGAAGGAAATTTTAAGTATTCCTTCCTTTGTAGAAATTTTTAAATCTTCCTTTGTTAAGCCAGGAACACTCATTAAAACTACGTATTCGGTTTCAGTTTTTCGAACGCGAGTTTCAGGACTTTTTAGGTACTTTGATGTTTCGAATACACTTTCGAAACCTTGGAAAAATGGGTCTTTAAATAATGTTATCATAGTATATTAAATTTTATTATACTACAATCAATTTTTTTACCAAATGTCTAAAACTGACATTTAGACATTCGTTAGACATTTTTTTAGACATTTTGTCCCGAATTTGATTTTTTAATCAAAAATTGTTATGTTTGTTAAAAGATAAAAAGATAAATTAAACACATATGGCGGTAGATTTCTTCGAAGACGGTGCAAAACCAAATCAAAAAAGTAAAAGACCAAATTCATCAACACCAATTCTTGATAATTTTTCAAGAGACTTGATTCGTTTAGCTGAAGAAGGTAAAATAGACCCAGTCGTGGGTAGAGACGTTGAAGTTAAAAGAATTTCACAGATATTATCGAGGAAAAAGAAAAACAACGTGGTAATTGTCGGTGACGCGGGGGTTGGTAAATCAGCATTGGTTGAAAAATTGGCTCTACAAATTTATAAAGGCAATTGTCCGAGTAATCTTTTAGATAAAAGATTGGTTTCATTAGATTTAACATCTTTGGTTGCGGGTACGAAGTATAGAGGTCAATTTGAAGAAAGAATTAAAGCGATTCTAAATGAATTACAAGAAAATACGAATGTTATTGTGTTCATTGATGAATTACACACGATGGTTGGTGCAGGAAATGCGAGTGGAGCTATGGATGCTGCTAATATCTTAAAACCGGCCTTAGCGAGAGGTGAAATTCAATGTATTGGAGCAACAACTTTTGATGAATTTAAAAAACACATTGAAAAAGATGGTGCACTCGTGAGAAGATTTCAAAAAATCATCTTAAAAGAACCAACTCAAACAGAAACAATTGAAATATTACGAAATTTAAAATCATCTTATGAGGATTTTCACAAAGTGTCGTTTGATGACAATGTAATTGAAACAATTGTAATGTTATCATCGAGATTTATCACAGATAGACAATTTCCTGATAAGGCAATCGATATTATGGACGAACTTGGCTCGAATAAAAAGATTTCCAAGAAAATTCCTGAAATTATTGAGGATTTAAAGAAAAAAATTGATGAGGTTAAGGAGAAAAAAATCTTGGTTGTAAAAAATCAAGATTATGAAAAAGCCGCTAAGCTTAGAGATGAAGAAAGAAAAATTTTCAAAAAATTGGAGGATGAAAAAGACAAATGGGCCGTCAGTCAAAAAGAAAATAAAACACCTGTAAGTGTTGAAGATGTGTATAATATGGTTTCTGATATGACAGGTGTCCCTATTAGTAAATTAGACTCGAAAGAAACCGAAAAATTATTGGCATTAGAGAATATCCTATCGTCAAAGGTGATTGGACAAGATGACGCAATTAAAACAATATCAAAATCAATTAGAAGAAACAGAGTTGGTATTAAAGACAATAATAAACCGATTGGTTCTTTTATTTTCCTCGGCTCAACAGGTGTAGGTAAAACTTATTTAGCAAAATCTCTTGCAGAAACGATATTCGGAGACCCAAATAAAATAATTCGTGTCGATATGAGTGAATTTATGGAAAAGCACAACGTATCGAGATTAATTGGTTCTCCTCCAGGGTACGTAGGTTACGATGAAGGTGGTCAATTAACAGAGAAAGTAAAAAATAATCCATTTTCCGTTATATTATTTGATGAGATTGAGAAAGCACACAAAGATGTGTTCAATATCCTACTTCAAATTCTTGATGAGGGTCATTTAACCGACTCATTTGGTAGAAAGGTTAATTTCACAAACACACTAATCATTATGACATCAAACGTCGGTGCAAAAAAAGTGTCTGAGTTTGGTGATGGTATGGGATTCTCAACCTCAAGCAAGGAAAATCAAAAATCAGAAGTAAAAAAATCGATAATTCAAAAATCGTTAAAGCAACAATTTAACCCTGAATTCATAAATAGGATTGATGACATCATTATGTTCAATCCATTGGATTCTGATACGATAAAAGTTATTATTGACATTGAATTGAACAAACTAGTCAATAGGTTATCGGAGAAAAATTACAAAATTTCCTTTGACAAGACAGTTGTCAATAGAATATTTGAATTGAATTCGGAAGAAGAATATGGTGCTAGACCTATTAAGAGAATCATACAAAATTTATGTGAAGATTTTTTAAGTGAGGAGATATTAAAAGGTAATATTAAAGAAAATTCAACTACATCGATAAAATTTAAGGACGAAACTTTGATTTTGTCAAAAAAAATTTTGTAAATAGTTGACTTTTTTAATATATCATATATATTTATATTCTCAGAGGTTCTCTTTGTCGATTACCTTTCGTTTTTTTCAAAAGTAAGTGGAGTTGAATCCACTGAAAGACCTTAAAACCCCGACATCCTTGTTGGGGTTTTTTATTGCTTATTTTGAATATCCAAAATTTTTATGTATATTTACTTTAGTATGAAAAAATATACTTTATTACTCGCAGTTATTGTCGCATTGACATTATCTGCCTGTGGTTCAGGGTCAACCACAAATGAAACAACTGACTCAACTGCAGTTCAAGTTGATTCTGCCGCAGTAGCTACAGATTCAACCGCAGTCACGACTGATACAACAGCGAAAGCTGTTGAGGTACAGTAAATTTATGAGGGGATGGGGTTTAACCATCCCCATCATTTAAATTTAACAAAAACCATCATTATATGAAACAAAAAACAAAAGACACAGTCCTTTTTCTCATAAACTTGGGGATGTTAATAACAATATTTTTCATTGTTGAACATTACAGGAATGAAGTGTCATATCTAAAAAACAGGATAACTGTCCTTGAACACAAAGTTTTCAACAAATAGGTGAAAAATTTTGTCACGTAACAAATTTTTACTTATTTTGTTACATACTCAACCAAACACACAATTTTTATGTCTAAACCAACCCAAAGCACCGGAACAAAGAAAAAAAGAAAAGAACCTGATTTCGTATTAAATCTTGATGGGACCTACAAAGACTTTACCGACTTCTATGGTAAAAACAAGGAAATCATTTATAGGTCAATTTTGAATCTTTTTAAAGAACTAACATCCACAGATAAATTCAGCCTTACTCTTATGGTAACGGCAAAAATTAGAGGATTGGAATGGGATACTGATTTTACGTTTTCTAAAAAAGATGCGAAATCTTTAATCAGAGATGTGATGCCCTTTTTCGAACAAAACGAAGATTATGAAACTTGTTCAGAAATAATTAAATTACATAAAAACTTGACTTTGTAAAATTAATAGTATAAATTTTAAATGTATCGTTAAGAGATACGTTTAGTTTTTTTGTCAATCAATCCCCGATGTTTCTACATTGGGGATTTTTTATTTATAGTATCATTCTACTACCAATCAAAATATTACTCAAGAATGGAGAACCAGGTGCGGTATTACCACTTAATTTATAATTCAAACTAAGTCCAAATCGTTTACTTATTTTATAATCAAACGATGACCCTAATAAGAATCCCATATGTCTGTTAACTGTTGTGGTCTTAGCTTCGCTGTTATACGATATTGGTGCAAACATTGTGAATATCTGTGGTGAGATAGTTAACTTTTTACTGTACTGATATGGTTTAGTCCAAAAGGCAACTACAGATGTTGACATATTATGGTCATATCCTCCTTTTTCACTATTATTAAGTAATAGGTTAATTAGACCGACATTGTAACCAAATACTCCCTTTTTTAATGTTGGTTTTATGTAGGTATATCCTAATAGGTTCATATAGTTACCATTCAAGTAGGCGAATGCTGATGAATATGAATGTATAGCATTTAATTTACCATTCGAAAAATCCATTTTAGTAAATCCGGCACTCACTATAAATGTTTTTAAATCACTCATAATAACCGCGTTTGCAGAATAACTCTTATCCCCCATCAACGAAGATTTAGATACACCAATTGTTGCAGATTGTAACCATCTACCGTCAGGAGATTCTATTGTTGATAAATCCGAAGATAACAACATCGGATTTGTTGATGCTGCTTTTTCTTTTTTCTTTTCCTCTTTTTTTTCTTCCTTCTTCTCTTCTTTCTTTTCTTCAGATTTAGACTCTTCTTTCTTTTCTTCTTTAGATTCCGATTTGGTTTCTTCTTTTTTCTCCTCACTCTTACTTTCGGATTTTGATTCGCTCTTACTTTCCGATTTAGTTTCGGATTTAGTTTCAGTCTTTGTTTCTGTTTTACTTTCAGAAGATGAAGATGAACCACTACTTGATGACGAACCACTACTTGATGAAGATGAACTTCCCCCACTTGCCGGTGGAGGTGTTGAACCACTACTTGCCGGTGGAGGTGTTGTAGGTGGAGGTGTTGACGCCGCTGAACTTGCTGCGGCTGAACTTGCACTACTACTTGCAGCTGAGCTGGCGGATGATGAAGCAGCAGAACTTGCTGCAGATGCTGCGGCTGAACTAGCGGCCGACGCCGCCGCTTGTGTTGCCGCATTCGCAACCGCTTGTTGAACCACCGGATTATTAATTCCAGGACAAGTAAGTGACTCGTATGTTGCTTTTGTTGTGATTAACCAAGTTTGTATAACACCCGTTTGAACTTCCAATGGTGTAAATGTCCTTATTTGATTATAAAAAGATACTGTTGCGTATCCATTTATCATAGTAGTCGTTGCAATTTTCTTTTCACCCGTACACTTATCAATAAATGT
>JACCEA011235066.1_pt1 | contig 10875 bp, 6 predicted proteins | sample 7449851 | NCBI WGS metagenome assembly JACCEA01 (sample SAMN15323453, study PRJNA562643) | freshwater metagenome | isolation source: river surface water | place: USA:Blue River Watershed | collected 2017-08-18 | reverse complement strand
GGCGGCGTGGAGGCCAGTGCGGCGCTCGGAGCCGACGCCACGGCGGGCGCGGCGACGGCGGAGCCGGAGGGGAAGTCCCACCAGAACATGCGCCACGAGCCCGTCGCGGAGCGGCGGAGGCCGAACAGGCCGGCGCCGATCGAGATGCGGCGGGCTCCGCCCTCGCGGGTGACGCCGAGGAGGGGGCCGACGTGGAATTCGCTGCGCCCGACGGCGGCCTGTTTTTCCCAGGTCACGAAATCCCACAGCAACGAGGTGCGTTCGTCGCCGGGGGCGCGCTGCTGGTGGCGGGCGAGGGAGAAAAGCGGGGACCAGACGTGGCGGACCTTTTCGTTGCCGGGGAAAAAGACCTCGAGCGGGCTGGGAAATTGCCACTGGCGGCGGCCGGCGCCGTTGTCCCAGGCGCTGACGAGGGGCCAGAGGTGGGTGAGTTCGGCCTCGGGGCCGCCGGCGCGGCCGACGCGGCGCTGGCCCTCGTGCCAATAGACGAAGTAGAGGAACTGGGTGCGGCGGCGCTCGATGGTTTCATCGACCCAGACGGCGTAGCGGAGCAACGGCCAGGCGAACCACTGCTTGTCGTAGCCCTTGATGACGGAGTGCGAGTAGAACGGCGCCCAGCGGTTGACCGTGCGATCGTCGCCGCGGCCCTGGACGAAGAGAGGCCAGAGGTAGCGGCGTTCCCGGTAGCGGTCCGGGAGGGTGCGGTCGGTGTAGCCGAAGAACGGCCAGAGGAAGTCCTCGTTGACGTAGCCGGGGCCGGTGCGGGCGGCGTAGAACGGCAACACCCCGATGTCGCGGGTGGGCGGGGTGCCCGCCGGATCATCGGCGGCGGGGAAGCGGGTGTGGTTGTAAATCAGGGGCCAGAGCCAGGTCGTGCGGTCGTAGACGCCGGGGCGGACGGCGCGGTCGTAGAGCGGCCAGACGCCCCAGCCGTGAGCGGCGCCGGTGCGGTGGCGGATGATCGGCCACGGGGCGAACGTGGTGGTCGCGCCCTTTTTCTCGTTTTCGACGTAGAGCGGGAAAAGGGTCCAGGAGAGGCGTTCGAAGCCGAGCTTGTGCTTTACCGTGCCGGCGATCGGAAAGAGCGCGCGGTAGCTGTCGGCCGGGTCGGCGGTGCGGCGGGAAAACCAGAACGGGAAGACGTCGAACTCGCCGTATTCATCGAAGGCAGTGCGGGCGGGACCGGCTTCGGGGCGGCGGTCGGTGCGGCGGATGAGCTCGAAGAGCGACCACTTGTAGGTCTCGTCATCGGTGAGGGTGTAGCTGAAAAGCGGATAGAGGACGTAGCGGGCGCGGGGTTGGCCGCGGGCGTCGTCGAGCTGCACCCAAAAGGGTCGGAAACCGCGGGCGGTGTCGCCGGCGGCATTGGCGGGGGATTTTTCAAAAAACAGGGGGCCCACCGCGGTCCACTCGAGGCCGAGCCGATTGGGGGCGGCCGGGGCGCGGCGTTCGACGAAGAACGGGGAAAAATTACGCTCGTAGTCCGACGGCTCCGCGGCCGCGCCGGGCTCGCGCGCGGCAACGCTCGGGGCCCAGGCAAGGCCCAGGGCGAGCACGGCGGCGGCGAGGCGCAGGTTCATGGCGGCAGTTGGAGGGTGGACACGAGAAGGGAGCCCACGGCACGTCGGGAGAGTCGGCTACCCAACGCGCTGCGGATGAAAGGGTCAGACAATGATAAGGGTGGTGGCAGGTGCAAATGCTATGTTTCCCGGGCCTTGGACCGGCACGGAGGGCCGGGTTCCCTCTCCCGCAGACGGAGCGGACCGGGGAATCTTACGGCCCGGGGAAGGCCACATCGGTCGCGGGAGGGCCGGGTGCGGCCGGACGGGCGGAGGATCGCCCGGCTAGACGGGACAGCGCTCGCCGGGGGAGGGCGCGCGGAAGGCCGTGTCCGGCAGGCCGGCCGCGAGGCGGGCGGCCGCAAGGTCTCGGGGCGGTGCGTCGCGGCCTTCGTCGGTCAGCGGAAACGTGCCCCAGTGTTGGGCGAGACTGACGCGGGCGCCGAGGTCGCGGTGGATTTGGACGGCCTCGGCGGGGTTGCAGTGCTGTTCGGCCATGAACCAGCGGGGTTCGTAGGCCCCGATCGGGACCAGGGCGAGGTCCGGGGCCCCGCAGCGGGTCCGGATGTCGCGGAACATGGTGTCGTCGTAAGCGGTGTCGCCGACCACGTGGACGGTGCGGCTCGCGGCGCGCACGAAAAACCCGCCCCAGAGGCGGCCGTTGCGCGGGCCGCTGGCGCGGTTGCTCCAGTGGCGGGCGGGAGTGGCGGTGATTTCGAGGCGGCCGGCGGGGCCATCGAGGCCGTGGCGCTCCCACCAGTCGAGTTCGACGACCCGAGCGGCGGGCCAGCCGGCGTCGCGGAAGAGTTCGGCGTTGTTGAGCAAGGTGACCGCCACGGCTTTGGGGTGGGCGACGGCGAGGCGACGGAGCGTGTCGGTGTCGCAGTGGTCGTAGTGGTCGTGGGTGAGCAGGACGAGGTCGATGGCCGGGAGATTGGCGAAGGCGACGCCGGGGACGTGGACGCGGCGCGGACCGGCAAACCCGACGGGACTCGCGCGCTCGGAGTAGACCGGGTCGGTCAGGAGGGTGCCGGCAGCGGTCTGGACGAGGTAGGTGGCGTGGCCGATCCAGGTTGCGGCGAGCGTCTGGCCGGGCGCGAGCGGGGCCGGCACGGTGGGCGTGACGGGCACGGAGTCGGGCCACGGCGTGGCGCGCGTGGTGAGTTTCCACTTCATCACCTCGAACCAGCTGCGGTCGAGGTGGCGGCGCGGGTTGTGGAAGGTCTTGCCGTTGCAGTGGTCGGAGACCGGAAACCGTGGTCGCCGGGGGGTGGCCTCAGCGGACGGCATGGGGGTGGCGCAGGCCGGCAGGAGTGTGGCGCCTGCGCCAAGGGCCGCGGAGCGGAGGAAGTGGCGGCGGGAGGCGGAGCGCGGGAGCGGCGGCATGGCGCATGAGGCGAACGGCGGTAAAGGCGGAAATCGAAAGGCGAATCGCGGACGGGGAGAGTGAGTCCGACGGGGTTCACGTTTGCAAACCGCGGGGCGGAGTTTTGCCTGCTGCGATGCGTATTTCCGGCGGTTCGGCTCGCGGCATCACCTTGGTCACGCCCAAGGGCGATCGCACGCGGCCGGCGACGGACGGGATGCGGCAGGGGGTCTTCTCGAGCTTGGCGGCGGTCGTGCCGGGCGCGCAGTTTCTCGACTTGTTCGCGGGCAGCGGCGCCTACGGGTTGGAGGCCTTGAGCCGGGGCGCGGCGGGCGGGGTGTTTGTGGAGCAGAGCCCGAAGGCGGTCGCCTGCGTGCGGAAAAACATCGAGGCGGTCTGCAAGAGCCTGGGCCGCGAGGTGCGCGGCCGGGCGGGGGATGGCTCGGCGCTGACGGTTTTGCAGGCGGACGCGCGCCATGCGCCGACGGGCGGGGGCGCGGTGCCGGACTTGGTGTTTGTCGATCCGCCCTACGAGCTGATTCCAGAAATCGCGCCTGGGTTGTTTGTGCGGCTGGCCGAGGTGCTGGCGTCGAAACCGGACGCGATCGTGGTGTTCGAATACCCCGGGGAGCTGGAGTTGGCGCCAGCGGGCTGGACGCTGGTGAAACGACTCGGCAAGGGCGCACGGCAGCCGACGGTGGGTTTTTTCCGGCGGGCGGCGGGAGAACCCGCGGCGAGCAGCGGCGAAGCGGCGGCGGTGGACGCCGTCCCGCCGCGCGGGGCGTAGGCGGCGGCTTGGCCGGGTTGTTTCGCCGGACGAATTCGCTTCCTTCGGCGCGAGGGAGCCTGGGCGGGCCTACGGCAGGCCGAGCCGGGCGCGGGCGAGGGCGAGGGCGGCGACGACGGCGGTTTCGGTCCGGAGCACGCGGGAGCCGAGGTGGACGCAGGCGAAGCCGGCCGCGCGCAACGCGGTGCGTTCGGCCGCGGACCAGCCGCGTTCGCCGCCGAGGGCGAGCACCAGCGGGGCGGCGGGATCGAGCGGAGCGGCCGCCAGGGCCACCGGGGATTCGTAGTTGTCGAGGGCGAGGCGCGTCGCGCCCGCCGGCAGGGCCGCGGTGTCGGCCAGCAGCGCGGGCAAGGCGACGCCGTGGGTGACACGGGGCAGGCGCGTGGCAAACGCCTGTTCGGCGCCGGCGACGACGTGGCGACGCCATTCGCCGGCCTGCCAGAGGGAGCTCTGCGCGTAGCTCGGCTCGCCGCGCTCGGTGCGGACGAAGTGCAGCGCGCCGACCCCGAGGGTGGTGGCGTCGCGGAGCACGTCGCGGGCGGTCTGGGGTCGCGGCAGGCCCACGAGCAGCGTGATCGGTTCCGGGGCGGGGGGCGGCTGCGTGGCGACAAAGGTGAACGCGAGGGTCGCCTCGCCGACCGCGGTGAGCGTGGCCGTGCCGCGGGGCCCGTCGATCACGCCGGCGTCGAACGTATCCCCGATCCGGCGACGCAGCACGCCGAGCAGGTGCGCGGCGCGGCGGTCGGCCCGCGGCAGGGGCAGGTCGAGCTCGGCGGCTTCGAAGAGGATGAGATTCACGGCGGACGCCGCCGGCGGGGGCGGGCAGCCACCGTGATTGCGGCGGGCTGCGCGCGGCGCAACGCCGCGGTCGATCCGGGGCGAAATTCGCGTGGACTTGTCATAAATCCGGAGTTTCGCTCCGGGCATCCATTCCGTGGATAGCCTGACCGGGACGAAGCGACTCCTTCGTCCAATGACCCAACCACCCAACCGATGAACCACTCCAGTGTCTGTTCGTTTGTCCGGCGATCGCTTCGCGTCGCCGTTCTCCTGTCGGCCCTGTCCGCCGGCATTTCGGCCGCATGGGCGCAAGCCACCGGCGCCATCGCCGGTTCCGTGACCAGCACCAGCACGCGCAATGCCCTGCAGGGCGCGCTCGTCACCGTCGCCGGCGCCAACCGCGCCGACTACACGGACGCCGCCGGCTCCTTCAACCTCCAGGGTCTCGCCGCGGGCACCTACGAGGTGATCGTGAGCTACACCGGCTTCACCGAAGCGCGCGAACGCGTGACGGTCGCCGCCGGCCAGACCGCCCAAATGTCCCTGGCGCTGAAGTCGGCCGACGTGATCACGATGGAGGCCTTCACCGTCGCGACGCAGAAGGAAGGCCAGGCGCTGGCGATCACCGAGCAGCGCAACGCGCTGAACGTGAAGAATGTCACCGCGTTCGACGAGTGGGGCATTCTCCCGACGCAGAACGTCGGCGAGCTCGTCTCGCGCATGCCGGGCATCACGTTCACCACCGACGAGGACAACCTGATCAACAACGTCAGCATCGGCGGCCTGCCCGCGAGCTACACCCGCCTCAACATCGACGGCATGTCCTCGACCGGCGTCGGCGGCGACGGCCGCCAGGCGACGCTGCACTCCTTTTCCGCCTCGCAGTATGAGGCGGTCGAGGTCATCGCCGGCCAGACGCCGGACCGCCGCGCCGACTCGCTCGGCGGCCAGCTCAACCTGAAGACGGCCTCGCCGCTCAACATGCGCGACAAGCGCCGCGTCTCCTACACGGTCAGCGGCCGGTTCTTCCCCTCGTCCTCCGAGCGCACGCACGCGGTCGGCGAGCGCGGCATGCGTCCCGATTTCAGCACCAGCTACCAGGAAGTGTTCAGCGTCGGCAGCGGCGTGCGGAACCTCGGCATTATGGTCAACGCCTCCTACCAGGAAGTGCTCAACCAGCACGATTGGGACATTCTGCTCTGGGAAGGCACCACCAACCCGACGGCGCAGCTGCGCGACTACACGCGCAAGAGCGGTCTCAACGACCGCTTCCTCACCGCGTTCGGCGCGCGCGCCGACTACAAGTGGTCGGAGTCGACCCGCGTCTCGCTGCGCTTCCTCTACAACGGCGGCTCGGAGCCGTTCTTCAACTACACGGACGTCAATCCGTGGGCCTCGGCCAACCTGACGGTCTTCAACCCCGCCGCCCCGGTCGCGACCGCCTCGATCATGCCCGGCTATACCAACCGCCGCATCGAATTCCGTCCGACCACGACCACGGTCAGCGGCAACACCGTGGGCGCGGCCCAGATGCGCCTCTTCCCGCAGAAGTATTCCTTCACCAGCAAGAACCCGACGGGCACCCTGACCTTCGAACACAACTGGGGCCGCCTCAAGGTCGACCACGCCTACCGCTGGAGCAACACGCACTGGAACTCCGGCGCGGGCACCAGCCGCGAGGGCGGCACCGTCGCCATGCGCACCCGCGACCCGATCGGCTTCATCCTCGATTACTCCGATCCGCGCGGGAAGGTCTTCACCCAGACCGCCGGTCCCAGCGTGACGGACGCCGCCAGCTACGCGGCCTTCACGACGGGCGCCGTCACCGCGACGCAGACCGTCGCCCCGACCTCCACGGTGCTGACCAAGCGCGACACCATCACCGACACCAACGAGGTCCAGGCCAACGTGAACGCGTCCTACCTGCTGCCGATCGAGCATGCCGTCACCGTCAAGGCCGGCCTCGATTCCGTGAACCGCCGCGTCAACAACCGCCAGGTGTATCCGCGCCGCTGGTATGCCACCCCCGGCACGGTGCTGCCGACGACCGGCCTCATGCCCGTCACGGAATTCGAACGCGCCAACGGCGGCGCGCGCCTACCGATCGTCGATCCCGCGGCGATCAGCACCACGCTCGGCAACACCGCGATGTGGACGGAAGACGTCAACTTCACCGCGACCTCGCAATACACCAACCGCCGCATCTTCGAGGAGGGCGTCGATTCCGCCTACGTCCAGGCGACCACGAAGCTCGGCCGCCTGACGGTCCTCGGCGGCGTGCGCCGCGAGTGGGTCACGACGGACACCTTCACCTACTTCCGCGCCCGCACCACGCCGGTCGCGGCGGAGCCCGACCACTTCAAGCGCGCCGCGCTCGACTACGCGCGCCTCTCCCGCGACGGCGACTACGCGAAGAGTTTCCCGAGCATCCACTTCGCCTACGACATCACGTCCAACCTCAAGGCCCGCGCCAGCTGGTCCACCAGCTACGGCCGGCCGACGCTGGCGCAGGTGGTCGCGGCTCCGACGGCCAGCGACGCCAACCGGACGGTGACGCTCGGCAACCCGGATCTGAAGCCGCAGCTCGGCAAGAACATCGACCTCAAGCTGGAGTATTACTACTCGGGCACGGGCATGATCTCGCTGCGCGGCTACAAGAAGGAGATCTCCGACTACATCGGCGCCTCCGGCCGCTCCGGCGAGCTCATCGGCGCCGGCCAGGACAACGGTTTCGAGGGCCTCTACGAGGGCTACGAAATCATCCAGGCGCGCAATCTGGGCAACGCCACCTACAAGGGCCTCGAGCTGGATTTCCGCCAGCGCCTGACCTTCCTGCCGGGCGCGTTCAAGGGCCTCACGGTCCGCGCGAACTACACCCGCCTGCAGGCCGAGGGCAATTTCGGCGGCACGGTCGGCTTCAGCACCAACCAGATCGCCGGGTTCATTCCCAAGGCCTACAACGTCGGCCTGCTCTATTCCTACAAGAAGTTCGGCGCCTCGTTCGACATGAACTACACCGACAGCTGGCCGGTGGTGAACTCCACCGCCGGCTCCTCCGGCAACCGCTTCCGCGAGCCGTGGCGCGTGATGAACGCCGGCGTCAACTACGCCATCTTCCGCGACACGACGCTCTTCATGAACGTCTCCAATCTCGCGCAGGAAGGCCGCCAGGAATACATCTTCCAGCCGGACCGTCCGCGGCACATGTATGTGATCCCGCGCGCGGTGAAGTTCGGCGTCACCGGCCGCTTCTGAGCCGGACGACCGTCGCTCCCTTCGAGCCGCGCCCCCGCCGGGCGCGGCTTTTTCTTTTTGGCCGTTCGCCCGATTCGGCTACGGTGCGGGCGTGACCCCTGTCTTTCCTGCCGTTTCCGGGCTGTCGCGCCGCCGGTGGCTGGCCGCCGCGGCGCGCGGACTCGCGGCGCTGGCGGTCGCGCGTGCCGCAGGCCGCGCGGCCGAGGCGGCGGACGCGTTTCCGCGGCCGCCCGCGGACTGGACGGAAGTGCAGATCGCGCTCGCGCGGCGCGGCTTCTCCGGCGGGCCGATCGACGGCGTGCGCGGCCCGCAGTCCGCCGCGGCGCTCAAGGCCTTTCAAAAACGCGCGGGTGTGCCGGAAACCGGCGAGCTGGATGCGGCCACCCGCACCGTGCTCGTGCTCGAGGAGCCGCCTTTCACCGAGGTGGCGCTCGACGAGGACGATTTCGATTCGCTGCAGCCGGTCGGGGCGACCTGGCTGGAAAAATCGCAGCAGAGCGCGCTGGCGCACGCGACGGCGCTGGAACTCGCCGCCGAACGGTTCCGCACCAGCCAGCCGTTTCTCCGTCGGCTCAACCCCGAGGTCGACTGGGATGAGGTGACGCCGGAGACCTCGTTTCTTGCGCCGCGGTTGCCGGCGCAGATGCGCCTCGGCCGCGCGGCGCGCCTCGCGATCGCGCTCGAGGCGCGCACGCTGGAGGCGTTCGACCGCGACGGGGCGCTGATCGCGCACTTCCCCGTCAGCATCGCGAAAAAGGCGGAGAAGCGTCCCGTCGGGGAGCTGCGCGTGATCGTCGTGGTGGCAGATCCGGACTACACCTTCGATCCCGCGCTCTTCAGCGAGTCCGAGGAGGCGCGCACGCTGGGACGGAAGCTGATTCTGCCGCCCGGCCCCAACAATCCCGTCGGGGTGGCCTGGATCGGGCTCGACCGGCCCGGCTACGGCATCCACGGCACGCCGGAGCCGGAAAAGGTGGGGCGCACCGAATCCCACGGCTGCTTCCGGCTGGCGAATTGGGATGCGCGGACGCTGCTCGAGCTGGTGGCGGTCGGGACGCCGGTGGTGGTGGAGCCGTAGCCGGCGGGTTGAACCTCGAAGGTTCGGCGTTGCGGAAGCCGCCGCGCGGTGCGTCGCCCGTCGCCGGGCGGGCTTACTCCTCCGCCGGCGGCGGGTCGTCGGCGAGGGCGCGCTCCACGGGTTCGCGGCGGCGCAGGTAATAGAGCGCCATGCCGCCCTGGTAGACGACCGCGACGAGCGCGAGCACGACCAGGGTGAGCTGGTTGATGCGGCGGAGATAGTCGTCGACGGAGAGGCCGAGGTTCTCGGCGCTGATCGCGGTCATGGCGCGCAGGGAGTCCGGCATGTCCGGCAGCTCGAAATGGGTGAACCGCAGACCGCAGTAGCCGAGAATCACGACGAGGAGCAGCGGCTGGCTGGCGATGATCCACGGCATGCCGCGGCGGTCGCCGGCGCGCAGCAGCGACACGCCGTGCAGTTCCACCGCACCGGCGCCGGCGGCGAGCAGGCCGACGATCGCGAAGGGTTTTTCCCCGTTGAGCGCCGTCAGCAGGGCAAAGAAGCCGCCGAGCAGCAGCACGCTCGATCCGTCGAAATTCGCCATGCGCACGACGCGGGCGAAGGTTTCTTCGGGCAGGAGAGGAGGGGCGCGCATGAGAGTCGGTGAAAGGGGAACGGGGAGTGAAAGTGAGACAGGCGAGGGAGGGAAGGGGAGAGTGGCCGGGGCGGCGAGAAGGCGCCGGCGGGCGAAAAACGGGCTTCCGCGGCGGGCGGCGGGCCGGTTTGATGTTCGTTTTCCCTCCCGCCTTCCCTGTGAAACCGTTTCCCTTCCGTCTCGAATTTCCGCCCGAGCTGCCGATCAGCGCGCGCGCGGAGGAGATCACGGCGACGATCCAGGCCCACCAGGTGGTGATTCTGGCCGGCGAAACCGGTTCGGGCAAAACCACGCAGATCCCGAAGATGTGCCTCGCCGCCGGGTGCGGCGCCCGGGGGCGCATCGCCTGCACGCAGCCGCGGCGCGTGGCGGCGCTGTCGGTGTCGCGGCGGGTCGCGGAGGAGCTGGGGGTGGAGTGGGGCCGCGAGGTCGGCTGCAAGATCCGCTTCAACGACCAGACGACCGCGGCCACGCAGATCAAGTTTCTCACCGACGGCATGCTGCTGGCGGAGGTGCAGGGCGACCCGCTGCTGCGCGACTACGACACGATCATCATCGACGAGGCGCACGAACGCTCGCTGAACATCGACTTCCTGCTCGGGCACCTGCGCACGCTGCGCTACAAGCGGCCGGAGCTGAAGATCGTCATCACCTCGGCGACGATCGACACGGCGGCCTTCAGCGAGGCGTTCGACGGCGCGCCGGTCGTGCTGGTCGAGGGCCGCACCTACCCGGTCGAGGTGATCTACGCGCCGCTCGACGAACTCGGCAGCGATGCGGCCGAAGGCGACGAGCGCGAGGCCAAGGCCGAGGCGCTGCACTACATCGACGGCGCGGTCGAGGCGGTGGAGCGCATCGTGCGCGAGAGCCAGAACGGCGACGTGCTGGTGTTTCTGCCGAGCGAGCGCGACATCCGCGAACTGGGCGACCTGCTGGAAGGGCGCCGCCTGCGGAACTGCGAGGTCATCCCGATGTTCGGCCGGCTCTCGAACGCGGAGCAGCAGCGCGTCTTTGCGGCGACGCAGCGGCGGAAACTCGTGCTCGCGACCAACATCGCCGAGACCTCGCTGACGATCCCCGGCATCCGCTTCGTGGTCGACACGGGCCTGGCGCGGCTCAGCCGCTACTCGCCGCAGGCGCGCACGCGGCGCCTGCCGATCGAACCGGTGTCGCAGTCGAGCGCCGACCAGCGCAAGGGGCGCGCCGGGCGCGTCGAGGCCGGCGTGTGCGTGCGGCTGTATTCGGAAAAGGATTTCCTCGAGCGGCCGCGCTTCACGCAGCCGGAGATCCAGCGGGCGAATCTCGCCGACGTGATTCTGCGCATGAAGGCCTTCGGCCTCGGCGACATCGAGCGCTTTCCCTTCATCAACATGCCCGCGGCGAAATCGATCCGCGCGGGCTACGCGCTGCTCGAGGAACTGGGGGCGCTGGAGGAAAACGCCGGCGCGGCCGACG
>JACCEA012338307.1_pt1 | contig 10878 bp, 10 predicted proteins | sample 7449851 | NCBI WGS metagenome assembly JACCEA01 (sample SAMN15323453, study PRJNA562643) | freshwater metagenome | isolation source: river surface water | place: USA:Blue River Watershed | collected 2017-08-18 | reverse complement strand
GTCTTTCTCGATCTTGTCGAGCGCGAGCTTCAGTACTTTTAATTTATCGTCTGCCATTTTCTTACTTTTTATACAATGATTTAATGCACCAAAAGTAGGAGAAATAGCTACACTGCCACAGAAATGCAGCAAGAAGATATCCACAATTTAAAACGGAACGAACAGTGGCGAAAGGCCGTTATTTATAGTAGCTGATGTTGCGGAAACGGTAAGTAACAAATCTGCCATCCGGGCGGATGACCGTTGTAGTCAGTTTGTTGTAATTACCGGCACCATCATAACCCGAGTACAGTTCCTTTACCGTCACATTGGGATCGGCACCGGTGTGGTCGGTTGTAACCATTGTGCGCGCCGTGAGGCGACCTTTGGTGTCATATACACATCGGGCCTTCTTACTCCATTGCAGCACACCATGATCAAAGTACTCTTCTGACGCAAGGGTGCCGTGCGTATCGTAGGTGCGAGCATGACTAGAGAGCAGCTCTTCCCTTCCGTTGTATTTCAATTGTTCGAGCGGGTCTCCGTTCTTATTGTAAGTTGTTGCAGTGCGTACTGTGTCTTTTTCACCGAAGTCGTATTCGACAATACTGATCACCTTTCCGTCCTTACCAAACGTAGTGAGCGTGCGCAAAACACTGTTGCCGCGCTCCCTGTCCTCTATACGAGACTCCTCCTCTGCCACATTGCCAACGGTATCGGTACTTAATTCTATCCACTGCAGCACAACGCCACCTTCGCCGTAGACCTCGATACGTGCCTGACGTTGTTTATTGTATAGCCAGGTATGTGACAAGAGCGTCTCGCGACCTGCAACTGCATATTCCTTTTTCTCTTTGAGTTGTTTATTTTTACCATACAGATAATCGATCCTCTTTGTCAATCGGGGGCCGGGTGTTTCGTATTGACGCCATTGACTAATAAGGCCGGTCGAGTTGAACTGAGCCTCGCCCCTTGTTACTCCGTTGGCTGAGGTGTAGGATTCGAATATCAATGTCCCTGAGGAATCGTATCTATATTCTGTAAATGAGCGGTCGAAACTGTCCTCAAATACCTCCAGTATATTACCTGCAATAACATGACTCCTGTGACGTCTTTCAAACTTATAAGACGCAGTGCCGCCATTGGAGTACAGTTGCATATCCTCGATAACAGACGTATCGTTGACCGGAATTCGCTTACCATTCCTTTCAACAAGAATGGAAGTGACGTTAAACATCCGCAAAGACCGCACTTTTCCTCTTAGCGCGATTGTCTCATTTGTCTGGTAAGCACGGTTTTTAGTATCACGGGCAATAGCTGTGACCGCAAGCAACCAACAAAGGGAAAAAAGAACGACTATTCTCATTCAACGCGTTTATACTTTCCCGGATTGGCGATCATCATGGACTGCTTGAGCGACGCATGATAGCCGCTGACCTTGTAAAAGCGGGTCGTGTCACCATAGAACGACGGGTCGTTGAGGTGGGCTGCAATGTAGCTGCGTACCTGTGTGGCATCTTTCAAATTCTTGAGTGTAGTATCGTCAACCATAACGGCTGTGATCACGTTGCGCATATCATTCACTCCCAGTACCCTGATAAAGAAATACTCATCGGTGGCACGAGCATTGTTTTCAATATCCTGATCGTCGCCGGAAGACTGGAGACCACTTGCCGAAAGATTGAGGAAGGTTGCGTTACCGATCCTGGACGTATAGGCAGTCCATTCGTCCAGTTCTGTTTTGCCCTCCACCTCTGTCACCTGAGTGATGTAGTAGTTATAGCTTTTGTAGTCGCCGTATTTTCCCTCATCACTACCGAGAATGTTCTTTCCGGTTGGATTAAAGACATCGATATAATCTTGTATAAGGACATAATTAGCAGGATTCTTGTCCGTTACCGGTTTCCAGATACCGAGCATAGAACGATCGGGCTTTATTGACGGCTTTAAGTCTATCGGATATTTTGCGTAGTTGTCGCACCCTGTAATGAAAGCAGCAAGAGAGAGAACAACGGCATGAAAGAAGTGCTTTTTCATATCATAGATTTACAATAAAAGTACTTTTTAGTTTGGTATTTTTATAGTGAAGCGAAAAAGTTATGTCTGACCTAACGGATGCAGGCGCAGGCCGTTAACAAAACTTTAGGCGGGTCATTTGTGGAAACGATAACAATAACACGTCTTTCTTTACACAACCAAAATCAATAACATGCATAAATCCCGCATCCTATTATTTGCAGCCATCGTATCGCTGACCCACACCAGCGTGAATGCCCAGACCACACAGAAACTTAAGATAGAACAGGCTACAGTGTTTCTTCACGGCGCACAGTTGTTGAGCACAGCCAAAGTGCACATCAATAAAGGAGAGACCGAGCTGCTATTCACTAACGTAGCAGGCGACATCAACAGCCAAAGCCTTACCGTGAATGCGGGGAATGGTGTAGCTGTGGAATCTGCAGTATTTCAGAACAACTATCTGGTGACAGAGATATTATCTCCCAAAGCAAAGGAACTAAAAGACAGCATAGAGCTGCTTACAGATGAGCGTGTGGTGCTAGCCAATAAGATAAGCGTATTAAACGAACAGGTGACAGTATTGCAGGGCAACCGGAAAGTGGGTGGCGACGACACCGGACTTTCAGTAGCAGAATTGACCAAACTGTTGGATCTGATAGGTGCCAAAATGGAAGGGCTGCTGACGCAGAAAAACAAACTCGAGAAGACACAAAAGAAGACCGATGAAAGAATCGCGTTGCTGAACAAACAGCTTGAGGAAGAAAAACGCAAGGGATTTCAACCAGGGGGACAATTACTCGTGAAACTGTATGCAAAGGAGGCAACCACTAATGAAGTAGTGATCAGCTATACTGTGCCTAATGCAGGGTGGACACCTGGATATGATATAAGGGTGGACGAGCTGAGCAAACCGGCAGGACTGTATTATAAAGCTAATATTTATCAGAATAGCGGTGTGACCTGGGAAAACGTAAAGCTCAGCCTGTCAACCGGCGACCCGCAGGAAGGTGTTCAGGCACCGGTGATGATGCCATGGTATCTGGAATTCTACGCACCGCCTGTGATGAAAACAGCATACAACCGAGCCCTCGCGGCGCCGATGGCAGCGGATGCTGAACTGAAAACTATTGATGGAGTTCAGGCTCAATCGGGCATGAGCGAATATGTAACTGTGGACAATGCCGGCATCAGTACGACATTTGATATTGACCTCCCCTACACTATCCCTAATGATGGCAAGCAGCACATAGTGGCGATAAAGAAATATGAGCTTGCGGCTACTTATCGCTACTATGCAGCCCCCAAACTGGATAAGGACGTATTTCTGCAGGCTCAGGTTACCAACTGGGAAGAACTGAACCTGATACCGGGCAAGAGCAGTATCTTCTTCGAAGGCACTTATGTGGGCGAAGGTTATATAGATGTTCGCAACACTACAGATACACTAACGTTCTCGCTGGGCAGGGACAAAAAGATAATTGTGAAACGTGAACAGGACAAGAAACTGCGCAGCGTTAAAACGATAGGCAGCAATGTAAAGGAAACATTTGCCTACACAATAAACGTACGTAATACGAGGAAAGACAACATTGAACTGGTGCTGCAGGACCAATTGCCGGTAAGTAATGACAAGGATATAGCAATAGAGGATAAAGAGACGGGATCGGCAGATATTAATGAAGCTACAGGCATGCTGCTATGGAAAATGCAGCTGAAGCCTAACGAACAAGGGAATGTGAAATTCGGATACACAGTTAAATATCCTAAAGGAAAACAGATCAATAATCTTCGATAGCCTTAAGAGATGGCACTGCGGGCAGGTCGGATACGAATCGGGTCTGCCCGCTTTTTATTGTGCAGCGACAGTTATCTCATTGATACATAAAGATGTAGTAGTATATTGCGGTACATCAATATAGTTGCAGATGAGGGTTGCCCCATTGCCCGCAAAAGAGCGAGAACGTCTGAAGGTCTTGCACCAATACAGGATACTGGACACAGAACATGAAACCGACTATGATTTCATTACTGATCTTGCAGCAACCATATGCAATACTTGTGCCGCCGGCATATACTTTATAGACGCTCACAGGCAATGGTTCAAGTCGTGCAACGGATTTGAGTTGGGCGAAACCATATGGTGCAACAAGTTGGCAGTACACGCCATAGACACCCCCGAAAAGATCCTGGTTGTAAAAGACCTGTCGGAAGACGACTGGTTCAATGAGAACCCATTTCTGCACAAAGGCACTCCGCTCACCTATTACGCGGGGGCACCGCTGCAGTCGCCGGAGGGCGCGGTAATAGGTGTGCTTTGTGTATTTGACACAAAGACTATCAATCTGTCGCTTGAGCAGAAACAGAAGCTACTGATGCTGTCAACGCAACTGATGACGATACTGGAACTACGCAAAACCCGAAGCAAATTGCTACAGAAACAGGCCGACATCGATATGGCCTATTCTGATCTGGAAAATATTGCTCATCTTGCCTCTCATGATCTGCGGACACCGCTCAACAACATCATATCACTCGCCCACCTTATTCAGGAAGAATTTGGTGCTACATTAGGCGACAGCGGTAAAGAGTATATCACTTATGTGAACGAAGCATCCTACTACATGTCCGACCTTTTGAGCAGCATACACAGCTACTCGAAAGCGTCGAAGCTTGCCGTAGATGTTCAGGAACGCATCAATTGTAATGAACTCATCGATGAGATGATGACATTACTTAAAGTGCCTGCAAATTTCACTATTGAACGAGCGTTACTTGTGAATGAGATCATAGCACCTGTATTGGCGGTCAAACAGATCCTGTTCCACCTGCTTTTGAATGCATTGCAGTATAACGACAAAAAGGAAGGTAAGATAACAATCGGAATCTCCGAGAACGACACGTCGTGGATCATAGAGATCACCGATAATGGAGAGGGAATAGCAGGTGCGGACATTGACAAAATGTATTCTCTTTTCCGGCGACTGCGGAACCGTGATAAGAACGGCGAAAACATGGGTATCGGATTGGCAATAGTGAAGCGACTGGCTGAGAAGATGCATGGCATAGTATCTGCGACGTCGACGATGGGATCGGGCAGCACATTTACTGTTACAATCCCCAAATAGGCTGCTATTCCTCTAGTAGTATTTACCCGGAACGAGGTATTCTTTTACATACTCGGCCACCCCGTCTTCCAAACTATAGAAGGGCTTGTTGTATCCGGCAGCGTGAAGTTTACTCATATTCGCTTCGGTAAAGTACTGATACTTATCGCGAATGTCGAGCGGAGTATCTATGTATGTGATATTTTCCGGCAACTGCAATGCAGAGAATATGGCTTTCACCAGATCGTTGAATGTTCGTGCTTTGCCTGTACCTGTATTATATAAGCCACTAGCCGGTTGATGCTGCATCAACCAGACGCAAATACTGACCACGTCTTTGACGTAAATAAAGTCCCGGATCTGCTCTCCATCTTTATAAGCCGGGTTATGTGAGCGGAACAACCTGGTGCCACCTGTGGTACTGATACTGTTGTACGCATGAAAGATCACTGATGCCATGCGCGCCTTGTGATATTCATTGGGGCCGTAGACATTGAAAAATTTCAAACCAGCCCAGAATGGTGGTTGCTGCGACTGCTGCAATGCCCAAATATCGAATTCGTTTTTGGACACGCCGTATGGATTGAGTGGCGCCAATTTGGTTACCACATCATGATCATCGTTATAGCCATGTTCTCCGTTGCCATAAGTTGCGGCAGAAGAAGCATAGACAAGAGCGATGTTACGATCCGAACAGAGTTGCCAGATTTTCTTCGAATAGTCCAGATTCCACTTCTTGTGGACACTGTAGTCCATTTCAGTGGTATCTGTACGGGCACCGAGATGGAAGATGTAACTTATAGGATGCTCTGAGTCGGCCACCCAGGCAAAAAACTCTTCGCGATGCACCTTTTGAAGAAATTTCTTTCCCTCGGTATTTTGCTTCTTTCTCTCTACAGAAAAATCATCGACGAGAATGAGTTTTTCGAAACCCATTCCATTCAGATAACCGACAAGAAAGCTACCGATAAATCCGGCAGCACCGGTTATCACTATTACGTCGTCCGACTTCATGATAGAAAAATTAGTGACCGGCAGGAGCTGTTGCTTCAGCTGGCTTTGCCGCTTCAGCTTCGGGCTTTGCAGCCTCTGCTGCAGGTGCAGCGGCCTCATGCGTTGCTTCTTCATGCTTCGCACTGCCCGCCTCGTGCTTGCCGTGGTCTGCCGCTTCATGCGTAGTACCATGACCACCACCATGACCTTCGCCTCCGTGAGCACTCTCAACCTGTATAAAATTGATAGCAGCTATGAACAATCCAACAAGGATTATCACCAACCAGAATGAGTTTTTAAAAGAAATAATGGTCTTATTCTCTTTGCTGTGGGCGTTATGTGTATCGTGGCTCATTTTTTGTGTTTTATACAAAGCAAAAGTAAATGATTGACGTGTATTGTGCAAGAACTAAGCACCGATGATTTTGCCTCAAGATTCTAATTTGTACTTTTGCGACAATATGTCAAAAAACTCAGGGAGTCTATTAAGAAAGGCGTTTAGATCCGCACTACGCTTCACACTCATCCTATTCCTTTCTTCAACTGCCTATCTGGTTTTATGCAGATTCTTACTGCCGCCAATTACGGTCACACAGATCGGGTCTGTATTTGAAGGATATGGACTAAAAAGAGACTACGTTTCCTGGGAAGAGATACCGCGCAGTGTAAAGCTGGCGGCTATCGCCAGTGAAGACCAATTATTCCCAGACCACAACGGATTTGACTGGAAGTCGATAGACCGAAGTATGAATGGGAAAGGCAAAAGAAAAAAGAAGAATAGGGTACGCGGTGGCGGCGCAAGTACCATTAGTCAACAAACGGCAAAAAACGTCTTCTTGTGGCAAGGTTCGGGGATAGGTAGATACATAAGAAAAGTACCGGAATTCTATTTCACCCAGTTGATTGAAGTAATATGGGGGAAACGCAGAATTATGGAAGTGTATCTGAATGTAATAGAAATGGGGCCCGGCATATTTGGCATTGAGGCGGCATCTCAGGCATATTTTCACAAACCTGCCAAAAGACTAACTGCCGCAGAATCAGCTCAGATCATTGCCTGTCTTCCCAACCCGAAAAAATTCACCGTAAGACCGATGAGCAGAAGGGTTCAATGGCGGTATCCTCAGATAGTGTCACAAATGAACAACCTGAGCGGCGATGAAGACCTTGAAGCGATCATAAGGAACTAGAATTGAATCGTTACCCAGAAAATGCAGCGCTCATCTACAAACAAAACAACCTCTAACACAAGCAGAGCACCTCAACAAATTACGATATTCCACAAAAAGAAAGTGCCACCTAACGGTGGCACTCTGAAATAACATTCAAACTATTCTAGTACTCAGATGGATGAAGGATGTAAAACCTGAAACCAACTGACATTACTGTGTAAACATCATTGCGCTTGTTGGCAGCAAGCGGAAGCTTGTAACCATCAATATAATCTGACATTGTTGACGTGTACTGGAAGTTGGCGTTAAACACACAACCTTTGAATATCCAGAACTGAGGGATGTGCAGATTATAACCAACATTCATTGGAATATACAGCGCAGTTGAGTTTGTTAGAACTGTTGGGTTCACACTATTAACCTGGCCGGCATAATCATTAGGAGTAGCAATACGTGGGATGTTGTTATTGATAATACCCAAACCAACACCACCATATACACCACCTACCAATCGCAGAATAGGATTGTCGTAGTACTCACGATCTACCGCTGCAAATAGTGTCCCGAGCTCAACGTTTATGTGCTGATCAACTGAAGTGAACCTATTGAAACTGCGTAACTGCGTATAAGGGTCACGGGTAGACAAGTCCCCGAAGGAAACCGTCCAACCATAACTAATTGTAGGTGTGATATTCTTTTCAAAGTAACCGATATAAGCCGGTTGTGGTTTTGAATAGGACAAATCACCGTACATTTTTGTAGATCCAAGGCCGAACCCAACACTAAAGTTGTGCGCATTATAGCCTTGTTCTCCAACCTCGTAGGCACTATTGTTTCTTTCGCGTACACTGATATCTGTGCGCACCTGAGCCAACAGCCCGGTAGCTGACAAAACACCCGCGGAAAGTAGAGTTAACAGTTTAGTTTTCATACACACAATTTAAATAGCCTGCGAACTGAGAATTGATTAATACTTCCAAAGGTTACGCTTGTAATTCTGGATCTCACGCTCGATACGTTCAGACTCTTTCCTCTGCCTTGCTTCGTCGGTAGGATATTTATCCCTGATACGAAGATCAGCAGGATTTGATTCCTTAACTATGCGGGATTTGAACCTACGCTGAACGAACATGTCATCGTAACTTTCATTGTAAATATCACGCTGTGGATCGATCACTTCGCGTGCAGCAAAGAGATTGCGGCACTGCGGATAATACAACCAGAACGGGTGCTGCTCACCAAGTACCTCACCTGCACTTGATTTAAGCCTCCTAACCGGAGAAAGACCAATCACCTGAGTGATCACACGGCCACGAGTCTTGTCAAAGTAAATGTCTTCTTTGATCTCGAACTTAGTAACCGAATCCGCATTGAAGTCATTGAAAACTGTCTTAGAACCTGTTTGCTCACCAGTTATGGAATCGAAAATCGGAACGATAGAACTGTCGGTGAATATCTTCAACACCTTGTCATATGTCAGCTGCTTTTTGAAGCCTTCGTCCTGGTAAGCGATCAGTTTCTTGTACTTGATCGCATCCATGATCAATTGCATAAGCGTCTCACCCGGCATGGCGAATATCTTGTTTGAAGAATCCGTCAGATCGATCTCCCTCCAGATACGTTTGTAGAACTTAATGTTGTTCTTATTTTCCTTAGGGAAAGCGAAAGGTTTGGCACCGCGCAGATTTGTCTGCTTGTAATAACCGTCCACCGGCTTCGAAGTATCCAGAGCAAAATCATTTGCAAAACCAGTATCATTTGATACGAGGTCAGCAAAAGGATTTTCTTCCTCTGCCGGAGGAGGCGGAGGCGTAGCAGCAGCGATTGCAGCAAGGCTGTCAGCAGCACGAGCAGCAGCGAGGCTATCTGCATTCACTTTATTCTCCGTCTTCTTCTTTTTCTTCTTCTTCGGAGCAGTTTGCGCGTTCATATAGGTGGTGATTCCCAACGACCCTACAACAAACAAGATAAACAGTACGTTCTTTTTCATAGAAATTTCAATAATTTAAAATCATTCAGGTTACTCAACAGTAAAGGTTATAGGATCAAGCTGACGTTTCATTCCGTCAGGACCGGTTGCAAACACGTTGTCAATTGTCACGCGTGAGCCGGAAGTGATACCTTGCATACCTGCAGTCATAGCCGGTGTAAATGCGTTGCTGTTTGATTCAAACACCATCGGCTCGCTACGTGGCTTCATTACATACATAGTGAAGTGCTGGATCGCAAATGGTGCATCGAAGTCGAAATCTTCAAGTACAGCGAAAATACGGTTTTGAGCCTTCATTGCACCTGTGCTCAGCTTACCACCAGACTTACCACCGAATTTAACACGTGGAGGCGGGATACGCTTGATACGGAATTCAGACGAACCAAGTGTTGTTGTCTTTCCACCGTCGAGCATACCAGTAACAGTAACGGTAACTTTACCTACCTGCGAAACAGATACGTTGTATGCACCACCGCTACCCTTTATCTCACCTGCACTGATGCTAACTTTGATCTTGTCTTTAGAGAAGCCAGGAGCTGATACAGATACCGGGTTTGGAACACCGATGTAGAATACGTTCATCTTATCAGGAGAAACAACCGCTGATGGACGTGCAACAGTGTACACCTGCTCTTTGGTTTTGTATTCCTTCATCGTACCATCGGCTTGCTTTACCCTGATAGTACCTACCCACTTGTACTCACCTTCTTTAGAAGCTGTCACAGTGTAAAGCCCCTTGCCGTCAACAACTTTAAGTGTTTGTCCACCTACTGTCACTTCAGGATTAGCTTTAGAGTCAGAAGCTGTAAGGAATACATCAGCGGTATATTGCTGTCCGGTAAGTATATAAGAAGTTGGGGCAACAGCAACCGCATCGAAACGGTCGAGATTGATAACCGCCTTATCTACTTCGCCGAGAATCTTTTTAACAGCTTCGGCCTCTGTATTACGCATATCCGCCTGGATCTTTGTAAGAGCAGTGATTGCAGCTGTTAATGGAATACCATCACCGAAGTTAGTCTCTTCCCAAGATGCTTTAATTGATCCCTTGCGTTTTGGAGGATCCTGAGCGTTCAATGCGAGTTTGCTTTTAAGGTCTTCTTTTTCCTGAGGAGTTTTGGTAGGCCACTCAGCGATAATGATCGCACGAGCTGCTTCAATCTTCTCTCTCAAAATTTTCGCCTTGCCTTTGCGAACCATTTCACGTGGTGAAATATCAATGTCGTCGCGGCTCTTGATGTCGCCGGTCTCATCAATATCACCACCCATTTTGATAAGCTCATTTTTTGTATCAGAAATGTACTTATCCAGGTCTGCTATAGCTTTCTTTACCTTCTGCGCTTTCTCCCAAACCGGGCGAGCACGTTCTGGTTCATTCTTAAGTTTTGTAGCTTCGAAAGACGATAACGCGTTGTCCACGTTAGCCTTTACGTTTTCTGATGAGGTCTTGAGGCTTTCAGTAAGATTCCTGAAGGCGTCGAGAACGTGATCTGTAACTGTGGTTGCGGCGAGTCCCAACAACACCAGGTACAAGATCCCCATCATCTTTTGCCGGGGGGTTTCATTTGCTCCTGCCATGCGTTTGTAAGTTTTTAAATTTCGTAATGGGTGAGTTTAGTAT
>JACCEA010202430.1_pt1 | contig 10878 bp, 7 predicted proteins | sample 7449851 | NCBI WGS metagenome assembly JACCEA01 (sample SAMN15323453, study PRJNA562643) | freshwater metagenome | isolation source: river surface water | place: USA:Blue River Watershed | collected 2017-08-18 | reverse complement strand
GGCAAGCGACAAGCGTGTGGACCGCATGTCAGGGACTGATGATGAATTCATCCAAAACCTTGCGCATCGGGGTGGGGCCAATTTTTTTCAATTCGCTATCGAGTAAAGTCAGCGCGTCCTTCTTCAGCTGCAAAACGTGTTCGTCCGGTTGAAACGTCGAACCTGCCGGATAATCCTGGCCGGGCGTTTTGGATATTTCCACGTGAGCCCCCAGAACATGGGTCACGGTCCTGGCTTCGGCAAAGTTACGTATCCTTGCCGCGCTGGCCCGATAAACTTCCCAGTCCTGAATATAAAGACGTCCAGGATAGAGCGTATCACCTGTGAAGAGGATGCCGGTCTGAGCATCATAAAAGGCCAGGCTGCTGGGCTCATGACCGGGAATGGGGATGACTTTCAAGACACGACCACCCAGGTCGTAATCCACGATCGATTCGGGCCAGTTGGTGATACCAAAGAATGTCATCACTGCCGCCTGGCTCGTTCCAATCAAAGTTGTATTCGGCTGCCCATTGAATTGCGGATCGGCCGCACGATGATCACCATGCGCATGGCTATGGGCCACCACCAATGTAATCTGCGCCCGCTGCGCCGCTCCGTAATGCTCCACTAAAAGATTCTCAACAGTGGTGCGCAGAGGAAAGGTCGTGGCTGATGCCGTCGCACCGGTATCGATCAGAAAGGCTTTCTGCGTCCCAAAAATCAAATACATAAAAGGCGCTTCAAAGTTCAAACACTTGTTCTGCCTCAGTATCACCAGATTTTTATTATAGGCATGCACCTGCAAGGCGGGATTGTTATCCTGATTGCAATTCGCTGCCCCCGCGATCCATTGCACGTTAAGGTTTCCTGCTTCCACTGTGGCCGCCGGCGCGGGCGTTGTGGCGACCGGTGCAGCGGGGGCCGGGTTGGCCTCGGCTTGATTATCAGGAGTCGATGGCTCTGCCGTTTCCTTGGCTTCTTCGTTTGCCGGTCGGACAGCGGTCTGTGTCTGACCCTTGGTCGCGGTTTTGGGGGCGGTGCAGGACATGCCCATAAAAATCATTGATATCAATATCTTATACATTTCATCCATCCTTTAAAGCAGAAGGCACCCCCTTATCGGCAGGTTTCATAAAAAAGTAAGAATTTACCGAGGACCCAACGCATTCAAGCCTTCGCGCCTGAGGTATAATAGTCAGACAATACCTTAGGAAACAGGAAGGCGGCTTGCCATGCGATCATTTCGAAGTGGGTTCCTCATTCTGTTGTTCTTTATGCTCCAGGATAGGACTGTTTTCGCCGCAATTCCTGAAATTGATGCCGGTCCCGTTCGCGAACTCCTCCTGGGACGCCATGTTCTGATCCTCGAAGACCCGACAGGAACCTTAACAATCGACGCCATCCGCTCCGGGCGCCATGACCAGGAATTCAAAGCGGCAACCCGCGATTTTCCCGGGCTCAACAACCCCAGCGCCCACTTTTGGATCAAGTTTTCTGTCCAGAACAATGGATCTGAGGCAAGGGATTTGATTTTGGAAAACCGCTATCCCATGCTGGATTTCATGACACTCTATCAAGCAGGTCCCGACGGCAGCCTGCGTGAGGAAACCCTCGGCGATGAAATCCCCTATGAAAAGCGGAGCGTCGCCTTCCGTTATCCTGTTTACCCCATTCATCTGAAACCCGGGCACAGCGACTATGTGCTTCAGCTGCAAAACAAGAGCACCTTTGTTGTCAGTTTATTTCTGTGGGATAAAAATAACTTCGAGAATTACACGCGACGCGATAACCTCGTCCTCGGTCTTCTCTATGGCTGCATCATCGTTTTGATCATATATAATATGTTTCTGACGATTTCCTTTCGTAGCCAGAGCTACCTCATCTACGTTGTTTATCTCGTCACTTATGTCTGTTATCAGTTTGGAATTCAGGCTACCGGCATAGACTGGATTCCCGGTGACACAGGGCGCTGGGTCATGAATCGGGGCTGGCTGATCATGGTTTCCATCAATCACGGCCTGAGTTGCCTCTTTGCGATGCGCTTTCTCAACATGCAAAAGCATATGCCGCGCTGGAGAGTCTGGCTGCAGCTTCTGATCCTCGCCAATGCCCTGGTCTTCAGCTTAAGCTTCACCGCCAGCTACGGATTCCTAACGCAAGCCGTGACCTATACGACTCTGATTGTGAGTTTCAGCCTGATCGCATCGGGTTTGACCGCCGCATGGCGCGGCTATCGTCCCGCTGTCTATTACACCTTGGGTTGGACCTGTCTTTTGATGGGAAACATGGCGCTTGCCCTCATGTTCAACGGACTCTTCCCCTTCAACGCCTTCGCGCAGTGGGGCAATCTCCTGGGCGGAGCCCTGGAAGTGGCTCTGATGTCGCTGGCTCTGGGAAGTCGGGTAAACGACATGCAAGCGCGTTCTGAACAGACCATTAAAGCCCTCAATGAAGCCCTGAGAAAGCAGATCCAGGAAGTGGAAACGATCGTGGCGGAACGCACCCAAACCATTCGCTCCATCATCGATCATGTGAAAAGCGGTTTTTTCACCATCAACAGTCGCATGGAAGTGGAGGCAGGATTCACGAAGTCCTGCCAGCGCCTCCTGGGTGCCAGGATCCACGATCGCGCCTCGCTGCTCGACGTCCTGGGCCTGAAAGGTGAGCGACGCAGCATCTTTCAAATGACAGTCCAACAAGTTTTTGCTGACAGCATGCCAGAGGAGGTGAGTCTTGCGCAAATTCCTCGCACCTTCCGCATCGAAGACAGCATCCTAATCCTGGAAGGCGGTCTGATTCGCGATGCCGATCGCAAACCCAAAGCCATCCTCTTCACCGTCAATGACATCACAAGGCTTCGCATGAAGCAGCGCGAAGCCCACCGCAGTTCCATGCTGATCAAAATTCTGCGCAACATGGATGCCTTCCGCTCCTTCATCAAGATCACAAGGGAAAACCTGAAGCATTTGGCCAACCCTGAAGTCCGCAGCAAAAAGAAGATGGCCGCTTTCATCCTGCACACTCTGAAAGGCAACTGTCTTATCTTCAACATGAAAGCCCAGGCCGACCGTATCCATAAGCTCGAAGGCGCGAGCGAACTCAGACTTGAAGACGTTCAGGACCTTGAGAAGAGCTTCCAACTCTTCCTGCAAAGGCATGCTGATATACTGGCTCTGGACTGGGATGAGAACCATGATGAGGATGTCATACTCAAGCATTCCAGCCTGCTCCAGCTGCGTGAAGAGCTTACACGTCTTGGAGTACCTGCTGATTTCATCCACTTCTTTGACAGTTGGGTGAGCAGTATTTCGGCACGCTCGGCCGGCAGTCTTTTGGGACCCATCATCGATGATGTCCAGCTTCTAGCCAAACGAAGCGGCCGCAAAGTTGACTTCCGCTTGCAAGGGGAGGCCGTAAAAATCTATTCCGATGCTGAAAAGAAGCTGATCAAAAATCTCGTCCATCTGGTTCGCAATGCGGTCGTCCATGGCATCGAGCCGAATCGTGGTCAAAAACCGGCCTATGGAACTGTCGTCCTTGAATTCAAGGAGCAGGACAGACAACTGATGATTCGCTGTCAGGATGATGGCCAAGGCATGAATCGCCAACAGATTGTCTCCATGCTGATCGAACGAGGCCTCGCCAGCTTGAATGACATCGAAAAGAAAAGCATCTCGGAACTGATTGAAATCCTCTCGTCCGAAGGATTCAGCAGTACTCGCGAAGTCGACCTTTATTCAGGTCGCGGCGTAGGCGTGGCATCGGTCTATGCAGCGGTTCGGGACTGCCAGGGAACAGTCGAGATCAAAACCCATCCTGGGCAGGGTACGGAGTTCATTATCCTTCTGCCGCGGCATGGCGAATACCGGGCAGCAGGTCTGAAAGCAGTTTAATCTTAAGCCGATTTCACGGCAGTCGCTACCGCTGGATTCTTAAGCGTCGGCTGAAGCCGTAAATTGACCCGATACTGGAACGAGAACGTTGCATAGACATCAGGTTCCGCTTTACTTTTGATACGTTTCAGATTGATTTCATCGACTTCGCGATCCAGCACCACGCGGAACTGGCCGCCGAGGGATCGGCAGTAGTGCCGGATGGCATCCATTCCGATACCGCGCCCCGAGATAAGCGTGGTTTTCTTCGCCGTCGAGAAACCCAGCTGGAAAATAACTTCGATCATCTCGTCAACGGTCGCGGATTCGGTCAGAAAGCCTTTTTCCAAGCCGATCTGATAGACCTTGGAAAGATTCAAACCACGTCCGTCGTCATGATAAACAATCGTCGCATTCTTGTTGGCATCAATGCTGACGGCAACCGTAATCTCGCCAAAGCTTCTCTTGCCGCGCTGGATGCGCTCTTCAGGTGGCTCGATTCCGTGATCCACGGAGTTGCGGATGAGGTGATGGAAGATGTTTTGTGCGATATCTTCAATTTCATCACTCAGGATCATGAATCCGTCGGGATTATGAATGGTTACCAGTGGCACCTGTTTACCGGTATCCTTGGCCACTTTTTGCAATGAAGGCGTAATAAGATCCGCAAAGAAGGCTTCCAGGCGACGTCCTTTCTGAGCCTTATTCTGCTCGAAGAACTTCGAGAATTTTTCGGTGAACACGGCCTGGTAGGATTTGACAAATTCACGGCAGGAGTTGGAAGAGGCCAGGAGACTTTCCAGTTTACCGGCGTCGGGTGCATCACCGTAGCTTTTCAAAAGAGTTTCCACATCATGGACGGCATCCGCGATGCGCGCAAAGCCCAAAGACCGAGCGTTACCCTTGATCGTGTGATACGTGCGGAAAAGGATGGGATACGCCACGTCCCTTTCGTCCGCCAAACGTTTCAGATTCGGATCAATCTCGCTCCAGGCATTAACGGTACGATTTATGAACTTCTGGGTTTTTTCGATATCGTTGACAAGGATCTCAAGCAGCATAGCGGCTTCGCGTTCATTCCGATCGGCACGGGCACGCAGTTCTTTCAGTTCCGTGATGTCACGTAGAGCAACCAGCACTTTTTCCACTTCCCCGTGGTCGTTGGCAATTGCGCCCCATTCCGCTTCAATATGCAGCGTGCGTCCTTCATCCTGAATTTGAAATTCGCGTATCAAACGAGTTTTGTTCGCTTCCCAGCCCAGTTCGATATCCTGGCCGAACGAGAATTCCAAGCAACTCATGACCTGCGACACCTGATTGGCAGAAAGATTGGAATGAGCAAAGATCGCTTCATTCAGACTTTGGCCAGCAAGGTTATGGCGTCCGATCATTCTCACCAGATGATCGGATATCTCAGTCCCAAGTTTCATATCCGCGCGGAACGTGAATATACCCTGATTGATATTGGCAAGAATTTCGCGAATATCACGCGTACGCTCCTTGACCTTCGCGTCCAGTGTCCGGACATTTTCTTCCTGGGTAGCAATCAACGTAGCCTGCAGCTTCTTCTTCTCTTCTGCTTCCCGCAGCGCCTGCCGCTCAGCCTGGAGTTTCTGGCTCTTGATCAAGTTAATCCGAGCACCCAAGGCAAAGGAGAGGAGGATCATCTCAACATTGGCGCCGATGAGCTGACTCCAGGTGGTGAGGAAATTGCGTTCCAACACGCCTGCTCCCGACAGCAGTACCATGACGTTACCACCAATGACAAATATCCAAGCGAGGGTATAGTAAGCGGCAGGAAGATAACCTTTCAGGATCATGCGCACGCCGGCTGCAATCATGAGAATACCGGACACCAGCGAAAAAGCCAGGGTGAGGCTCAGCAACTGATGATAGCGACCATAGAGGAACAGAAGATTGCTCAGCACGTTGAGGCTCGCAATCGCTGCCATGCCTGCAAGCACGTAGAAAAATAGCGGAGATTCTTTCTTCAGATTCAAGAATCCTATGGCAAAGAGCGAGGATCCCAAGGTTATCAAATCAATCATCACATAAAGGTCCCAGCCCGTAAGGGGCGCCCGCGTCCAGGACGTAAAGAAAATGTAGGGCAGGATCCCGAAGTAAGCCATAGCGAAGGCGAAATAGCTCGCCACATAGATTACGTAGAGCCCGTAGTTGCGATCGCCCGTAGTAACGTAAAGAAAAAGGTTATAGAGGAAGATTGTCAGAATGCCTCCGAGCAGGAGACCAACCATGATGAGTTCTTTCAATTTTGTATTCTTCAGCAGAGTCTCATCATAAAGAATTAAGTCAAAAACCACGCTGGAGGTCGTTTCCAACTTAACGAGGAAATGATTGACGCCGGGATCGAGCTGTAGAACGAATATGGGATGCCGGTACTGGATGGGACGATCCGAAAAGGGCAGCATGTCGCCTAATTTTTGTTCGCCAAGAACTTCCCCAGCCTCGTTCACTTTGGTAAGTGTTACGAAGTCAATCGCGCTGTACGAAACTTCCAAGTAAAGTTTCTGAGGTTCGGAGCCAGGATTGGTGATCGAGAAGTAGCCCCAGTGCGGCCACCGACGATTGTAGCCATAGGAGTGGGTTTTCTTGCCCGAATGGGATTCGAATCTGGCATCAAAATCACCACGCATGATTGATGCCGGTGTCATTTCAGATTTGTCGTCGGAAGCCGTGATTAGATACTCACCGATCGATTCCTGCTTTTGAAGAAATTCTTGAGACAAAACGATGGTTGGACTGGTCAGCGCGAAGAGATTTTGGCTTGAGAAGAGGAGAAGTAGGGCCCAGCACCTCATGAATACCATTCTGATATCAAACATAAGATCACCTTTTCCAATATCCGAGTCTACCTATCGACACATGCAGCGGGAGAGTGAATGATATATTCCAAAGCTCCGAAATAACTGCGGTGCCTGACTCTATTGGTCAAAGATCAACCTCATGGCACGATCCCTTTGAGCTTCCAGCGGCCTAAGTCGCTGATAGCCGCGATCCATTCATCCGCGGGATGTTCCAACAAAGCAGCCTGCGCTGTCCCCAAACTCAGGGGCGTTCCCGAAAGCACAGTGGCGGCTTCCGACCAGCCAGGGTTATGGCCGATCATCAAAATGGTCTCCAAAGCATCGTCTTCATCACCGCAGGCTTGAATCACAAATTGATCGTCGGCGAGATAAAGATCGGATTGAATCTTGGTGGCCACGCCCACAAGACCTGCACTCCGCACCACGGCATGCATGGTCGCAATCGCGCGTTCAGCATCACTGCATAGAATGATTTCAGGACTGAAACCCAGCGAACGAATTTCCTGCCCGCAGCGCAGGGCTGCAGCCTGGCCAGCGGACGTCAGACGGCGCTTCCGGTCGTCTCCTCCCGCCAGAGCGTTTTCCGCTTCGCCATGTCTCATCAAAATCAATCGACGCATCAGCTGGCAGCCTTATCCTGGGCTCGGGCTTCGATTTCCTGCAGTTTGCGCTTGGCAGCTTCAAAGTCCGGATGTTTTTCAATGCAACGCTTGATCAATTTAATCGCTTCGTCATGCTGTCCTTTCGCTGAAAGCATCACGCTCTTGTTGTAAAGAGCTGCTTTGTTGCTCGGGTCCAGCTTGATCACGGTGTTGTAGGTCTTATTCGCCTCATCGAATTGATCGGATTCTTTATAACAAATTCCCAGTTGATTAAGGAAGGTTATATTTTCAGGCTCCACCGAAAGGGCGGATTTGATGTGGCGAATAGCCTTTTTATAGTCTTTCAGCGAGTAAAAGGCCTGACTCAGATAGTTATGCAGGCTCGGGAACGAGAGGTTTTTATCGAGCGCCATGGTCAGAAGCGTGGCGGCTTCCTGATAGCGCTGCTTCTTGAAAAGCAGTTCCGCAGCTTCTTCATAGCGAAGTGGATTCAATGGGGACAGATCGATCGCTTGTTTGAACTGTTCAATAGCTTCTTCGATTTTATTGTCCTTGGTGAGAATGCGCCCTCTTTCCACATAAGCCAGAACGTAGAACTTGTTTCGCTTCTCTGCCTCAGTTAGGAGTTTTAGGGCTTTTTCAAAGTCCTTTTTCTCGGCAGCGATACGTGCGAGACCGACCACCGGTCTTGCTGCACCTTTGGCCGATTGGGCGAGGCGCATGAAGATCTGCTCGGATTTGTCCAGGTTTCCTGCTCGCAATTCCGTCTTGGCCAGCTCATACACCTGTTCGGGGTTGTTGGGATTATTGAATTTCTTGTAGGCGTTTCGCAGTTTGGGTACGAGATCTTTCAAGGTAAATGGTTTCACAAGGATTTCATCCACACCATTTTCCGTGGCGAGCATGATCTCTTCCTTGTCCGGGTTGCCGAGGGAGATGGTAAAGGATCCGCGCGAGTATGCGGGATTCTCCTTGATCTCGGAGAGGAAATCGTAACCGCCGAGTACGGGCATTTCCTTATCGCAGATGGTCACCGGAAAGACCATTTCCGGATTGTCTTTCATGTAGTGCAAGGCCTCGTGACCGTTGGCGAACTGCTTGATGGTCGCAAATCCCAGTTTGTTCAGGTGATGGGCTACGATGAGACGGAGGTCCTGTTGATCTTCGATCAGCATGATCGGATGCTCGTGCTCCAGCTGCGTACCAACTTTAATGCCGTATTCCTCGGCCAGACTCTTCTTTTCGCCCATGTGTGCGACTCCCACTTCTGCTTACGAAGTCACCATCGGCACCCCCCTGGCAAAGTTAATGGATATTTGGAAGAGGTCGGTAAAGATGTTTTTATATAAATGATTTTAGAGGCTTGGAAGGGAGATGGCGGGCACTCTTACCATAAAGTCAGAAAGTGCCCGATCCATTTTATAAACGTCGCATCGCCTGCAGGAAGGCATCATTTTCTTCAGCCGTGCCGATGCTTACGCGCAGACAGCCTTTCAATCCCGGGCCTCCCGAGACATTACGGAGCAGGATCCCATGGGCCTTCAGACCGTTGTAAACGCGATCGGTATCGGCCTGGTCCGGCCAGCGCATCAAAAGAAAGTTCGCCTTCGAATTGATGACCTGCATGTTGTGGCAGGAAATGCCTTGCAAAGCCTTGAATACGCGCTCCCGCTCCCGGCGTGCGTTTTCAATATTGCGGGCCACGAATTCCTTCATTTCGGGATCGGTCAGCATCACGCGCGCCGCTTCCATCGTGAAGTGATTCAAGAGATATGGCAAGCGCAGCTTGGTCAGAAGGCTGATGAGTTCAGGGGAACCAATCGCATAACCCAAACGCACACCGGCAGCGCCCATGGTCTTCGACAGCGTGCGCAGGATCAGAAGGTTGGAGAATTCGCTCAAAAGCTCCGTATAGGGTTCATCATCAAACTCATAATACGCTTCATCCGCCAGCCACATGACCTTCGGGAACTCCAGGAGCAACGCGCGGAATTCAGCTTTGGGAAGACCAGTTCCTGTTGGATTGTTCGGCGAAGCAAAGACCACGAGCGAGCCATCGGGCAACTGAGGAAGACGATCCCGACGGTAATTCAGATTTTCATCCAGATCCCAGGTTTCAAACGGAATGCCTGCGTAGTGGCAGTGCGATTCAAAGAGCGCGAAGGAAGGACGCGCGATCACGACTTTGCCCGGCAGCTTGCGACCCAAGGCGTCGAAGATCAGGGCGATCAGGTGGTTGGAGCCCGGACTTGTGATGAGGCATTCAGGACGGACGCCGACGTACTGAGCCAGAGTTTCCGACAGTGACGCTGCCATGGATTCTGGATAGCGGTTCCATTCCTTGGTCTTAAGACTGGCGAGTATCTTATCCTTCAGCGGTGCTGGCCAATCCCAGGGGCTTTCGTTCTGATCAAGCTTGATCGTGATGCCTTGCGGTGCATCGATCTTATACGGTTTGGCGGCCAGAAGACTCGGCTGAAAATAAGCGCCAAGCCAGTTCATGTCAGGGCTTTTGGGTTGCAGCACATTCGGGGATACCATGACTCACCTTTTCTCAAGCAAAGAGGCCACGGCGCTGCATCAGATCGTAAACCACGATCGAGCAGGCGTTGGCCAGATTCAAACTGCGCACATGAGGATGGAACATTGGGATGCGATACAGCTGATCCTTGAAACGCTCATGGAATTCCGGGGGAAAACCCGACGTTTCACGGCCAAAGACCAGGACTTCCGTATCAGCCGGCATTTCGTTATAGAGCTTCGTGGCGAATTTGGAAAAGAAAGCGATACGGCCCGGATAGGCTTCCACCAGAGGCTCGATGCTATCGTGGATCTCAAGATCCAAAAACGGCCAATAATCAAGGCCGGGTCGTCTTAAATTCTTATCGCTGGTGCCAAAACCAAAGGGCTTGATCAGATGCAGGCGGCACGAGGTCGCGGCCGCCAGTCGTCCGATGCTGCCGGTGTTCTGGGGAATCTCAGGTTGAAAGAGACAGATCTGCGGGTGTCCTGGTTTCATGCTTTGTTGGCTTTTTGTTTGCTATGAGTGGCCAAAAAGCGACGATACTGCACGCGCAGGGTCAGCATGGAAATCGCATTCACCAGGAAATGGCAAATCAATGATGGCCAAAGGTTTCCTGTGGCGTCGAACATCCAGCCCAGCATGAGGCCGGAAATGATCGCCCACAAAGTCCAGACCGAAATCAAACCCTGTGGTCCAAGATGCAGAAGACCAAAGAGCAGCGACGTACCCACAAGGCCGAGCACAGGCTGAACCGCCGCTCGAAACAAAAGTTCCTCGCCGATCGCGGAAATAAAAGCCAGGTAAAGCGCCACAGGAATGGTCGCGCTGCCGATCATTTGCATCAGCACATGGCGGAAAATTTTGAAGGATGGAAACTGCTCCTCGAATAGATAATTCGCAATGAGCAACACCGCAGCGCCTAAAAGACCCAGACCCAGGAGAGTCGCGAGCGCGGGCATCTCAGCTGGCAGGGTGAGAATTTTTTTCAGCGAATGATGTCGATAAAGACTGACCATGGCGCCAACGCCTGCCATCCCGACATAAAATACCGAGGAGGACAGCACGAAATTTCC
>JACCEA010773382.1_pt1 | contig 10879 bp, 8 predicted proteins | sample 7449851 | NCBI WGS metagenome assembly JACCEA01 (sample SAMN15323453, study PRJNA562643) | freshwater metagenome | isolation source: river surface water | place: USA:Blue River Watershed | collected 2017-08-18 | reverse complement strand
TAAGTTTGTTGGAAAATAGGAGAGGCATCCAAATGTGCTTGTATGCTTTTTGTCCATTCATTGTGTGGCTTTTGATGTATTTTACAAGAAAATAGGGAGAAACCAGTAACTAAAATTGTAAACCAAAGGAATATTTTTTGCATAGATTTGGAGGAATTAAATGAAAAAAAGCAAACGAATGAGCTCCGCTACTTGTCACTTTAACGCATCTATTTTCCAGTCTTTGAAAACGACTTATTTAAAAGAGGGAATGATAGTATGTGCGAATTTGATGTAATTTTCGAATATCATTTCATTAAATTTAGAAAAATAGTATTGATTTTCCTAAAAGTGAGGTTTCGTGTTCAAAACTATTCAGAAAGATGTATTAAATGAAAGACTTATTTATATTGTATCTGTCAGATGGTTTTATCTCGTTGAAGGTATTCGTGATTTTCTACTCCTAAGCCTGTACTCTTCCCTTCGTTAGAAATAACGTTCCTTTAGACAATAAATGAACGTCCGTTATTTGTTCTATTTCTTCCCATATTTCATTGGCTAATGGCATACTAGAGCTAAGTAAATTCAAAAAAGATGTTTTCATACTTTTGCATTTTAATTACCTATTACCCGGAACGCATGTACGGTTTCAGTTTTGAAAACCTTGCTAGGATGTAAATGGCTAGTTTTCAGGGTTCCATCGTTCACCTGTTTCAAATGTAAGCAAAAGTATCTATTTTTTTTCGCGCCAAAGGTAATTTATTTAGTCGTCTTGAACGTCAAACGTGTAAATCATTGGTTTCATTTTAGCTCGTATTGTCTATCACCTTTCATTTGTTTTCTTTTCGAGTAAGTGTCTTCTCACTTTCATTTCTGTTTTTTGTAATGAGTTCAAAAAAAGGCACTTATAATACTTTACTCTCTATAGAGTAAGTGGATAGAGTTCATCTAAATCAGAAAAACAGTATTTTTTGGTTCATTTTTATCAAAAGTAGGTAGTGTACAAAAGATTCAGCCGTAGGTCTTATCTACTTTTCCATTCATAAAAAATGCCCCCAAATCATCTCTGACTGTTTGGGGGCATCGCAAAAATTACGAAAGAACCATTAATTAATTACCTCAAAACCGCAGAACGGTTGCAGTACTTTGGGCACTCGAATACCATCGGGCGTTTGGTTGTTTTCCAAAATAGCAGCCAAAATACGCGGCAAAGCAAGTGCCGAGCCATTCAACGTATGCAATATTTGTGTTTTACCATCTATCTTGGCGCGCAGCTTCAGTCTATTTGCCTGGTACGTCTCAAAATTTGAAACCGAGCTACATTCTAACCAACGTTCTTGCGCAGCTGAATACACTTCGAAGTCATAAGTAAGCGCGGAGGTGAAACTCATGTCTCCGCTGCAAAGGCGTAAGATTCGGTAAGGAAGCTCCAATTTTTCCAAAAGGGATTGCACATGCTGAACCATTTCTTCCAACGCTTGGTAAGAATCTTCTGCTTTGGTAATCTGCACGATTTCCACTTTATCAAATTGATGCAAACGGTTGAGCCCCCGAACATGCGCACCCCAAGAACCAGCTTCCCGGCGAAAGCAAGGCGTATAGCCCGCATGTTTGATAGGAAGTTCGCTTTCTTGCACAATCACATCTCTGTAAATATTGGTGATAGGCACTTCAGCCGTCGGGATGAGGTATAAATCATCGGCGGTGGCATGATACATTTGTCCTTCTTTGTCCGGTAATTGTCCGGTACCAAAACCCGACGCAGCATTGATGAGAATCGGTGGTTGAATCTCGTTGTATCCTGCTTTTTCGGCTTCGTCTAGGAAAAAATGAATGAGTGCGCGTTGGATTTTCGCTCCTTTCTTTTTGTAAACAGGAAAACCCGCACCTGTAATTTTATTCCCTAAATCAAAATCAATGATGTCGTATTTTTTGATAAGTTCCCAATGCGGTAGCGCATCCGCACCAAGGGCAGGCATTTCACCAGCGGTAAATGTGGTCTCGTTTTCCTCTGCTGTGCGACCTTTCGGGACACTTTCGTGCGGCAGATTCGGTAAAAGAACAAGCTGTGCTTGAAGCGACTCCTCCAGTTGGCGTAATTGGTCTTCCAATTCTTTGGTTTGCACTTTGATAGCCGCCGTTTGCGATTTTGCCGCTTCTGCTTCTTCTTTTTTACCTGCTTTCATCAAACCTCCAATTTCTTTGGCAAGCGAATTGGCTTGCGCGAGAAGTTGGTCCAATTGTGCCTGGGTATCTCTGCGTTGTTGGTCTGTATTCAAAAGCGTGTCAACCAAAGTTGCCGCATCTTTTACGTACTTTTTTTCCAATCCCTGGATGGTACGTTCTCTGTTTTCGCGTATGAATGGTAGCTGTAACATGCTTATTTTTGTTCAAAAGTAAAAAGTCCCTCGTTTAGGGCTTCAAGAGCTGTATTTTTATCTTTTGTATCAACCAAGATAGAAATATTATGCTCTGATGCACCATAGGAAATCATGCGAATCGGAATTTCTTTCAATGCCTCCAAAACTTTGATAGCAATACCCGCTTTGTCTGCCATAAAATTACCGACAATGCAAATGATGGATTGATTTTTATCGTTTTCCTCCAAATCTGCAATTTGGCTCAACGCCTCCATGATTTGCTCTAGGTTGTCGGAGTTATCAATCGTAACGGCAACAGAGACCTCAGAGGTCGTAATCATATCTACCGGCGTTTTGAATTTTTCGAAGATTTCAAATACTTTCCGGAGGAACCCAAAGGCATTCAGCATACGAGTCGAATGAATGTAAATGGCTGTGATACCATCTTTGGCGGCAATCGCCTTGATTTCTGCGGACGTTGTTTGGTTGGCGGTAATCAATGTCCCTGGCGCTGACGGATCCATCGTATTTTTTAATCGAACAGGTACGCCTGCCATTTTCGCGGGTGTAATGGTACTTGGATGTAAAATTTTTGCACCAAAATATGCGAGTTCTGCTGCTTCCTCAAACGTCAGTTCACGTACTGGAAAAGTTCTTTTAACAATGCGTGGGTCGTTGTTGTGCATCCCGTCAATATCTGTCCAAATCTGAATTTCTTCGGCTTCTACTGCTCCGCCAATAAGCGACGCCGTGTAATCTGAACCTCCTCGTTTTAGGTTATCTATTTCATTGCGAGGATTTCTACAAATGAATCCTTGTGTAACAATGATTTGTTTGTCTTGTTGAGGAGCTAAAAGAGAGGCAATGTTTGTTTTAATTGCCTGGAAATCAGGTTCATTATCTGCGTCAATGCGCATAAAGTCGAGGGCAGGAAGTAGAACCGCTGCATCTCCTTTTTCTTGTAAATAGGCAGCAAAAAGTTGGGTAGAAAGTAATTCTCCCTCCGCCACAAGTTCTTTGTCTTGTTTGAGTGTGAAGGGTTTTATCGTCCCTAAAGAGCGAATAAATTGAAATTCATTTTCAATGATTTCTTGTCCTTTTTTGAGTCCTTCTGTAGTCTCGAAAAGTTCACGGATAAATGCATCGTAATGGTTTTGCAATGCATCTATTTTCTCATTGGCGTTCGCATCTTCATTGGCAGTGAAAAATGCACCGATTTCTAATAAACTATTGGTTGTACCAGATAAAGCAGAGAGTACCACGATTTTTTTCTCTGTGTCAGCCAAGACAAGAGAGCGAATAGACTTCATTCTTTCTGGTTTTCCGACAGAGGTACCTCCAAACTTCCAAACTTGCATGTCGTATGAGTTGATTAATGGATTAAATGAAAAATTAGGTTAAAATCCGAGCATTTTGATGGCTGTAATGGCAGCTTCATCGCCTTTATTTCCGTGAATACCACCCGCGCGGTCAAGTGCTTGTTGTTGTGTATTTGGTGTTAATACACCAAAAATAACGGGTTTATTGTATTTTAAGCTGACGTTCGTCAATCCTTGTGCAACGGCATGATTGATGTAATCATTGTGTTTTGTTTCGCCTTGGATAACGCAACCAATGGCAATAACGGCGTCAATATCAGGTCTTTGTGCAGCTAATTGCGCACCAAAACTTAACTCAAAGCTACCTGGAACGTTGAGGCGAAGAATATTTTCTGGTGCAACTCCGTAGGTAAGTAACGTTTGATAAGCTCCTTCATAAAGGGCTTCGGTTACTTCTTCGTTCCATTCTGCGACGATGAGCGCAAATTTCTTCTGAGATACATTGGGGAGATTTTGTGTGCCAAAGACACTTAAATTTTTATCTGCTGAACTCATGTGAATATGAATTTGATAGAAAGATGAATCAATAAAAAAGGGACAAACCGGTTCGGCTTGTCCCTCCAAATATGTCGAATAAGGTGGGTTACTCGCCGATTGTTGCTTCGAGTCTCGCCTTATATTTTTTCGCGTTTACTGCTTCTGTAGAAGTAGCATACTCTTCGATAATCGTTTTGTATGTATCGATTGCTTCGTTGATTTTCTTTGACTCTGTATAAACAGCCGCTAATTTGGATAAATAAACGGGTGTAAAGAATTTATTTGGCTTGTGCGAAGCTGCTTTTTGATAAAAAGTGATGGCTTGTTCCAAGTTTTTCTTTTCAACGTTTGCGTCGCCAATCAAAGCGTACGCCTTGGATTGAAGAATTGCATCATCGGAAGAGAATTTCTCGAAAGCAACAATTGCTTCGTCGTATTTTGCTTGTTTCATGTAGATAAGACCTACATAGAAATTAGCTAATTTACCTGCTTTTGTACCAGCATAATTCTCTGCAATAGACAAAAGACCCTCGTTTCCTCCTGTTCCGTTGAGTGCTTGGTTCAAAGAGTCGGCTTCAAATGCATAGACAGCGTCGTACATAGCAACTTGCGCTGCCTCGTTTTGGCTGTCATTGTAGTAATTGTAGCCAAAAAAACCTGCTACAGCTGCAATGATAGCTACTCCAGCAATGAGGAGGACTTTTTGATTATTTTTTAAGAAACCTTCTGCTTTATTGAACTCTTTTTGGAGAGCTTCTGCGCTTTCAATGATTTCTACGCCTGACTTTTCTTTTTCTGCCATGTTTTTTACAAAAATTTTTCGGAGTGCAAAGTTATGAAATTGATTCATAAGTTTTTGCAAGTTGCTTTAAAATTTGTCTAATATATCTGTAATTCAGTCAAATAGATAGTAAAAAAAGCCTGATTTCTCAGGCTTTTTTCTATTCTCTTAAGAAAGGATAGTCTGTTTGCACATAGATGTCCTCAAATGCTTCCTCTGGTTTTGGCCATGGGGATTCTTCGGCAAATTTAACAGCATCAGCCACTTGTGCTTTGATTCGCTCATCGATAGCGGCAAGTTCTTCTTCTGTAGCAATTCCGTTTTCTAAAATTCTATATTTGATAAGTTCGATAGGATCTCTGTCTTTCCACTCAGCTACCTCTTCTTTTGTACGGTACTTTTGTGGGTCAGACATAGAGTGTCCTCTGTATCTGTAAGTCTTAAACTCCAAGAAAGTAGGGCCTTCGCCAGCTCTTGCGCGTTCAGCAGCTCTTTCAACAGCTTCATGAACCATCTCGACATCCATCGCATCTACTGGTTCAGAGGGCATATCGTATGCTTCAGCAAGGGTGTAAAGTTCGCGTACATTGGATGTACGGCTTACCGATGTTCCCATGGCATATCCGTTATTTTCTACCACAAAAATGACAGGAATTTTCCAAGTCATTGCCATGTTAAATGCTTCGTGAAGTGCACCTTGGCGCACAGCTCCATCACCCATATAACAGATACAAAGATTCTTCGTCCCTTTGTATTTTTCAGCAAAACCAATACCTGCACCCATTGGGATTTGCGCACCTACAATACCATGTCCACCGATAAAGTTGACGTCTTTGTCAAAAATGTGCATGGAACCACCTTTTCCTTTCGTTGTTCCGGTCACTTTACCGTATAATTCTGCCATGATGCGGCCTGGGTCTGTACCCAACGCCAACGGATGGCCGTGGTCACGATACGCCGTGATGTATTTGTCATCTTTTTGCAAAGCGGATACAGCACCTGACGAACAAGCTTCCTGCCCGATATACAAGTGGCAAAAACCACGAATTTTCTGCTGTCCATACAATTGACCAGCTTTTTCTTCAAACTTACGCTGCAACTGCATCGAGTCATACCAATACAAGTACTGCTCTTTCGAGTACCGCGTTTTGAGTGCTTCTTTCTTTTTTGTTGCCATAATTTTAGGCTATTTAAGGCTTAGTTAACGGAATCATTTCTAAATTTGGTCACAAAAATACGCTTTTCGTAGGACTTTTACCTAAAAAATACCTTGAAAAACGTGTTCCGCGACAGACTCTTTCCTGTGTACTTCGGCAACTAAGGGTTTTATTTATCTGTTGGGTTAATGTGGGTCGTACACAAGAATAAGACCATTAAGGCAAGACAAATGTATTTAGAAAAACTATATCTTTCAAATTTTAGAAACTACGCGGAAGCAAACTTTGCGTTTTCACCCCATGTCAACTGTATTTTAGGGGCAAATGGTAGTGGTAAAACCAATCTATTGGAAGCCATCTATTTATTGGCTCTGACTAAAACAGTGAGTTCCTCTCCGGATATGCTCAATATCTGCCACGGTCAAAATGGCTTTTTTTTGGAAGGTATTTTCTCTAATGAATCTTCCTCAGAACAAATTACTTGCTCGGTTTTTCATGGGCAAAAAAAAGTTTTTACCCACGACAAAGTGCCGTACGAACGACTCATAGAACATATTGGAAAATATCCTTTGGTTCTTATCTCACCCGATGACACGGATATTATTCGCGAAGCAAGTGATATCCGACGAAAATTTTTTGACGGGATTCTCTCACAAGCATCGCATGCTTTTTTATTGATTTACCAACAATATAATCGGGTTTTAGATCAACGAAATAAATTATTGAAACAATTTGCAGAGCGTAAATACCTCGATAAAGATCTATTAATGGCGTATAATGAACCTCTTTTGGCATTAGGAAAGCAAATTTTTGACGCACGTACGTCTTTTCTAGCGGAGTTTCTCCCACGCTTTTTAGGGCATTATCAGTCGCTGAGCGAAGGGAAAGAAATAGCGGGGATTTCGTATGTTTCTTCCTGGCAATCACAGGATTTTATGGATGAATTTCTGGCAAATCAGTCCGCCGATTTACACGCCCAGCGTACATTACTTGGTTGTCATAAAGATGATTTTTTGTTTACTTTGGATGGACATCCTACCAAAAAATTTGGTTCGCAAGGACAAAAAAAATCGTTTGTCATGGCCTTACGATTGGCTCAATATGAACTTCTCGAGTCGCATACAGGCCGAAAACCGCTTCTACTTTTGGACGATATTTTTGATAAACTAGATGACCATCGCATCGCACGTTTGTTGGAACATATCAATCATCCACATTTTGGCCAAGTGTTCATTACAGATGCGCGGCCCGAGCGAACGCTGAATCTTGCAAAACAGCTCACGAGGGAGGTCGCGTACTTGTACAGATGAGTTGGGATTGCAGGAGATGTTCGTTACTTTTGATATTCTGTTTCATTCAAAAAGATATAATTTGTGGCAAAACAAGTCGTCAAGGAAACTCCATTAACCAAACAATATAACCAAATTAAAGCCAAATATCCGGGTGCACTTTTGCTTTTTCGGGTTGGTGATTTTTACGAAACCTTTGGGGAAGACGCCATTCGGGCTTCGCGTATTTTAGGTATTGTTTTAACGAAACGAAACAACGGGGGCGCTAATGAAGAACTCGCTGGTTTTCCGCATCACTCCCTAGATACCTACTTGCCCAAGCTCGTCCGTGCTGGCGAACGCGTCGCGATTTGTGACCAATTGGAAGACCCGTCGCAGGCCAAAGGAATTGTTCGACGTGGTGTAACGGAATTAGTGACTCCAGGTGTTTCTTTCAATGACCACGTACTGGAAACTAAGCAAAATAATTACCTTGCTTCCATCCATTTTGCTGATGCACACACATTAGGCGTCTCTTTTTTGGATATTTCTACGGGCGAATTTCTCGTCGCACAGGGTTCTTATGCGTACGTGGATAAATTAATTCAAGGGTTTGCGCCCTCCGAAATTCTCTACTGTAAAAAATACAGAACTACTTTTTTACAGCTCTTTGGTGATAAATTCAATACCTATACTTTTGAAGATTGGGCATATACTTTTGATTTTACATATCCTCTTCTCACAAGCCACTTCAAAACCAACTCACTGAAAGGATTCGGTATCGAAGATCTGCCAGCGGGCATCGTTGCGGCCGGAGTTATTCTTCAATATTTGTCGGATACAGAACACAAACACGTCCGTCACATTGCTTCTATCACACGGATGGACGAAGAAAAGTACGTTTGGTTGGATCGATTTACCATTCGTAATTTGGAATTGGTTTCGAGTCAACAAGACGGTGGCGTTCCTTTGATTGATATTTTAGATCAAACGGTTACACCGATGGGCGCGCGTTTGTTGAGAAAATGGGTAGTTTTACCTTTGAAAGAGCTTGTTCCGATTCAAGAACGGTTGTCTTTTGTGGAGTTATTAACCAATGAGCACGATTTATTGGAAGGGTTGGTTCAACAATTAAAGCCCATTGGTGATCTTGAACGATTGATTTCTAAGTTGGCTGTAGGTCGGATTACTCCCAGAGAATTGGTTCAATTGAAGAAAGCATTGGTTCAAATTCCTGCGTTGCAGTCGCTTTTAGTGGGTTTTCCGGGTGCGTCTGTTCAGAAATATTTGAATGGTTTGGTTTCTTGCCAGTTTTTGGTTGATAAGATAGAAAAAGAAATACGAGAAGATGCCCCGATGTTGAGTAATCAGGGGCAAATGATAAAATCAGGTGTGGACGAACAGCTTGATGAGCTGCATAAAATTGCTTTTTCTGGAAAAGATTATTTATTGGAACTTCAACAACGAGAGGCCGCAAGAACGCAAATCCCGTCATTAAAAATAGCTTATAATAAAGTATTTGGTTATTACTTGGAGGTGTCGAATGCGCACAAAGACAAAGTGCCTGCGGAGTGGATTCGGAAGCAAACTTTGGTGAACGCAGAAAGGTATATTACAGAGGAATTGAAAATTTACGAGGAGAAAATCCTTACAGCAGAGTCTAAGATTGCCGAAATTGAGTTCCGGATTTTCAGTGCGTTGGTTTTATTTGCCCAAGATTTTGTCAGTCAGATTCAACAGAATGCACAAATTATTGCTGTTTTGGACGCGCTTACTTCCTTTGCGCGTGTCTCTATTAAGTATAAATACCGTAAACCTTTAGTTACTGAAGGGCGTATTTTAAAAATCGAAAAAGGGCGTCATCCTGTGATTGAGCAGCAATTGCCTTTAGGGGAAGAGTATATCCCAAATGATTTATTTTTGGACGACGAAACCCAACAAATTATCATCATCACAGGGCCGAATATGGCAGGAAAATCTGCTTTACTACGGCAAACTGCGCTACTTGTTTTGATGGCTCAAATTGGTTGTTTCGTTCCAGCTGATTGTGCTGAAATTGGACTTGTAGATAAAATCTTTACGCGTGTTGGGGCGAGTGATAATCTATCACGCGGAGAAAGCACATTCATGGTTGAAATGACGGAAACTGCTTCTATCTTGAATAATTTGAGTGACCGTAGCTTAGTTATTATGGATGAAATCGGTCGAGGAACAAGTACGTATGACGGTGTAAGTATTGCTTGGAGTATCGCTGAGTTTTTGCATAATCACCCTAAATTTAGACCTTGGACATTGTTTGCAACGCATTACCACGAATTAAATCAGTTGGCTGATGATTTCAGTCGAATCAAAAATTACAATGTTTCTGTAAAAGAATTACAGGGGAAAATTGTCTTTTTACGGAAATTGGTAGCTGGGGGGAGCGAGCATAGTTTTGGTATTCATGTGGCTCAATTGGCAGGTATGCCGCATTTGGTCGTGCAAAGAGCTGGGGCTATTTTACAACATTTGGAAGATGACCCTCGCCGGGATATGCACAAAGAACGTTTGCGTGATGCGCCCAAAAATAATTTCCAACTCAATATTTTTGATGCCGCTGACCCCCAAGCAGAAGTGTTAAAAAAGGCAGTGAAAGACGTAGATATCAATACATTATCACCTATTGAAGCGTTGTTGAAAATCAATGAATGGAAGAATTTAGTGAAATAATGTTATCTATTTCGTGAGGAGACAAGCGCATAACCGATGAGCCTTTCGCTACGTGCATTGGGTGGTTTGTGATAGATGAAAAATTCGTATTTGTTTTCCGTTTCCGTAAAATTTCCCTCGAGTAGGTAGTCGTCTGGAGGTGTTGTTTTCGTATCGTCAATGACAGACAAGACGTAATCATACAAGCCTTGTTTAAGCAAAATAGTCGCTTCGTATTGTTCTTTTTGCGGATTGTATGTCATCTCATTATCCAATGCCCATTCGTTGAAAGCCCCTCGAATTGCAATACGTTGTGTGGGTGCAAGAGATGGTTCTTGGAGTGTAAAATGAACTTTTAGATAGTCTGAGGCAATAGATGGATTGAGATTTTCCCGATTTTCGATAGAATAAAAACCATTCAAATCAAATTGGTCGCTGTACCTACCCATGTTGCGTGTCCGCATGGGCGTTACTTCAATTTGGTCAATGACTCCTTGTTGAATAAAATCCACTCCTTGTCCACGTGTATAAGTACTTCGAATATCTAGAAATCGGTATTCATTTCCGCCTGGAAAAATATGTTCATTTCGAAAATATTGGTAACGAAGGGTTTGTTTTGCCATGTCATTTCCACTGGGTTGATACGGGCCTTTTCGTTTTTCATCTTGGTAATTTTGGCGAATATAGACTTTTAAGTCTTCTTTGGGCGAATACATTTGGTTGTATCCTGCATAGGAAACATCGAAATTTATTTGTTGGTGAGAGCGCCAAAACTGTCCATCTTGAGGTG
>JACCEA010282725.1_pt1 | contig 10879 bp, 6 predicted proteins | sample 7449851 | NCBI WGS metagenome assembly JACCEA01 (sample SAMN15323453, study PRJNA562643) | freshwater metagenome | isolation source: river surface water | place: USA:Blue River Watershed | collected 2017-08-18 | reverse complement strand
TATTATTCTTGTTAATACACATTTTAATTGTAAAATTATTAAAGGCATATTAATAACCTTTGTGTTATTATAGAAAAATCTGTTGTACTTTTTTAATTATCAAAAATATCAATTATACCATATTTTAATAATTATTTATTTTCAGTTTTAATAAAACAATAAGACATATTACGAATACCAATATCAAAACTTAACATAGTTGAATTATAGTTCATTAAAAAATAATTTTTTAATCAATATTTTTGATTATTTTTTATATTTAATATTATTTTAATTTATTGAATATTCACGGAATATAACATTCAATATTTGATAATTATTTTTTAGTAAATTCTTATAATGTACTTATTTTGGCAAATTATTTATATAGAACACTTAATATTATATTGTTTTTATATACTGCCTATAATAATTATTATAATGTTAAATTATATTTTTTTGTTTATTTTTAATTCATTTATATTTATTCTTGTTATTCTTGTTATAATTAACATGGAATATCACCTTCTTATTCTTCTTCTTCTTAAATTGATGTTAAAATATTTTATATCTTATTAGTATATTCCATATACTAATATTCAGTATCCATATATTCGGGAATAATTCTAAAATTTTTTGTTGATAAATATTGTAAAAACATTTTTAGATTCATAATTGCGGTTGTTTTAAAAATAAGGGGACTAATAATAAATATTTTTAATGTTGGATGATATTTTTATGATAATGAATAATATGTTATACAATCATGAAATTTAAAAATCATTTATGCTATAAATTCAGATAATTAATTTCTTGCTATTTCTACATTTTACATATAGTTGTCTTCATTTTCATTTGTTGAATTATCATAAAAATATTTATAAATTTTTTTATTTATTTTTTTAATTAAATTTTTATTATTATCTTTTGATTGGTCATAAAACAAATAAAATTAATATATATTATGAATATCAATATTATCAATATAATTATATATATTATTTAAAATTTTATAATCGGTAACATAATATAACAATTCTCTCATATATTAACTTTATGTATTGGTTTTAATATATTCTAAAAGATTTGTATTAATAAGTTTCATTATATGTTAATCTTTAAGTATTGGAACTATTGTATCAACAAAATATTTTTATAAAACAAGTTATTGAATTTGTTATTTATCATGTTGAAAATAATCATAATTTTCCAAAACATATAAATGATTAAATACAGATTATAGACTTAAAAAAATTTACTTTTTTTTGTCTTTTTTTTCAACATTTTATAACTAATTTTCCATATTTATTAAATATTTAAATAAAATAAAAGATTAATAATATTATTATTGTCTATTAAATTGATTAATCTTTTAATTAAATAGTTATTGAATATTTAAGTATATATTTATTTTTATTTTATATTTCAATTTTTATTATATGATTATTCATATACTACATTCATCTTTTAGGTTTTATATAGTTGTGTCTGAATATTTAAAATTATTAAATTTAACTGCTAATTTTTTTTCTGATTTTTCACAAAATTTTTCATCAATATTTAAACTTTTATTAATATTATTTAACATTTTACATAAAAACTTTCTCATTTATCCATATGTATATAACACTTTATAAGAAGATGATTCAATATTTGATTAATATCTATTAATTAGTGTTTTTCCATATATTTCACCTTCATCAAAATGAGTTTTAATTCCGTCGTCAATAAATTTTATTTTTTGTTCAACAAATGATTTGAAATTATTAATACAATCATCAAACTCAAATTTTTTGAAGCAAAAAATTAATTTACCATGATAATCGCTGTTTAAAAATTTACTACTATCTGTATGTGTAATTTCTTTCCAATATTAAACAGTATTTTCGTCCCAAACTGTGTGTGAAGCAATGTATTATAATCCTTCAACTACACTTTTTTCTAAATCTTATCTTGATAATTAATAATCTGGTCTCTTAATTTTTTTTAAGTTAGATACTTAATTGTCTCCAAATTATTATAAATCGTATTGGTTTATATATGATTAATATATTGCGTATTGTATCTGATTATTATTAATATATTTTTCAATAATAAAAACATGTCCAGGGAATTATTTTGAACTTTATTCTCTACCAGTTTATGGGTCTGTAAAAACACCATTTGTGAGTAAAATATAAAAAAATTCACGCTTTTTGTTATTTGTATTAATTTTTGATAATAATTCTTATTTTAAATTTTAAAATACCATATTATTATGAAATATTTTTTCATTTTCATCAGATTTATTTTTAAATCTGTGTTATATATTACCAACATCACAAAATTCACTTTATTAGACGGAATTCATATTTCCAATAATAAATGTAAATATAATTGCGGTATTTAAACATTTTGTATATTCAAGTTATACATAATATTGAGGAATTTCAACAGTCATTAAATGAAATAACGGTTTTAAACATCCTTAAAAAATATCTTTTAATTAATTATTACATGTTCCTTCTTATGATTTATTCCCATTTTAAAAAGTTTAACGCTTACATTGTAAATTATTTACATTACTCACAATTGTTGTTGTTACAGGATTAACATTTCTTGTGATATTTTTATTTTAAGAATTTATATCAACGGTATTTTACTATAATTATGATAAATTTTTTTATTTTTTTAAGTTTTTAGAGTTTTTTAAATTATTCATATTTAATTAACCTTACTAATATCAAAAATTAATATTGTTATTTAATATTTAAAAAGAATAAAAATAAAAAAATTTATATTTAGACAACTTTTATTATATTTTTTCACAATTATAGTGCGGAATTATCAACAGCTGGTGTTTCTTGTTCTATTTCTACAACAATTGTGTGTTATAGAGATAAGTTTATTACATCAGATTAAACTCGTGCGCTGTATAAATTATCTTTAAGATTTTCAAAAGCAGTCATTAATTCACTATTATATGAATATTCGGGAATTGATGTATATGTTCCACCTGTATTTACAAGTGTTGCCGGAATTTAAATATAAAAAGAATTAGAAACATTATTTAAATGTTAATAAACTTCAACAATTTAATATCCAGAATGATTATTAAAGAAAGTTCTAACTAAATTCATTTGTGCAACTGTATAGTTTCCAGTGGCATTAATTGGTATAGACGCTTCTGATATAGATACTGGTCCAAGTGGTCTTTATTCTGTATCATCAGATATTGTTCTTGTAAAATTTCCATTTTAATCCATTTAATAAGTACAACCATCATTTCCACCAACTGTAATATTAGTATTTACAAACCTTACCAAATCTCCCATAAAAAATTGATTTACTTCAAATGGTTTATTTAATGCTACTTGTAAAGTACTAAATGTTGTTACTGTTGTATTATTTGGATTTGATATATCATTTGTTTATGCACCAATAATATCTACCATTTAATAATCATCATTTTGATTATTTTTATATAAATCACCTGATGCATTTCTAACTTCTACTTCAAATTGCTATAATTTATCTAAAACACTGCCCCCATAATTTATTTATTCATCACTTGTATTTGTATATACTTTTGTGTTTCTTCCTCTATAATGTTCATTTTAAGCTTAAAATGTTGCTATTACGGTATGATATTACTGTGGTGTATTGTTTTAATTTGTATTATTTACATTTCTAAAATTAATCATAATTCCCTATTCATATGCATAATTATAATTCTAAAAATAATCACGAAGATTTTCTAAATGAGTAACATCTCCATTTTCAACATAACGACGTTAATCAATTTCAGTCGGAACAACTATTTTTAATATTCTTAGTTTTTTGACTTTTTCAATTTCTTTATCTAATATAATTGTATATTAAGAACGAGATGGATATGCTTTAAAGTTTCTACTTCCAGAAAACAGAGCAACATATTTTTTAACAATTGTAAATTATGGTGGAATTAGAGGTTTAATAATATTTTCTAAACCGCCACCACTTCCAATTATGTCATCAGGATTTTAATTTTATCCTTCACTGTTAAATTTAGCAAATTCTTCTTCTTATTGGTCTAATAACATTAAACGATTTTAAAAATCTTTTTCTGTTTATTCAAGTAATGATTGTTATTATTCTGAATTCATTTTTGCTTAATCTTCTTTTGTAGCAATTGGTGTTAAAAGTCCTTGTATTTATTATTAATCATTTTAATCATAATTTATTTATTGAAATTATCGTGTATCTAATCTATTTGGATTTATTTCTTAATTTGTCATTGGAATAAAATCTTCATATTATCTATCTTGTTAAAGTTATTAAAATCGTTCTGATATTTCATCTGCTTTATTTGGTTCTTTTGTAGATTAAGGTTGTTGTTCAGTTTATTGTTTTGGTACATAATAAGTTTCAATATGATTACTCAATTATTATAATGTATAATTAAAAACTTATTTGTTTATTTGTGGAATATTTATTGGAATTTGGTTTTATATATAATGTTCTTTTAAATCACTCAAATTTCCATATATTACTTATCTTACTTGTTTTGTTGGTAATTGTCCAGCATATTGACCAAAATCATTCAAGAGTTATTATACAATGTCTTTTTCAATGTTTTAAAAATTTTATACACTTAATAATTATTTTATTTCTGCCATATTTATTATTTAGATATTATTTAATTTTTAATTACCATGTAATTTTATATAAATATATATAAATTTATATTATTATAATAATATATAAAATATTTATAATGGAAGAGTTAGGATAATTATTAAAATTATTTGAACCAAGTTATGCATTAAATATATGGTTATATAAAAATAAAATTCGTAAAGGATTTTTAATTGAAGAGTTGGATAATTAAAAATAATTAAATTATTTAAAAAAAAATTTTAAAAATAATTATATAGTATCTCCACATAATTCATATATCGTAGGAGATAATTAATATTTTCCTCTTTTATAAAAAAATTTACACGAGGGTCTTTCCAAAATTTTAGATTATTAATCATATAATTATAGTGCATTTTTGGATAAATCAACATTAAAAGATAAATACATATGGAGAGTAGGAATTATGTTGAGAGATTATAAATAAAATAATTCTTTTTATGAAACCCATATACTATATTCGGTAAAAACTTTTAAAAAAGATTTTAAAAAGAATTAAAAATATTTTATTAATTTTAGAGAAAATTACTATAATTTAATATAAAAAATTAATAAAAATAAATAAGATGGATTATTGGTTAATTAATATGAATTAGGAAGTATGATAATTATGTATAAAGAATTTAATACATATAAAATTAATTTTATATGAAAAAAAACATTAAATATAAATAATATATATTCACAATATAATTCAATTACATTCAGAACATTCCCATGTATTATGTTTAAAATTTGGTAATATATTCCATCGAACACCTCCTGTTCTTTCACAATCAGGCGTGTGTCTTCCAATTCCACCACATTCGGAACATTCCCATGTATTATGTTTGTCGTTAAACATTTTAGTTAATTATATTATTAATATATAATAAACAAAATCTTATCTGTATGAATAAAAACAAATATAAAATTCAATTTTTATTTTTTTAAAATTTTTAAATAATTAAATATAAATTTGTCAATAATTTTTAATAATTAATTCTTCAACCTTTGTTCCAGAATTGGTAGTATTTGTATATTATTTTGTTTAAACATTTTAAAAAGATATTGTTTATTCATTTTCAAAAATTTCACGATTAATTTCATTATCAAAGTTAGACATCATAAACTTAGAACGAGTTTTTACAAAATCAAAAAACTTTTAATGATTAAATTCATTTTTACTATATGATTAAAATGTTTTTTTATCAGATGATGAATTATATGGTGGATCAAAATACCAAAAATCATTTTCTTAATTATTATTATTTTCAATTAAATTTTCATATGAACAATTTTTAAATTATACATTGTATTAATTTAATAAATAATGTAAATTGAAAACATTTTCAATATCAAAATATTTTTTTATATTTTTTTCTTTGTTATACTTTCCCCATGGAACATTAAACCCCCCTTTTTAATTTTCTCTGTATATTCCAGAATGGCATGTTTTATTTAAAAAAACAAACAAACAAACCATCTAAATGTCTTCTTCTTATGTTCTTTTTTTTATTTATTTTAACTCATTAAATTTTTCTCTTTATTTGTAAAAATTTTAAGATGTATCGTCACATAATATTTATTCAAAATTTAATAATAAATTAACTGGATCACATTTAATATTATTATATAATTATATAATACAATAATTAATATCACCACAAGTAATATTTCCATTTAATTATTTTTGATTATTTTACAATTACATTAATAAATTTATTAAAACACTTCCTCCTCCTAAAAATGGTTCATAGTAATTATTAATTAATATCGGAAAATTTGACATTATATTGGTCATTTATTAAGTTTTACCCCCTGCCCATTTTATTAGTGGTTTGACTTTTTTAATTTAAAATTATTCATCATTTTTAATATTAATATTTTTTAATTATTATATTAATGATTCAATATTCATATTTAATATATTATTGTTAATATTTTAATATAAAAATTTTAAAAATTATTTAAATTCTAAACATAAAATATTATTATTATAAAATTATTTATTAGTTTAATCTTATATATATAAAATATTATTATTCATTATTCTTTAAAAAGATTAAATACATTATTAACCATCATAATTATTAATCATATCCGCACACATTATAATTAGTATTTATACTTTTTTATTTGGATACAATCTTTATTTTTCATCTATTATTTTAGAATATTTATACAATGCTCCATATACTTTTTCGGGAGCAGTTCCGTTGCTTCCTCTTTATGAAGAGGTTGTATCAAAATATCTTAAAGATTTTAATTCACATATTAATACTTATTAATCATCTTCATAATATATGTCTGGTATAATTTATTTTTAATATTATTATAATTAAATTTTTTTATTAATAATACAATTGTTTATTTTTAAAATATTTTAAAAAAATTCAAAAGTAAATTTTTCAGCAAGTTTTCCTATATTGTTTTCAATTTTACAATTAATTATAGTTTATAATTATTTTAAAAAAATATCTTCATCTTATTTGGATTATATTTTTGTTTATTCAATATTTCCAATAAGATAATTATATATGGTATAATAATAATTATTCATTGTATAAAATATTTGTCAAAAAAATCAAATTAAAACAATATATATATAAATAATAATTATAACTAATTATATTTTAGAATTGTTTATAAAAATCAATTTTTAATATTATTATACATAAAAATAATAAATTAAAATTGGTAAAATAATGAGTATATATTATAAAATCAATGATGACAATAATTTAATCTGTGATACAAGAAAAACAGATATTCTGATTGATAGTAGAAACCATATAGATACATCATAAACTTCTGTAAAATCTTCAATTTAACATTTTGATAATTTAAAAGTAAATATTGAACCACTATACAATGTTGTCAGAATGGAATTGATATATTATTATTTGAGATTTTTTGATACAGAAACGGGGTATGCTAATCCATATGTAAATTTGTATTTATCAGATTATGGAAGAATAGTTAATAATTACGATGGAACAAAAACAACTTATGTAGAAGATTTTTTGGGTTCATTAGATCCACCAATTCCAAATAAACCAATAATGTAAAAACCTTTTGCAATATTACCATTAGAAACATCTATAATTTATCCAACAAATTATCATTCAACAAAAGCACCATATATAACAAATACCGATAAAATGAACTATGAAGTGTTTCCATCTGATAAAAATGTTGGTTATGAAGCTAAAAATTTTATACCTCATAATTTTAAAATTGTTACTGATTATTCAACACCAATTGATAGAATTACCAGATTTGATATATCACTAAGAGATTTTTAAGGAAATTTATTATCAGAATAAACAAGAACCCGGGCAGCATCAGACGATGACATGAATTATTTGGTATTAATGCTTTAAATTACAAGTAAAGTATGAAAAAAAATCCATTAAAATTATTTCATTTAGATTAAAGTTATTTTTCAAACCATTGTAATTATTATATTGTTTCTTTTTATTATTCATTTCCATATTTACTATAAAATTTTTCAATAGTATTATTTTTTTAATATTTTTTTAACATTGAATATGCTTTTTACAATACAACTTTTAAAGGTTTTTTAATGCCATTATAATATGCTATTAATACTAAAATGGATATATTGGTTTATTTTCATAATTTTTTTTATTTTGAAATTACTATTATAAAATATGGGTAATTTCATATATGTTTTAAATAATTTATGTTCTCAAATGGTTTTTTTGAGATATTGAAAAATATCCATCGCATATGATATACATCAATATCATTGAGTTTAGAATTAACAAATTATTTAAAACACATATAACAATCACATTATTATATTAACATCATTACTATAAAAAATATACTAAACATTCCACATTCACTATTAGATATTGTTTAATGTTATATTGGATTATTAACAATATTTATTTTTTTAATATTTTTAATTTTTTTAGTACTAATATTTGCCATTTAATTTAAGAATTTTTTAATATCTCCTTCGGGACTTTAACCATTACTGTCATAATAATATATATTAAGAGTTTTTTCTTTATTACATAATGTTCCAAATACACTAACCCAATGTGATCCAGATGTTCCAAATTTAGACAAATTAAATACAATACCAAATTTTTCATATCCTTATTCAAAAAGAGTATTGAAATCTATATTGCATATTTCTTCATAAATACATTTTTTATATACTTTACCAGTTTTTGTATTTTATTCATTAAATCTTAGATTATAATTTGAAGCAAAAACACCCAAAAATTTATACTTATGTGGTTGTATTTGTTTTAAAACATTGTCAATATCAAAATTAGAAAGCCATTCATTTGATTTATTCCAATCTACTTCTGGTCTATAATAATCAAATTATTTTAGAAAATCTAAAAGATTAACCTAAGATATGATTTCGATTTAACTTAAATTTATATTTCTTAAATTATTATATAGTTTTTATGTTTTATGTTCTTTGTCTTTTTTTGATATAATATTTTTTACAGATTAAACTTGTTTTTGATATATCGAATTAAGCGCTTGTAAATATAATTATTAAACTTATTATTTTTATTATTTTTACATTTTTTTATTTATAGTTATGTAAAAAATAATAACTCATTTTTAATAAAACAAAAATTGAAATTAATATATAAAAACATAATATAAATATATCAAAAATAATATCTATAATATAATTTATAATTTGTTAATTTAACAATAATAATTTTATATCATATAATATAAATTTGATAATTCAAATAAACAACAAAACAAAAATGAATTTATTTAAGATTGCTCCTACTTTAATCACAATGATTAACTTTGCAGGAATCACAAATGGAGTCCCTGTTTAATTGCCAGGAGGCAGTGAAATTGATTTGACTTAATAATGCAACTTTATGTTGAATTAAGTTATAATTGATGTTGGAGAATAATACGACTTTTAAGGAACATTTTTAACCGAATTCTATAAACATTTTGTTGTAGAAGAATTTAAAAGTTGTGCGGAAATGATTGAAGATATGGAATCGTAATAAGATTTGGAATTTCCAATTTTAACCACATTATCTTCCAAAGTATAACCATAAGGTTGTGGAAACAATTAATATTGTGCATTTCTTATGCCATTTATTTTATATAGTGATGTAAATTCTGATTATGGATACAATGTAGAATGTCGTGTAGAATGTGTGCCATTTAATTTAGTAAATAATGCAACACCCAATGAAATTATATTTGAATAAGACCCCCCTCCATTATTATTGAGAAACTTATTAAACCCAATATAAGCACCATCACCTATCAATGTTTTAACTCCTGTTCCTGCTCTTGCCCCTGTTCCTGCACCAGTTCCAGAATTAGCATTTGAACCAAGATCAATTGATATTGGTGAATTTGAAATTCCTTCTCCTGTAAGTATGGAACCAGCAATTGTACCTACACCACAATAAGATAGAGGAATTGATTTAGACAATGAACCTGAAACAAAAGAAATTAACTCATCAATTAAAAAATAATTTATTATTACCACATTTGTAATTTCAATTATTATTTCAATTATTATGTGATTATTATGTGATTATTATGTGATTATTTTTAATTTTATGAATAGTAAAAATAAACTAAAAAAATTTTTAAATCATTCTAAATAATTTTTATTATTATTTTTATAATTTTTTAAATATTCATATTCAGAATAAAATTTCTTTATACCAATTTGTTTTCTTAATTCTTTTTTTTCTTTTTCTGATTTCAAAGATTTTAATATATTTTAATATTATAAAAAAGATTAATAGCATTATTTAATATTATTTTCTCCTAATATATATTTTTTTAATTTTTCAAATTATGGTTTAAATAATATATATTCCAAATCCTATAATAACGCTTATATAATTTCTGAGCGAAATAAATTAATATTTACACTTACTAAATCCAATAAACATTTTAATTCTTTTATTCTAAATTTTTTAAGTCTTATAAAATGTATAGCGGACGCTAATGTAATTATATAAACCACTTTATTATAACTTTTTTCTTCGTATTTTGGGGGATTTTTTTCAAATTCTCTATATCTTTGTTCCATATAATTAATCAATGGAGTTGATTATTTTTTATAAAATTCTTCCATTGTTTCAATACTTGTATATAAAATAGTAATTGAAATTATAATTATAATCAATATATGTATAATATCTTTTATATTATAAACTTTTCAATTTTTTCATTTTTAACATTAAATTTATTAAATTCTTTAAAATAAAATTTT
>JACCEA011920668.1_pt1 | contig 10883 bp, 29 predicted proteins | sample 7449851 | NCBI WGS metagenome assembly JACCEA01 (sample SAMN15323453, study PRJNA562643) | freshwater metagenome | isolation source: river surface water | place: USA:Blue River Watershed | collected 2017-08-18 | reverse complement strand
TTGTCCAGCGTTCTTGTCCCTCTACATCTAGTAGCACACGATTTACACCGCTTGGGTGATTGTCAATAGCCTTGACAATTCCTGTGATACCGCTTGTAGTTGTTGTGTAGGTCTGCCCTACTTCTAGCATTGTTGCCATTTTTGTTTCCTTTCGTTTAGGGGTTTATTATACAGGGGAGGTCTGACATTTCCCACCCTAATCTCATTATTTGAGAAAGTTATTGTGTGATACTAATCACACTCAGGTAGCCACGCATCTAAGTGGTGCTGTTCGATTATAGCCGATGCGGGTGCAAACTTACCTCCACGATAAGACACGCCTTCAGGCATTTCGATCAACCTGTTATAGTCCTCATCATAGTATGCGTCAATAGCCTCGATGCAAGGCTCGACCATTGAAAGAGGAACGGGAGGGTAATGGTTACCCTGTAAGTGCATAGCAATACCTTGTTCTAAATCTAATTCTGCAAAATCTAATGCTGTGCTGTATCCCATTATTAGTTTCCTTCCGCAATAGTTACTTCAGCCCAAGTGTTATTTTCATTAGCAAGTGGTAATACATTAGACATACCAAGTGCGTGTAGTGTTGCTTCTTTGCACATTTGCTGAATTGACTTCTCATCAAGAGCAATTAGCGCAGGCAATAAATTTGCAGGAATTTTATCCAAGTCAATAATAGCCTCGAATACAACTGTGTGTGGAACTTTCATTAGATTAGACATAACTTACCTTTCGTTGTTGGATGAGAGTATTTTACCGCAGGCCACCGACATTTGCTAATCAATTCTCGGCGTGTCGCAGCTTTTGTGATATTTCTCACAAAATCCAGGGTTATCCACAACTAAGTCGTAAGCCTGTGGAAAACCCCGCAGTATTTGCGGGCCCTTTACTCCTCCTGGTCCCAGATATCAGGATCCACTTCTTTTAAATATTTTATTGCAGCTTCTCTCTGATCATCATCACCCATTACCGTGGCCATTAATGCATTAAAGTACTCCATGTTTATTTCTCCTTATTTTTTAGTTGCGCTAAATCGAATGTCTGCTTTACCATACACACACAATCCACAAGATACACAAGCAGAACCTGCATTGCTAATTAGTGGAATACTTTTCATATTCTCAGGACATTTAGCGCCAGGCTTGCCAGTTAATTCTTTCATTGTGTTTTCGGTTACGGCGAATGTCTTTCCTAGATAAGCAAGGCGGACGCCAGAATTCTTTTTTAACTCGTGGCCCGTTTCTTTATTTTCATCATCGGTAGAATAGTAAAGAGATAGATTAGAGACATCCTTAAGAATAAGCGCTGCAGACTTTACTCGTGTGTATACCCAGAATTGAACATCGGGATGATTAGAGATAACAGTCTTCCAGGCATATGTATAAGTATCATTAAAGAAATCGCCGTCCCAGTGGATACGGAATAATTTAGGAGCGTCTTTCTTTTCACAATCATTGACAAAGTCAACAATCATCTCATCAAGCAATAGTAACATTGCGTCCATATCTGCATTACGTAGGAGCTCCCAGTTATGCAATAGATTAGTTTTTACGCCCTTGAATAATTTTTCAAGCTTGCCCGCATAGCACACGCTTTCGCAAATACTAGTGGCGCCAGGGCAAGAATATTCCTTGCCTGCAGGTAATCCGAAAGTGTTAGCAATTGCAGCCTGCTTGCCATTTTTTGTGACAAGGTTAGCCACCTTTCTATCATTAGATCTTTTTAATTTCATAGGGGTAATTATAGCGGTTAGATCTGACATATTAGTAATCCTCATCCATTCCAAATCCAGCGGAAGCAAGAGCGTCGGAATCAGCCCAGCCAGTTAGTTCATAGAATTCCATTTCTTCAGCATCATAGCATTCAGCGCAGGTATAATCATCACCATAGATTTCATATTCTTCAATTGAATCGAAAGTTTCTTGAGCACCACAAATTTCATAGTTCAAGCAAGCGACAGTAAATAGTTCCATTAGTTGGACCTTTCGTTAGTAGATAGTGGAATTATAGCAGACTAGACTGACATTTTTTGCAACCCGCCCCAGAATCTAGGGTGTTTTATATCACACCCGTAACGACACGCCCGACTCCGCAGCTCTGCGGGCATTTGTCGACAATTACGAATCTAATTTATTTTTATGTTTGATCTTGCGTGTGTATTTTTTTTTATTGCGAACAGGTTGCGCCGCATTACTGCGACGCAATTCCTGAATGCGTTTTACTTTATCTCGAAGTGAAGTTTGGAACATTATATCCACTCGCTTCGTGAAATCGTTTTACATCAAATCGCTCATTATCTTTTGCGAACATCTCTGCAAAATCGTGAACTGTTTTAGAAAAAACAGCGGGGTGAACTTTATTACTGAGATACTTTAGAATTTCAGCGGTTGCAATATAATCTTTGCGTGTCATCATTTTACTACGACCTCTCCTGTGCGATAAAATAATTTAGTGTAGCATTTTCCAGTTGGTGTAAATAAATTTACAGTTGAGTATTCGTTAGCCATTCCCCAATCGGTAAATAAGAAAAAGTTTTCCCACGCACCATATTCGCTTTCATATTCGGCAGACCAATGAGGAGCGTTGCTATCATAAGCGCAAGTTAGTTTATACATTTAGATATTCCAATCTTCTAAGGCGCACTCACACGCTTCTACATCATAATTATTTTCATCTCCCCAAAATAGGAAGCCAGCACCACCACACTCATCACAAGCAACGGCAATTATTTCTTTTACATCTTTTACCATTTTAGTTTTCCTTTCGTTTGTTATCGGTATTGTATCAGTTGCCACTGACAATTGGCAAAACTGGAGAGCCCTCTAGTTCTAAGCCGATTTCAAGTGTTAGCAATTCATCGGGAGTGGCTTCGGATAAATCTACCCAGCCCGCACCCTCATCATTCATTCTAAAAATTTCAATGTATCCCATTTATAGTTTTCCTTTCATAAAAATTTGGTGAGAGTTCTTACTTACGACATTGGGCGAGAACACTCTCTAAACTGCCCCTGTTTCGATTTTATCTAATCGGTAGTTTTTACCGCTACTGTGCGATAAGTTCTGCGACCAAAATTGTTGTATCCGCTATTTGGCATAACCTCTACCAAATAAGTTTCACAACCATCATACCAAATTGCTTTAGGGTGCTTTTCGGCAGATACGATTTCACCTTGTAAGGTGCGTGAGTAGTAGTTAGTTCCTACAAGTAGGTTTTCGATTGTATAGACATTTGCTGACATTAGTTGCCACCTTTCGTTTGTTGCTATGTCTGGAATTATACACGAACGGACTGACATTTTCCAATTCTGCAAGGGTTTGTCTCAATATGTGGAGCGTGGGCTATGTGATAAACATCACACGGCTAATGTGATAATCATCACACTAAATGTCCGATTTGTCTGTCAAATCGACACGCCGCAGAATTCAGGGATTTTTATAACAAATCCGTAACGACACGCCCGACGCCGCAGCTTTTGCGGGCCTGTCAAATCGACACGCCGTTGTGTCGATGTGAAATGTATCACACGATTATTCGTGGATACACTTATATTCGATCTCGTGACCGAATTCATCTACGAGTTCTTCGTAGATTTCGTCTAAATAATCTAAATAATCCATTATTTATTTTCCTTTCTAATAGTAGCGGATAGAACCGCAAGGGCTTCAGCCTTGCTTGCTTCACGTTGTTGCTCAACGTGTTTTTTGAATTCATCTAAATTCATTATGCTAACCAACTTTCTTCGGTATATGCTAACCACTCACCAAGAGTCATAAGACCCTTGTATTCATTACAATTTCCGCAGAAAAAACTTCCTGCGTAGTCTGAGCAAAAAACGCAGACGATTTGATTTGCTTCATCAGCAGAAACGTTTTCGAGAGTAATCTCTCTGATTTGATTTAGTGTAGTCATTTTGACCACCTTTCTTTTTTATCTTGATACCTAGTATCCTAACATAGACCACTGACATTTTGACCTGTTTTTCGGGCGTGTCGCAAAACTATTTTTGTGATTTAGGTCATGTGGATAACTTGAGCTCAAAACTTGGGGGATTTCCACACCTGTTCATAAACCTGTGGATAACTCCCGCAAAAGACTGCGGGCCGATCTGACTTTGTCAAATCGACACGCCGTTATTTATTTATTCATTTTCTAATTCTGCTAAATAATCTTCGTGCTCTACTAATCCAATCGCAAACGCAACGGGATCGCAACACTCTAAGATTTCGGCGGGTGTAAAAGTTGAGTAACCAATTTTTACAGTAGGATAAATATCATTTAGAAAATCTATAAAGCTTTCTTTGATTTCTAAATCTTTTTCAAATTGTGATTTATTCATTTAGTCCCCCATTTTTTATGTCTTTGATTACGGCGATTAGTAGCGGGATAGTAACTCCCGCTAGTAGTAATTGGACGGCGGTAGTTAGTAGGCGATTAGTAGTCATTACTTATTCTTCTTTCTCTTATAAATCTTATAGGCAATAGTTAGGGCGGTGATAATAGCGATAGTGTGCCAAGGTAGATAGATAGCCCCTAAGAAACTATCTAACTCTAATCCGTAGTCGCTAGTTATGTATAACTCTAGTCCATCTGTAATCATTAGTCGTTCCAATCTAGTGTAAGTGATTTAGATAGTTCATCTTCATCATATTCATCAGAGCCAAACTCTATTAGACCTTCTTCTAGAGCCTTGTTATACATTTCTTCTTCATCAAGATAAACATAAGCATCTTTTATATCTTCTTGAATTGTATCCCATTTAGTCATCATTACTTTACCTCTACTTTCATTACATTAGCGGAAAACTTTACTTTCTTTCCTAAGTCGCTAGCATTTAGCGAGGCGATTAGGTGGTCAATAGCCTTTATATCGTGGGCTACATTGTCAATACTTAGTAGGCGAGAGCCTTGCCAAATTGAGTAAGTGATAGTCATTATCTGTTCTTCTTTCGTTAGTAGTTATTTTGTTATGTCTGTAAGACTACACTAAGGGGCTGACATTTACAACCTTAGCGGGGGTGTGTCGTGTGTGAGTTACCTCACACTAGACTAGGGGACTTATCGTAGGTGTATCCTACGCCTGTCTCATAGTATGCGAACATCTGTTCGGTCTTATGAGTTCTATCTACTTTACAGATAGTGTCCCAACTATCGCCTGTCCATTGACAGGATAGGCATTTACTTACTAGATGAGATAGTGTTTTAGTCATTACTTAGACTCCTTATCTATACAGTTGATACAGTAGCAAGCCTTGCTACTTAGTAGGTCTCGCAAGAGAGCCTTTCTAGTGTAGGCATTTAAGCCGTATGAAGATTTTACTCCACCATTGTGGAAGTCGTGCACGATTGTGCTATACAGAGTTTCTGTTAGTTGAGTCATTATCTGACTCCTTTCTTAGTAAGACTTTCTTACTTTCTTTATACTATAAGCCTAGCAGGGGGGACTGACATTTAGGGGGGTTACTGGCAAGTATTCGCAAACTATTTTTGTGATTAGCATCACATTTACGCTCAGAGTTAATAATCTCTGTCCTCACTATATAGACAAAACGGACATTTAAAAACCCTGGATCATACAAATAAAATCTATATTAACATTTTCATAAATCTGATATTGTGGTTGACTGAAATTTATAGTATACTTACGATATGATAAAAGGCGGGAACCTAATACGCTGATCCCTTGGGGATATAGCTTAATCTGGTTAAAGCATTTGTCTTATATACAAACGACTCTGGGTTCAAATCCCAGTATCCCTACAAAAAGATTTTAAAAACTCTTGACTCAACAATTTTCATCATGTTATACTTAAGGCTGGTTTGTGGGGGCTTACACTGAAACTCATAATGACGGAAATGTGTAGCTTCTCTATCCTACAAAATTGATTTTAAATTTTGGGGGGTAGGGGGGCTTTCCTAAAATCTAAAAATCTGGAAATGTAATTAAAAGAATATATATATTATATATATCTTAGTTGACTAGAATATAGAGAATATGACAGTAAATAAAGTAAAGCGATATATAAATTACTTTGCTTGGTTTTGTATGATCTCATGGATAGTATACCTTGGCATCCAATAGAATTGTTAAATGCGATAAATGTGGGCGGGAAGTCGAAGTAAGATCTGGATTTGCCCATATGACACTAAATAACCACTATAGAACATGTAAAGATGGTGAGTCAAAATAGAAAACATAGCACTAATTGGAGACTCTCATGCTAATGGTATAGCTAAAGCATTTGAGGTGTTTTATAGCGATAGTCAGAACATAGTGCATATTAAAGATCTACATGCATTTCCAGGAAAGCACTGCTATAACGTAGATTACTCAAATATTGATATACCTACAGGTAGTAAAATATTACTACACTTTGGCGAAATTGATATTCGCAAAAGTTTACCTAAATACAAAAATACTGAAGAGACTGTTAAGAGATACATTGATAAATCAGTCGACTACTTTAAAGATTATGAACTATTCTTCATAAAGCCTATACCTCAAGCTGAAGACAGCCTAACTTGGGAGTTTAAACCTGGAGCTACTATTGGAGAAAATAAGAGAGCATACTATTTGGAGGAGAGGTTAGAGGAGCAAAATATTTTTTACTCTACACTAGATCAATATGCTGATAATGTTATAGATACTCCTTCTGCAATTAATACGAATATATTAAAAGCAGAGAATACAGATGATGGATGTCACTTAAATCTAGAAAACTCATTAAAGCTCATAAAGTATATAGATATTGCAATCAATTCAGGGGTATAGTATAATATAGATATGGATGACCTTGTAAAAGAATTTAGAGATGCTATAGAAGATCCTAGCGTAAATCACAAGATATTTAAAAAAGCTTTTGTGGTAACTCCTACCTGGGATGATATGCAAGGTTATATTGAATTTTCAAAAACGGCAGGAAACTATAGATCAGATTACGAAGGTTTCTATATCCTTCACTGTAAAGAAGACCATGACATATCCCATATGAAGGGTACTAAAGAGTTTTTAGAGTTTATGGGTAAGGTGTATGATAAAGTACCAGCATCACAAGATTGTTTTACATTTGTAATATCTGAAAACTATAGAGCACTTACGGAGTTAAGTGGAATTAAAAGACATACTGATACAACAGATACAATTCATTGGACAACAGTTGGTGCAACCATATGGACACTATATCAGGATGGCATAGCTCACGAATATTTAGTAGAACCTGGAGATATTGTTTTTATTAAATATGGCACAGAGCATGGAGTAGAATCTTTAACACCTAGAGCAGGAATTGTTTACTCTGGTGGAGAATATCATCCTAATAAAGACTAATATAATTATAGTCAACTAGAATAAATATAAAAAATAAAAAGGCGGGAACGCTAAGAAATTTTCTTTGCTACAATTAAGCCATATGAGACACTCTTGTAGGTATTACCTAGGATGAAGTCAGAAAAGCTCTCTATAGCTAAACAGAAGGCTTATTTGGCATCATATATCAGAGACCTCAAGGAAAAATCTCCTTGTAGAGACTGTGGGAAGTTTTATCCATATTATGTCATGGATTTTGACCACGTCCGTGGCAAGAAGCATGCAAATGTAATGGAACTTATTCCCACATTGTCTAAGAAGAAGATAGATGAAGAAATAGCTAAATGTGAGATCGTATGCTCTAATTGTCATCGTATTAGGACTCATATGAGACGTATTGCTAAAAAGAATAAATAGTCTCTTCTACCGCCGCCGTCGCACTTTTTCGCTGTCAAATGATATAATATATATATGGATTCCTTCTACAATTCTGAATTACAATAATCATCTTTTTCGTTATTTAACGATCAGCCACTAGATACATCGTTTGCTGATGTAGATTCCGCATATCAATATGAAGGTGGATATATTTATTCTCTTGGTTTGCCCAATGTAATCGGTATGAATAAAAATGAAGCTAAGGTCCTATTAGAGTCTCAAGGATGGAAATTTTACACTGGATACCCAGCATATCCAGATGGATTATTTAGTGGGCAAGGAGACAATCCTGGACCATCTACAGGAATTAATACTGTATCAGCTGTTTACGAATTTAGCCCATACAGGTCTTTACCAGTAGGAACAGAAAATACTGGACAGCAAATTGTAATCTATTACTGGTGGGAATAATTTAAAATATATTTCTTCTCTTTCTGCCGCACTTTTTTCGGGCGCACTTTTCAATTCTCACTTTATTTAGTATACTTAACAATATAATGGACCATAGCTCAGTTGGCAGAGCGTAGAGCTGTTAACTCTAATGTCCCAGGTTCGAGCCCTGGTGGTCCAGCTTAGCACCAGTAGCCAAGTTGGTTAAGGCCCCGAACTCATAATTCGGCTATCGTAGGTTCAAGTCCTGCCTGGTGTACTAACCCTTCGTAGCTCAGAGGATAGAGCGAGGCTCTTCTAAGGCCTGCGTCACACGTTCGAATCGTGTCGAGGGGGCAATAAAGAAAAAATCCCAATCAGAGGCGGATCCGATTGGGATTTCCTAGTGTATTGCTACACGTTATACTGGGAGCTTAATCTGTGGGATGCTACAACCAGTACATATGAAGTATAAAATAACTTAAATTCTATGTCAAGGACTTATCCGATGAAAATTTCATCGTGTCTGTATATCCAATCAACAGCAGCGTACTTGATTCCTTCTGTAACTTCTTCAGTTTCATACTGCTCACCATTTTGTACTGGAAGCAGGTATAGTTGATTTTCTTTAACTGGAATACTAAAGTTTAAATTTTCCCAGTTGTCTTTTCCTTCTAGTACTAGATTGCCACCCTTAAAATCACCTATATAAAGAACTACTATATAGTCAGCTGCAGTCCAGTTCCTATGTACTTTAGTTTTAAATTGTTTTAGATCACGAGCAGATCTACTAACCCAAATATGACCGTTTGTCCAATACTTAGGAATTATAAAATCTATAAGTTTATCCTGAAAGTATTCAAGAGTTCTTACTGGTGGGCTTATTAAACCATCTACATCACTAGATGCGTCATCGTGACTATTCCACTCATTTTCTTTTATTGTTTTTATTTCATTTTTAATCAAATTTAATTTTTCTTCTTTTAAGAAATTTTCGTATAAAAGTATTCCATGCCCTATGTCTACAATTGACTCTGCATTTTTAATGTTTTTTAAAAAATCTTCTGGGCTAAATTTTTTAGACATTTTTTCCTAATCTTTATATAAGAAGCTTGGGTATACATATCTAGTGCCAGATGTAACTTTAGAAACCCCATGCTTAATTCTTGAACCGTGTATAACTAAATCTCCAGCAGAAGGGGTATAGGACAAACCTAGCTTTGGATAGTATAGGTCTCCACCTTCAAAATCATCGTTTATATAAACAACACAACCATATTGAGTTATAGCGCATGTATTATTGTCGTCAGTTTCATTAGTTCCTTCATCACCACAACTATCTTCATGCTCGTGCATTGTGTCTCCAGTAAACATTCTAGCAAGAGACTCGCCAGGGGTCACATTGTACCCTTGGACGAGATCTTGTATTTTTTTTCTTACTGGAATTAATTCTGGAACAATTAGGCTGCTTCTTCCGTTATACCATTCGATTGTATGTCTAGCTGCATCTCCGCCCCAAAACTCTTCATTAAAGTTTTTAGCTTCATTGTAGATGTTTGATACTTCTTCTTGGCTAAGAAAGTTTCTGTAAACCCAAATTTCTTCTTCATCATGAAGTTTTTCAACGTTTGGGTTATTTTCAAAATTAAGCATTCTTTTTCTTTCTCCAGAATAATATTTTAGAAGCTATCTTTTCAATTCTTTTTTCTATTCTAGTTTCCATTTTCCCAGCAGGTGTTTCTTCCTTATAATACTTAGATTGAAAATAAGGATTTTTCATCTGCTTAGAAAATTCATGTGGGGACATAGTTTTATTATACCCACATGAACCTAATAACTCAAATATTATTGATCTACTGAAATAGCACCACGAGAAATTAATGCATCAACCATACCACTACACATCTGTCGGTATCCTTCTTGGACTGACAATAGATGCTTTTCTAGCTCAACAAGGTCTTGCTTATGCATTACCGCTGCTTGACGCTGTTGGATATTAAGCTGTTCAACCATAATTTCTACAATTGCGTTTTTAGTCGCCATCTTTATTTTCCTCAACTGAATAAGAAGGGGTGGGCCCAAGCAGGAACCCCTGTTCATGATATTGTATCATTTTTTGTGTATCTTCGCCACCTACTATTTTATTAGCTATTATAGTAAGCAAATCATAAATTCTATGAAGCATAATATAATTAACCATAGGCAAATTATCTTCTAGATTTTGAGGCTCTGGATTATTTTCTGTCATCTGGCCTTCCTAGGTCTTCCCAAAACTTTTCACGCCCCATAGCGTCTGTTTCTTTAATAGTGCCACCATCAGTTTGAATTTCGGTCAACGGATTTTTTAAGTTCTCCATAAAATTCCAATCCAATATTATTTGTATACTGACAAGATAAGCAGTATAAATAAATTATACTATCGTTTGTTTCGTTGCACATTAAAGGGCCCTGATCCATAGGACATTCAAGTCTAGGAACAAGGCCCTTCTCTGCTAGAAGTAGGTATTTAGACACATATTGTATCTTCATATACCTACCCTTCTAATTTTTGAATTCAGATAAGAATTCTTTGTATCTTACCCCATTCAGGGAAGACCATGATGACCAATCGGTTCCGCCTTTAGTCATATAATACGTTATCTCTGCGTTAATTACTGGGTCAAACAGTAAAATGTTTGACTTTAGATCAAATTTTTCTTTACGATCAATGCCGAGTTCACCCAACATATTAATCTGAAAAATTCCGTAGGAACTGTCTCCAGTTTTCCTGTTA
>JACCEA011659867.1_pt1 | contig 10883 bp, 10 predicted proteins | sample 7449851 | NCBI WGS metagenome assembly JACCEA01 (sample SAMN15323453, study PRJNA562643) | freshwater metagenome | isolation source: river surface water | place: USA:Blue River Watershed | collected 2017-08-18 | reverse complement strand
TCACCCTGGGTGACGACGGCAGCGGCATGAGCGAAGAACAATTAAAGCAGGCAATGCTTCCCTTCTATTCAACCAAACGCGATGGCACCGGCCTGGGTTTGGCACTCTGTCGCGAAATTATTGAAGCCCATAATGGCCGGATTCATTTTGCCAACCGACCGGAACGCGGGTTAAATGTTTCCATTTGGCTACCCGCGCGCAGTACTCCCCCGGCATAAATTTCAAAAATGTAATGCGCGCGGTTTTATTTTTCTTCCACCGTTAACGAACAATTTTCCCAAGCGGCCACCACAATTAAAATGGTGGTGGTTGCAGCACTCATTGCTAACGCCGACCAATGCAGTACTAATGTTATTGGAACCAGCGCAATTAATGCGAATAAACCAACAAGGTGCGATAGCGGCGGTGCGCGGCGATCATTGGTCACCCATTTAAATAAAGCGCAGCCAATTAAATACAGCGCCGGGCCACCGATAATGGCAAATAATCCAGCGGTAGATGCATGACCGGGATGCACGAGCACCAATTCGTCGGCAACGGCGCAGACAATAATGCCGGCGATAATCGGTGCGTGCAGGTAGGTATAGGCAAGGCGAGCCTGACCGCCCGGATCTTGCGAATGCAAAATGCGATGGTGCGCGCGCTCCACTCCACTATCGAAATAAATCCACCAGAGTGCGATTGAGCCTAACACTGCTACGAGAAATGTCGTGATTACCGTGAAATCCCAGTGTTGATCAGCAAAGGTGGCACCCGTCACCAGCAGCGATTCACCCAGCGCAATTATCACAAATAAAGCGCAGCGCTCGGCCATATGGTTGCCTTCTACATCCCAATCGGTAGTGCTGGAACGACCCATACCCGGCACCCAGAACAGTAAGGCCGGCGAAATAAATTCGATAAAAAACGCAATGCACCACAAGATAAAACGCCGCTCGCCTTCAGCAAGGCCACCGGCGATCCAGAAAATAGCCGATGCACACAACCAGATAAAAATGCGCTGGAAACTGCGCACAAAATGCGGTGCGCTATGGCGAATGGCGTAAAGAAAAAATGCGGTGCGCCCCACTTGCATAAATACATAAGCAAACGCAAAAAATAATCCGCGCTCGCCGAACGCATCGGGAATGGAAACCGACATGATCAAACCGCCCAGCATAAGCGCAAATAAACAGATACGCACCGGAAAGCGATCCGGGTCCAACCAGTTGGTAACCCAGGAGGTGTAAATCCACACCCACCAAACCGCAAGCAATAGCAGACCATGCTTGATGGCACCATCGAGCGTTAAATTAGCGAGCAATGAATGGGAAATTTGGGTAATGGCAAATACAAACACCAGATCAAAAAATAATTCGACCATGGTCACTTTACCGGCCTGACTACCGGCGCGATTTCTTAATAACGACAACATATTAACGCACGACCTCACTGTTAATTTTAAAATCGTCCTGAAGATTTCCCCAATGCTCTTTTAGTTTTTGCTTGTGATTATCGGCCATCGGTAAAGACTCCAACAACGCCGGCCAGGTTGTTCTGGCCATAACCATCGCATCCTGTAGATGTGCCTTAATAGCAGGCCAACGTACATCTATGCGTTTTGTCCAGAGTTCAAAGTGAGTCATGTTTAACTTATACCAGTTTTTTTCCCTGCCCATATTAAACGCCACTTCGCATTCGCCGTGCATATAAGCCATCGTGGACACTATGTCGTAGGCTGGCGACAGTACCGCACCAATTTTATCTGGATAGATCATCGACCAATTCTTTAAGTGGGCATCGCCATTGCCCAGCAAGATATTTGCAAGCAGCCGTCTTGCCATTTGCTGAATGTCTGCAAGTGGCTGCGCCGAATATCGATAAATAACGCCCCCAATTATTTCGTAATTAACTCCTTCATATTTCTCATGGGGATAAAGTTCCGCAATTTGCGCGAAGTCCTCCATGTGGATCCTGGATACATCTCCCAACCCTTCGACTCGATCAAAACGTTTTATCGTGTAGGCGTACTGCTCATTAGGTAATTGAATATCAGGTAAGTTATCAAGCGCATCCAGGTTAACCAGATTTATCTCGGGGATTATCACACCAATCGCTTGCGCCAATTTCATTGAAGAATATTCATTCTCCGGGACGTTTCTATAGACAGTAGAGGGCGTTTTTATAATTAACGTATTGTCGTTTGATGGGAGTAAGTTGTATCGGCCATCTTTGTTTTTATTGCCGGAGAATTTTATTTGAACACCTGCCAAGGACACTTCATCTGCCGTTGACGTTTTCACGGCAATAATCCTGCCGCTGTTTTTTTCTTCCACCCAATCTGGAATTTCACCAGGAGCCAATCGTTCCAGCATGAGCGCACCTGGTAAACTCATTCCAAAATGGGCGAGCAGAGCAAAATCATTATTGATATCCAACTTCAGCGATTTTGCCACCCACTCCCGCATCGCACCTTCAGGCAACAGGTTGGAGATTACTGGCGCAACTTTTTGACTACTGATAATCGGTTTTTGCAGATACTGATCATTCATTCGCTGTAGCAGCGTAAACGTCGGACGCCCTTTCACTGCAGTTACATACTCAGGATTAAAAAACAGCACATTTCTGTTTGAACTGTGATGCGTTAATACACCGATAAAAACACCGTGTAGCATGAGCTTCAGGGCTTGAACTGTGCCGGTATTACTCATCATCTTTATCCAGCATATGACCAAACAATCTCATTACCGTAGATGGTTCCCTTATCCCGACATAATTCTTGGTTTGCAACCTACTTTGTTTCTGATAATCGGCCAGTTGCTGTTTTTCCGGAGGTAAGGAAGGAGCCGTTTTTTCCCCCTTCGAAGAAATACTTATTTCCAAGCCAAGCACATCTGCAAGGTGCAAAAGTGTTTTCACGGTGATATTTGCCCCAGCTTCAATCCGTTGGATCTGCTGCTGGCTCATACCGGCTTTTAGCAGCATGTCTGCCTGACTCAAGTTCAGTTTTGTCCGCTGAGCTTCGATGATATCGCCAACATCTTGTACGCTGCTAAGTTTGCTCCGCATGATGCCCACCACAATATTTATGTTGTATTTTTTAAAATTACAGCATATATGCTGTTTTATCAATTAAACAATACATATGTTGTTTTAAATTAAAACGATAACCCCAAAAACAACAAACCCCGCACAAGGCGGGGTTTGAAGATGGGCTTGGCGATGCGGTTATAAAGGCACTTATTCACCGGACTCTTTCAGGATGGTGTTCAATCCTTCCAGGTCGGCGCGGGCGACGGCGCGCTGGTCGAGTTTTTCGCGTGCGGCAGCGGGTAAATCTGTGTACTGGATTACACCGCGATCCACCAGTACGATAATCACATCTTCCAGCACACGTACCAATTCAAGGTCAGACGAGTGAAGGCTTTCCAAACGCGCTTTCACTTCCTCTTTCACTTTCAGCCAGTTTTGCAATTCTTCGCTTTCTACGGCCATATGTTCGGCGCCTTCAAATGGCTGTTGCTCCACCCGCAGCAAACGCCCTTGCCCATCGCGTTCTACATATACCATTGCCTTCCTCCGCCATCGCCTTGTTATTAACATTCCCATCGATGTTACAAGGTTTCCCCAGGTCTGAATACCTCCGGGTTCGGCGGCGACAAAAGAGCAATCGGTATCCGCACTCATGTCATGGGAGCGCGATTCAAGGCCGCTCATGATGTAAACCTCTTTTGCGTAGTTGATATTGTCGTGGTCGCAGCCTTTTTGTAGGCGTGAACAGACCCGCACCCGATCCAGAGTCGGGTTTTCTAAATAGGTGTTAATGAATCAAATCAAGACAGCAGGCTTACCACTGCAAAGCGCGAGAGTTGCGCCTGTGCAATCACCGTGTGCGCCACTACCGAATAGCTGGAAGCCCTGCGCCCATTGATGTTAAACACCGCGCTCGCAAAATTGAGCGCCCATTGCTTTTCATCCTGGCTTTCCTGGCGGGCGAGAAATTCGCGTACATCATCCTGACGTTGGCTGAGTTGCTGGCGCAAAGTGCCAATACGATCCAGTGCGGCGACTACTGAGTCTAGTAACTGGCGCAGTTCGCGCTGGCTTTCCTGGGTTTGGGCCTGGGTCAGGTTGGGATCAAAACCCAACAAACCCTCCTCCTTTGGACTGATCTGGCTACCGGTAACCGGGAAGAGTTTGCCATCGCCATTTACCCGTAGCTGGTTCTTTAACGCCTGCCAGTCATTTTCCGGCATAGAGAATTTAAGCGCACCCTGCGCATCCACCTCAGCGCGAATTCCTGCGCTACCGAGTCCGGCATTGAGGTTGCGCAACAGCTGCTCGTCGCTCATGCCATCATCCAGCACGACCGCCAGAGGTTCCGGTAAGGCGCGCCCACCGGTAATGACCAGAGTCTCTTTACCCGAGCGTTTAACCGCTTCCAGCGACTCCATTCCCGGCAGGGTAAAGCGGCTGCGTAGGGGTTCGTTAAGGCGCAGGATAAAATTTGCATCCAGACTTTGGCTGGTGCGTTTACTGCGCTCACCCAGCAGGCTGTTAACTTGCTGCAAACCTTTGCTGATCGCATCGCGCTCATTGGTAAAGGATGAGCTTAGCTGACGACTGATGCTGAGTTTGAGCGACGACAACTGCTCCGCCAAATCCCCCAGGTAGCGGTCGGTTGCCTGCATGGACGACAGCTGTTGGTTGAGCTGCAAGTTAAAACCACCGCTGTTGCCCGATGGTCTTGCCGTTTGCCGCGCTTCAGCGGCCCCCGCCTCCACTGAACTGGCATCCTGCGCAGGGGCAGTCGCATTGCGCCCCGGCGCGGGGTTCAGGCGCGTGCGGCTATAGGCCTGACTGCTGGTCTCAAGCGCGCTGGAGATTGCGGTCTGTTTGTCGATTTTCATCCATTGTCACCTGCTACCAGCAAGCCTCGCTTACTCGCTACTTACTCATAACAAACTGAAGAGCGAAAGCTCATTGATTTTCAAATAGGTCTTTTGGGTGGCCTGCAACGCCAGTTGATAGTTGTTCAAGTCGATAGTCGCGCCGGCGTAATCCAATTGCGACAACTCGCCTTCAATCTTCTGGTTAACCAGCGAAACTTCATCATTGCTATTGCTGAGTAATGTCAGGGTATTCTGACGGCCGCCCAGCTCGGTGATGTTGCCCAGCAGGTCACTGTGGGTTACATCCAACTGATCAATTGTAGTTCGGATTTGCGCCCCGACTGCCGGGTCAGAGGCACTGAGCAGCGGGTCTTTGAGCATGGTTACTACCGCGTGCAGCTCGTTGAGCATATTCATGCCGGCGCCGAAGATGTTCATGGCCGTTACGTTCTCTTCCACCAATACGCCGTTGGCAACCGCCGCCTGGCGATACTTGTCATTGCCGGTCACCGAATAGGTTTCAGTCACGCCGTCATAAGTAACCGCCTGGGTATCGCTTAAGGTGCCAGAGAATAAATAGCGCCCCTCTTCATCGCGCACGTTAGTTGCCGTAAAAAGGGTTTTCTCCAGATTTTCCAACTCACCAGCAATGGCCGCCAGGTCTTCACTGGTATTAGAACCATTCGCTGCCCAGAGCAAACGGTCGCGCACATTGAGTATTACGTTAGAGATGGACTTGAGGTTCACCTCCTGCGTTGACAGGCTGGCGGACACGTTGTCGATATTCTTGCTGTATTGATCCAGGCTCGCCTCTTCGCGCTGTACGCGCATGACCCTTACGCTGGCAATGGGATCATCCGACGGCAACAACATGCGCTTGTTGGTCGCCAACTGCTGCATAATTTTGCCCAACTGGGCCGAATTCCCATTCATGGAGTTGTGCATGGTGGCGGTAATTTGTGGATTGGTAATACGCATTCTGTACCCCTTGGATTCCTGCGCGACCAGCCTTAGAAGGCAGCCAGCATGTCATCAAATAATTGGTTGGCGGTGGAGATCACTTTCATATTGGCCTGATAGGCCTGCTGATAGGTCATAAGGCTGACCGCCTCTTCATCCAGGCTCACCGCGCTGACGCTGTCGCGCTGGGATTGCGCCTGTTGGGTCACAGTCGTGGTGGATTTCAAATCCGCCTGGTTCTGGCGACTGTCGCTGGCGACCTTTCCGAGCAACCCGGTATAGGCGTCGTTCAAACTGACCGAGCTGCCGTTTACCGTGATGTTCTGGTTTTTAATCGCGAGCAGATCTAGCAATACCTCGTTGTTGCCGGTCTCACCGGATGTATCGGAAAAAGCCAACGCTTCCGGGGTTAAGGCATTCACCTGCAAGAGTTTGGTAGCGCTGGTTGGGTCGTAAGTTAGCAGTGCGGTTCCAGGGTTGCCGGCCAGGTCAAACCCGGTGAGCAAGGTGCTATTTATCTTGGTCGCAAACTGGTCCGCCATTTCATGCAGGGCATCCATGGTCGGGCGTAGGTCACTGTATTCTGTGTCATACAGGCCACCAAAACCACCACCGAAACCATCTTGTTTGAGCGGGAAAGTGGTTCCCAAAAACGCCAGGGAGACTTGCTGTTCGCCAGTTGCCAAAACACTGATTTGCAACTGGCCGGCAGAAATACCCGATACCAGCGGCTGGCCATTGGAAAGGGACACATTGAGCCCGCCGTCAGGAGTTTCGTTGACGCGAATCGAAGCAAATTTGCTGAGGTCTTTCACCAGGCTGTCGCGATGATCGCGCAATGCGGTGGTATCACCCTTGACCGCTTCGGTCTCCACAATCTTCTTGTTGAGCTTGGCGATGTTATCCGTCAGGCCGTTGATTTCCGCGGACATCGCGGTGCGTTGTTCGTGCAGCGCCATCACCTGCGCGTTGATATTGCTGCTCAAGCCGTTGAAGCGCTGAGCCAGGTTGCCCGCTTCGGCCAGCACTTGCTGGCGCAGGGCGATGGAATTAGGTGTTGCGCTGGCTTCGCTGAGTGCGGCAAAAAACTGGTCCAGGCCGATACTGATACTGGAGCCTTCGCCGGACATAAGTGACTCAAGGGCGGTGAGATAATCCTGACGAGCGCCGTAATAGTTTTGCTCGGTCGTGGCACGCCAGAGCTGCTGATTTTGAAAGTCACTCGCCATGCGGCGGATGCTGCTCACCTCTACCCCACCCCCAACATTCAAGCCACCGGGGCCAGCCAACGATTGGGTCACGGTATGCAAACGGCTAAAACCGGGCGTGTTGACGTTGGCGATATTCTGGCCGGTGGTGGCGATACCCACCTGGGCTGCACGCACTCCGCTTAAACCGAGGTTATAAAGTGACATAGTGTTCTATCCTGTTAGTCGCCTGGCGCTAGCGCCTATTCGCCGAGCGTTTCACCGAAAGTGAAAGAGCGCCACGGCTGGGCATCGGACGATGGGCGATAAGTCTCTGTTACTTCATTCAAGGCGACCGGATTGGCGGCGCGATTAAATGATTTTTCTCCTGAAGAAACAGGAATTTGCACCGAGTTTTCAGGCGCCGATTGACTCAGCTCGGACAGAATACGGCTGGTGTATTCGCGAGTTTCCTTGAACGGAATTTGACGCACCCAGCTGGACATACTGATCTGCCCAAGGCGCGGGTCGCCGTTGCGCTCCAGCCATTCATCCACCCGCGCGGGGCCGGCGTTGTAGGCGGCCAGGGCCAGTGCTTGCTCGCCGTCATAGCGCTCCAGCATCTTGCCCAAAAAGGCGGTACCCAATTGCCTGTTGTAGTCGGCATCACGCGTGAGGCGATTAAGGTTGAACTGCACCCCCAACTCCAGCGCCATCTGGCGTGCGGTGTCGGGCATCAATTGCATAATGCCGAGCGCGCCTTTGTTGGAAACCGCATCCACCTTGCCGCCGGACTCCTGGTTAATCACTGAATCCACCAGCGTTTTAAAGCGGGCCGAACCTTTGTCCCAAATGTTCTCCAAACCATCAATTCCAAGCGCGACTCCGCGCTGCCAACTAGAACGCAGGTTGCCAAGGCTGAATGCGTTGGAATCCATAGCCGCTGAGCGACGCTCGGGCACAGCGGCGGTTTGTGCTTGTTCACCGGCTTCAACAACCGAGAGCGGCTGAGTTGAGGATGAGGCAGTGGAATTACCGGAAAGCTGCTTGACCAGCATGTCGGCGATACCGGTTTGGCGCTTGCCCGCCAGGGTTTCAGAGAGCACACCGTCGTAAAAATCGCGCATGGTATCCATTTCGCGACTGCGCAGCGGGTTGTCCGCCGCCAGCACATCACCCGCCTTGCGCATTTGCTTGAGCACTTGCTGTAAGAACATGGCTTCGAACTGTTCGGCGGCCATATCCAGCGCTGGCTTCTGTCCATTTACAGACTGTCCGGCAATCTGGCTGCTGGCAGCCAATGGATTCGTGGAGTTATTGAGGGAGACGATACTCATCGAACATGTTCCTGTTTTTTTAATCCCTCCCCAGCCTCCCTTTTTCAAAGGGAGGAGCCTTGACTCCCCTCTTTGAAACGGGGCGCGTAGCTAAGAGGGGCCGGGGGAGATTTCTTTAAATCACAATCAATTCAGCATTCAGGGCGCCGGCTTTTTCCAGCGCCTGCAGGATGCTCATCACATCATCCGGGGTGGCGCCCAGGCTGTTAACGGTGCTGATAATGCTGTCCAGACTCGCGCCTTCCGGCCACTTGAACATGGCGTTGGCTTCCTGGTCTACGGCGATATCCGACTGCGGCGTTACCGCCGTTTGGCCGCGTGAAAAGGCGCCCGGCTGGCTCACTTGGGAAGACTCGTTGATGGTTACGGTCAGAGAGCCATGAGCCACAGCGGCAGCTTTAACTCGCACACCTTCACCAACCACCACAGTGCCAGTACGGCTGTTGAACACGACTTTTGGACGCACGCGGCCAGTGTCTACCTCCAGCATTTCCAGCATGGCCACGAAACTGGTGCGCTGGTTGGCAGAGAGCGGCGCCTGCAAGGAAACCTGGGTGCCATTTAACGCGGTGGCGACATTCGCGCCGAACTTGTTGTTGATCGCCGTCGCCACTTTGGTGGCGGTTTGGAAACTGGGTTCGCGGATGTTCAACATAATGTCTTTGCGCTCGGCAAAATCGGTGGCGATGGAGCGTTCAACCGTTGCACCACTGGGAATCAAACCAGTATTGGCGGTGTTGATCGCCACGCTGGAGCCGCTTGCTCCCTGGGCATTTAACCCGCCGACGATGAGCGCACCCTGCGCCAGCGCATAGGTCTCACCATCCACACCCATCAATGGGGTCATCAACAATTGCCCGCCGCGCAGGCTTTTCGCATCGCCCAGTGAAGAAACGGTCACATCAATTTTTTGGCCCGGCCCGTAAGACGGTGGGATGGTTGCCGTCACCATCACCGCGGCCGCGTTTTTCAATTTGGGGTCCACATTCGGCGGCAGGTTGATACCGAATTGCTTGACCATGTTTACGGTGGATTGGCTGGTGAATTTCACCTGGTTTTTATCGCCGGTACCATCCAGACCAACTACCAATCCATAGCCGACCAGCTGATTGGTGCGGATACCTTCGATATCCACCACATCCATCAGCGGCACCGCGTGCGCGGGTTTGATAAACAGCATCGCCAGCAACAAGGCACCAGCGGCGAGGCGACAATAAGAAAGAGAAATACGCATAAATTCTGGCTCCAGGCCCGGCATTGATCAGAGCGGGAACAATGGATTGGTAAAGAAACGGGTCAGCCAACCAGCCTGGTTGCTTTCGCTCAGCGCGCCGCGCCCGGCATAGGAAATACGGGCATTGGCCACATTGCGCGAGCTGATCTGGTTGTTGTTGTCGATATCGTCCAGGCGCACCAAACCGCTTAACCGAATAAATTCATCGCCCTGATTCAACTTCAGGGTTTTCTCGCCTTTAACGAACAATGTGCCGTTGGGCAACACCTGATGCACAGTCACCGCAATGGCGCCGCGCAGGGCATTTTGCTGGGAACTTTCGGCCGAGCCGCTAAAGTCGCGCGAGCTGGAAATGGAGGTTTCCGCATCCGGGTAATCTTTCCCCAGCACACGCGGCACACCTATGCCCACATCAGAGGATTTGCCGTAGCTGGTGCCGGCGCTTTTGCTGGATTGGGTGGACTCATCCAACACGATGGTGAGTATGTCGCCCACGCGCAAGGCGCGTTTGTCTTGCAGCAGTGAACCCGAGGAATAGCCAGAGCGAAACAAGCCACCGCGACTGGCCGCCGGCTGACTGTAATCCAGGGCGGGCGGCTGGTAGTCGTCGGTGTCTTCGCCAGTCACTTTGGCGTAATGCTGACAACCACTCAGAGTAAGCACGGCGAACAAAGCGACCGGAAAAGTGAACAGCGAGGCGAATGATTTCATCAACAACGACTCACACGTTTTGGTTGAGGAATTGCTGCATGCTGGAAGAGGCATCCAACACTTTTGCGTTAGCTTCATAAGCGCGTTGGATGGCGATCATGGACACCATGGCTTCCACCACCTGCACGTTGGAACCTTCCAATACACCCTGCTTGATGGTGCCCAAACCTTCCTCACCCGCCACGCCTTCTACCGGCTCACCGCTGGCCACGGTTTGCTTGTAGAGGTTGCCACCCAGGGCTTCCAAACCCGCCGGGTTAACGAAATTCACCAGCGTGATTTGGCCCAACTCGACTGGATTGGTATCGCCCGGCAACACGGCAGTGACCACACCGTCGCTACCCACGGTAAAACGGCTGGCACCGGCAGGGACTTCAATTGCAGGCACTAATGGCAGCCCTTGCGCGTTTACCATGACGCCTTCAGCGTTCAATTGCAGTTGGCCGCTTTCGGTATAGAGGATTTCACCCGAAGGCGCTTCCACCTGGAAGAAACCGCTGCCGATAATCGCTAAATCCATCGGCTGACCGGTAGTTTGTACGTTGTCTTCGGTAAACACTTTCTGGGTACCGGCGATGCGCAC
>JACCEA011430474.1_pt1 | contig 10883 bp, 12 predicted proteins | sample 7449851 | NCBI WGS metagenome assembly JACCEA01 (sample SAMN15323453, study PRJNA562643) | freshwater metagenome | isolation source: river surface water | place: USA:Blue River Watershed | collected 2017-08-18 | reverse complement strand
TGCCATACCCCCCGACCAAACAGGGCACGAAAAAGCCCCCGGCGCGGGTGCGCTCGGGGGCTTGGTGGTCGGGGTTGGGGGCTTACCTGTGCCCTAGCAGGCGCAACAGGCGCCACACAAGGGCAAGCCATAGGTGCAACAACAGCACAGGCGCGACCACCGCCCAAAGCGCTGCGCGCAGGTTGTGCGCTTGGCCTTGGTGGTGGTCGACGGTGCCCGCAGTGCCCCGTTGCTCGGCTGCATCGCGTGCGCGCCATCGTTGCAGGTCGCTAATGGGCGCAAGGTCGTATTGTGCCCCGTATGCGGTTTTTTTCGGCATGGTATCGGGTTGGTGGTTACGGTTGCGGGTTAGTCGTTGTCGTGGTCGCGCAGTTGGTCGATAGTGTAAACCCTGCCCTCGGGGCGGGTGCCCTCGCGCGTGTCGATATAAAACAGGGCGAGCAGGCGCATAAGCTCGGGGTGCCTGCGTGCGAGTTGGCGCACGGCGGTTTCGTCGGTGCTTACAACTGTGCCGTTGCGGGGCAACTCGGCGCAGCTAACGAGCACTGCCGCAAAGTCGAAAAGCTCGCGCTCGGCAATGCGTGCGTCGGGTTGCTTGGCCTGTTGCTCGGCAAGCAAAGCGGTTTCGCGTTGCCGTTGGTCGGTGGCGTCGGCTAGGCGCAGCAATTCGGCGCGCCCGTTAACCCAAGCGGGCGAGCCGGGGCGCGTGTTGGCCATTGCGGCAAGGTAAATTTCGACTGCGGCGCGCCAAGTCGGCGCGGCTTCGTGTGTGGTTGGCATATGCTGTGTATTTGGTTTTCGGTTACAAAAAAGCCCCCCTTGCGGGGGGCCGGTTGGCGTTAGGCTTTGGCCTTTTTGGCGCTGCGCTTAACGGGCTTGCCGCTCGGGGCGAAGGTAAACTTCGACAGCCAAGCTTCGCGGTCGTTGGGGTAACCCGCAGCGTGCGCCCGTTGGTATTGGGTGCGCGCCGTGTGCGTCGCGATGCCGAGCTTTTCGAGTGCGCGCACGCACTCGGCGCGACCGAGTTTGGCGTGGTGCTTGGCGGCATACGCCCAAACGAAATCGACGGGGTTGGTGCGCGTCGACTCGTCGCAGTGCGCGTGCGTGTCGGCTTTGGGCGCCGCTTTGGGGGCGGCGGGTTTGCGCTTGGCGGTCGTTGCGGCTGCGGTCGCAGCCTTGGGGGCGGCGGGTTTGCTCGGCTTGCGGGCGCCGGTGGTCGTGGTCGTGGTGGTGGTGGTTTCGCTGTGCATTTGTCGTGTGTGTTTTTGTTGGTGGCCCCCGCGTTGTGCCGGGGCCGAAAGTGTATTCGCGTGGTGGTTACGCGTGTTCGATAGTCGCGCCGACGTTGCGCGCGGTGCGTTGCAGGTATTCGACCGCATTGCGCGCCGCCCACAACCCGCGCCCAACCTTTTTGGGTGCATAGTCGCACGATACCGCAAACCCGACGGCGGGGCTTTTGCGTGTCGTGCCCCGCAGCCGCACGCTTACGTGCGCCCAAACAAACAGGCACCCGCGCGATACCCTGCCCCGCAGTGTAACGACGCGGTGCGTGTGCGGCCCACTGTGCCAGCGGGTAACCTCGCAAGCCAAACCCGCTTTGCGGGCGGTGCGAATAAAAAGGGCGGCATCGCGCAGGGCGCAACGGCGCCCGGGGTAAACTGTTTTTTCGGTGGTGGTGGTTGCCATGACCAGCACCCTAAAGGGGGCACCGCCTACGGGCCAAGCAAAAACACGCCTTGTGCCGCTTGGCTTCTGGAAGTAGTTGTGGGGCATGAGGCTTCATGCTAACAAAAACGAAACCGCCAACCGTGTGCACAGGTCGCGCCGTTGGGCACGCCTTAGCAGGCAAGCGCGCAGTGCGTGCCCCCTGTGTGTTTCGCCCTTCGGTTTGCACCCGCCCGGGGCGGCACTCGTTAACAGTGTGCATCACATCGCGCCCTTGGTCGACCACCCCGAGCACGCATTTAGGCGGGCCAACCTTTGGCCCCTGTGCGATGCGTGCCACACTAGGGCGGAGACCCTAACGCGCAGGGGGATCCCCCTATGTGCCAGACTGCTCCGGTTCCGGCACGACTTGGTGATCTCAGGGGTCATGAGGGATACTAATCCGAATTTTGACAAATTTTTTACACGTTCCGATTTACAAGATTTTTACAAGATTTTTACAAGGGTGGGGGAGTCCCCTCCCCTCCCCTCTCGCTCCGACCCCTCCCCCCGGGGGGGTTGCGAACTGAAAACTCATCCCCTGGAGACCGTTCCGCCCGTCAAATCCTCTGCGCGCGACCTACCCCCCGGCACCCCATCAGGCTGCTACAAGATCCGACCTGATCAATACTACTGTTGCCGCCGCGAGTGCATCCAGCGTAGTCGGTGCGGTGCCTGCGAAAACAAATGAATTCACCTATCAAGCCAAAGCCAAAAGTAGTCACCGCGGTCGCGAGATGCGCCCGTTGTGGCAATGCGCATTCCAAAATTGAGTTCCGTCGGCTCGCCCGTCCGGTTCCGTATCCCGGAGCGATTGCCGGCATACAGTTCACCCATTGGGCACCGTGCCCAACCAACCAAGAGCCGATTCTTCTTCGGGTCACCCTAACATGAGCAAGCCGACCACCCCTCCGCCCAAGCTGGCGGTGCCAGTTCCAATCCATATTGCCGAAGACCCACAAGCGAAGGCGGAGTTTATCCGTGTTGTTTTGCTGTTGGGCGATAAAGTGGATAAACGTGACGTTTCCCTCTTAGCGGACTACGCAAAGGTCTACTCCGAGATAATAGACCTGCGCACGGACATCGGCGTGGAAGGTCGGGTGCTCGTCGGCGCCAAGGGTGGGAGCTACCTTAACCCGTTGGTTAATCTGCTGTCCGGCAAAGAAAGCCTGATTGCGCAACTGCGCCGCGACCTGTATTTTACGCCGAAGTCGCGCATTGAGAAGCAGACCAAGGGCAATGCGCTCACCCGCACACAGAATATCCGTAACACGGTCGACGCCGATGAAGAAGAATAAAAAGGACGCGCCGGTCGACGACCCCGGCACACGCTACGCGCGGGACGTCGTGGAAGGCCGTGTGCTTGCTTGCTCCTATGTGCGGCTCGCCTGCAAACGGCATCTCGCCGACCTAGAGCGCACGGATATTTGGTATGACCCCGCCGCCGGCCGCAAGTTTGCGAACTTTTGCCGCAAATACCTGCGGCACTACAAGGGTCCAATGCGCGGAAAGCCGGTGACGCTGAACCCGTGGCAGCGCTTTGTCTTCGGGTGCATTTACGGATGGAAGCTCGTGGTCGACGGCGAGCGCACCGATATCTGGCGATTCAACTTCGTTTACATCGAAATTCCCCGCAAAAACGGCAAGACCACCATTGCCGCCGCGGGTGCCGCATACGATTGCCTGCTGATGGAGGAAACGGGCGTCGAGGTGTATTGTGTGGCCACCAAGGAAGACCAAGCCAAGCTGCTCTACAATGACGTGGCGGCATACATTGCGGCGAGCCCCGAGCTGACCGAAGCGTTTGAAATTCTTAAAGGAAAGAACACAATTTACGCGTCGGATTCCGCGCGCACGTCGTTCATTAAACCGCTTGGTTCGGATTCGCAGCGGCAGGACGGGTTAAATCCATTCTCCGTGTATGCGGATGAGCTGCACGCATGGCCGGACGAGGAGCTGTGGAACGTAATGGCGGACGCTTTCGGTGCGCGCGACAACTGGCATATGATTGCGATCACCACCGCCGGTAACAATACGGAGGGGATTTGCTACAAGAAACGCGATGCGCTAATTAACATTTTGGAAGGTCGTGTTAAGAACGACAGCATGTTCGGTGTTATCTACACCGTGGAAGAAGGGCAGAAGGAAAATTACTCGGCGGAAGAGAACTGGTTTGCCGCTAATCCAAACCTAGGTTGCGGAAAGTCGGTGCGGTATATGCGCACCAAATGTTTGGAAGCAGAAACACAGCCGTCGATGCTGAACCCGTTTCTAAACAAACAGCTGAACATCTGGACGGATGCGGCAGAGGCTTGGCTGTCTTCCAAAGTTTGGGCAGCGCAAGCCAGAAGCTACGATTGGGAGGCACTACGGTATAAGCTGTGCACCGGCGCCTTTGACTTGGCGCGCGTGTCCGATTTGAGCGCAATTGCATACGTGTTCCCGCGCCAGACGGAGCTCGATCGCGTGCATGTGCTGGTAGATTTCTATCTGCCGCGCGAAGGCATCCGCGAGCGCAGCCAGAATCACGGCGTTAATTATGAGCAGTGGGAAAAGGAGGGTTTGCTTCAGGTCACGCCCGGGAAGACTACGGACTATAATTTTATTCGTCATGATATTAGTTTGCGGGCGCGCAAGGTGAGGCTGCGAAAAATACTCTATGACCGGCACTTTGCCGGCGAGCTTGTGCAAAATCTAACCAACGATGGGTTCCAACTTGAAGAGATCGGGATGGGCTTTCTCTCGTTAAGTCCGCCGACCAACGAGGTAGAGAGGATGCTTATCGAAGGCGAAATGGTTCATCCGAATAATGCGATACTAAATTGGAACGCTCGCAATACTGTCATCGAAATGGACGCTGCGGGCAACAAAAAACCAAGCAAGGATCTAAGTAAACGCAAGATCGACGGCATCGTCGCGACGATTATGGGCACCGCGGGTATTATGAGCGATACTCCGGCTATCTCCAAATACGAACGGGGCGGGATTGTCGTCGTGGGTGGCGGGCGCAAGGCATGAGGACGTTGACGGAAATAGCTTGAATCCGCTCGGTGCGGCGCCACATGCAGGGGGCTTACTTCCTCGCTTTATGCGGCTATTCGGCACCGAAATCCAATTCTCGGTCGGCACTGCGGCAACCTCTCGTCGCAGTGCTTCCGCGCAGTCGGATCTCAAGAACCCGACCGAGTGGTTGGTCAACTCTTTGATCGGAATGGCGCAGTCGGCGACGGGCATCCATGTCACGCCGCTTAAGGCGCTTGGGGTTGCCACAGTGTTTGGATGCGTGCGCGTGCTCGCCGATGCGGTCAGCTCGTTGCCGTTGGAGGTCCGGCAGCGCAAGGGGCGCAAGCGCAGGGTGGCGACGGAGCATCCGCTGTTCAACGTGCTTGGGTTGCGACCCAACGAGGATATGACTTCCCGCGATATGCGGTTTGCCGTGCAGGCGAATCTCTCGCTGTATGGTCGCGGCTTCGCGGAAGTAATGAAGCTCGACGGTCTCCCGGCCGGGCTGTATCCAATCGAATCGTCGCGGGTCGACCTGCAACTCCAGCCGGATAACCGTCGCCCGCAGTTTCGATTGCTGGATAAGCCGGGCGTGCGGCTTGAGGCGTCGGATTTGATTTACCTGCGCGGCATGACATTTAGTGGGGTTGCGGCGCTGAACACAACGTCGCTTGCCCGCGACTGCATTGCGTTGGCCATCGCGATGCAGGACAACGCATCCAAGTTCTTCGGCAACGGATCGCGGCCAAATGGGGTGCTAAAGCATCCGATGTCCTTGTCCGAAGGCGCACAGGACCGGCTGAAGGCGCAGTTCGAGGAGAACGCCAGCGGGCAGAACCTCTACCGTCTGTTGCTTCTGGAGGAGGGCCTCGAATACGTCGCGACCCGCAGCGAGAACAAAGACTCGCAGTTCCTCGAAAGCAAGGACGCACAGAATCTCGAGATTTGCCGTATCTTCGGGGTGCCCCCCCACAAGCTCGGCATCCTTAACTCCCAGCCGCGCGCAAACATCGAGGAGGAGAACATCGGGTTCGTGATGGATCGGATTCGGCCGATTAGCGTGGGCTGGGAGCAAGAACTTACCGTCAAGTTGTTTAGTCAAGCGGAGCTGGATGCCGGCTACTACGCGCACATCGACTTGGATGCGATGCTGCGAGGAAACATGACGGCGCGTTACACCGCCTACGGCATCGGTCGCCAGTGGGGTTGGCTCTCCGCCAACGATGTGCGCGACAAAGAAGGCGAAGATGATATCGAAGGCGGCGACACCTACCTCCAGCCGACCAATATGGTCGACGCATCCAAAGCAACCGAAATTCAAATGAAGCAATCGGAAAAGGGCGCGGCGGCGCCGCAGTCCGAGGGCGGAGTCGGCGGCAAGCCCAACAACGCAGCAACATGAACGAGATTCGCACTTACAGCAACAAGTTGGATACCCGCGCGGTAAAGCGTGAAGGTTACCTGCCGTTCGGTTTGCAGGGCTACGCGGCGGTTTACGGGTCGGAGTCGCGGGACATGGGCGGGTGGAAGGAAGTGCTCGTCCGCGGCGCCTTCACCAAGTCGCTTGCAAAGAAACTCGACGTGCGGCTCCTCGCGCAGCACGACACCGCGCTGGTTCTCGCGCGCGAGTCAGCGGGCAACCTTACCCTCCGGGAAGATGCCGAGGGTCTTTGGTTCGAGGCCGATCTTGTGGACACTTCGCTTAATCGCGACGTGTTGGCGTCGGTGCGTGCCAAGAATTTGGACGCCATGTCGTTCGGGATGCCCATGAGCTCCGTGCAGACCAAGTGGGAGCGCAGCAAGGGCGGCGAGGCGATCCGAAATGTGCTTTCCGCCGACGTGGTGGAAATCAGTGTTGTTACGTGGCCGGCCTACGAGGCGACCACAGTGTCCGCTCGCGGCATGGACAAGGCCCTGCGCGAGTTTCAAGATTTCATGCAGCACGACGCTGCGGGAAAAAGCGAACATCTCGAGAGACTCCGTGCTCGGGTAAATCGCTTCCACCGATAACCGCTAGAACAGGAGACATCACACCGATGAACAGCAAACAGCTGAAAAAGCGGCGCTTGGAGCTTATCACCCAGCGTCGGAATGCTCTGAACCGCCTCGACGCGGTTCTCGACGCCGTCGACAAGTCGGCGGACAAAAAGGAAACTGCCGAGCAGACTGCCACGCGCAGCGCTGCGGAGAACGAACTGCGCGCCCTCGAGACGCAGATCGAAGCCCTCGACGGTCGCATCCTTCGTGCGGAAACGCAGGAAGAGATGGAAACCCGCGGCGGTCGCCGGTCCTCCCGCGACGACGACGAGGACGACGACGAGGAGGATGACGAGGAGGATGACAAGAACGCCGAGCGCCTCGGTGAGCTCGAAGCGCGCGAAACCGCCGGTCGTCTCTCCACGGCGGAGGCTCGTGAGCTTCGCTCGCTGCGCAAGGCGAAGGAAGAGCGCGAGGCCGGCGCGCGCCCCCGCACCGGCGCCGCGGAAATGCACAGCGGGCTTTCCCGCGGTGAGTTCCGGTCGCTGCAACGTTATTCCTTCCTTCGTGCGTTCGGTCGCCGGCTGGCGGACCAGAAGCTCGATGGCCTCGAAGGCGAGATGCACGCCGAAGCCGAGAAGGAGTATCGCGACAGCAACGTGGAGCGACACGGCGGCAACATCCTGGTTCCGCAGCTCGTTCTCCGCTCCGCCGGTGTGTCCGGTGGTATGGAGCATCGCGACCTGACCGCGACCGGCCCCGGTGGCGCCGGCACCACGGAAGGCGGTTACACCATCGCGACCCAGCTCGGCTCCATGATCGACCGGCTTCGCAAGAAGCTCATCATGCAGCAGATGGGTGTGACGATGCTCGGCGGCCTTCAGGGCAAGATCGAATTCCCGAAGGTGATCGCCGACGACCAAGCGGTGGAAAAGGCGGAAAACGCCACCGCCGCCGAGTCGTCCGCGACCTTCGGCAAGATCGCCCTGCAACCCCGCCGGTTGCCGGTGTTCGCGGAGATCTCGCGCCAACTGCTTCTCCAGTCCTCCACGGACGTGGAAGCGTGGGTGCGCAACGACCTTGCGTTCCAGATCGCACAGGTGATGGACTCGCGCGCGATCAACGGTTCCGGTGTCGACCCGCAGCCCTACGGCATTCTCAACACCGTCGGTGTCGGTGCGGTCGCGCTCGGTGCCAACGGCGCCGCTCCGACCTACGACATGATCGTGGACCTCGAGACGGCCGTCGCCAACCTCGACGCGGACATCGGTGCGCTCGGCTATATCACCAACACGCGCACGCGCGGCAAGCTCAAGAAGACCCTCGTCGGCGCCAACACGGCGGCGGAGTTCATCTGGGATCGCAAGAACCCGTCGAGCCCGCTCAACGAGTATCGGACCGGCGTGACCAACCTCGTTCCGAACAACCTCGTGAAGGGCGCGTCCGGCGCCGTGTGCTCGGCGATGATCTTCGGTAACTTCAACGACGCGCTCATGGCGCAGTGGGGCGGTCTCGAATTCCTCGTAAATCCCTTCAGCAAGGACACCGAGGGCCTCGTGCGCCTCAACTGCTGGACGTTCTACGACTTCCTCGTTCGCCGCGTCGAGTCGTTCGCGGTCTGCAAAGACATCCTCACGACCTAATCGGTCGGGAGCCGAAACACCGGGCCGGGGTGCAACTCCCCGGCCTTTGGTGTCGTTAAAGGTTCACCAAAAACAAAAACAACCACCATGAAACTGTTCATCATCGAAACCTGCGTCGGCAAAGGCGGAGTTGTCCTCGAAAAAGGGACCACCCACGATACCGGCGTCGTCAAGCGCGAAGAAGACGCGGAAGCCTACCAGCTCATTTCCACCGGCCGCGCGCTGGCGGAGAAGGATACCGCCGCCGTCGCCGAAGCCAAGGAGCGCATTTCGGCCGAGAAGCTCGCCGCCGACGCCGCCAAGAAGAAAGGGGCCAAGGACCGGGAGTAAGTTCGACCCCGCTTGCTGGAACACGCTGCCATGAACATCGTAGTCGTCGACGCCCCGGAGCTTCTGCCCTGCCCGTTGGATATGGCCATGCGCTATATCAAAGCGACGGAAGCGGACGTGGATGCCGTCGAGCTGGCGTGCCGCGCCGCAACGGCCGCGTGCGAGGATTACACCGGCCGCGTGTTCCAGCAAACCATCTTTAAGGCCACGCTGTCGGCTTGGCCGACGCTGTGCCGGCCGCCCGGGATCGCCGGCCCGCGCGCGAATTCAGGGGTGCTGCCCGGCATTACCCTCCCACGGTCGCCCCTTGTGGCCATTAACTCGCTGAAATACTACCCCGACGGGGGCGGCGCCCAAGTGGAATGGGACGACGCCAACTACTACAGCGACCGCGCCGCCCTCCCCGGCCGGCTGGTTTTTGTCGACGGCGTGGACCTGCCGGCCCTCGCTGTGCGGCCGGATGCCATCGAAATTGAGTTCGAGGCGGGGCACGGCACGACGATGCAGGAGATGCCGGCCAACTACCTGACCGCTATGCTTCAGCTGGCGCGGCACTTCTTCGACAACCCGGGAGTTCTCGACCACGAGGGCAAGGGCCAAGTAATGCCGTTCTCTTTCCAACATCTGTTCCGTTCGCAACGCATCTAACATGCTCGACACACCCGATCCGATTCGCGTCGCCCTTCTCGGGCGTTCGGCTTTTCGCCTGACCTTGGCGGATAGCAACGGCGCTGTGTTCTACGTAAACGTCGAGCACGAAGTTTCGGTTACTGTCCACAAGTGGCCGGGTAGCGCCGCGTTGTTCACGCTGTCGTTGTCCGCGGGCTCCGTGCTTGTCGAAGACGACGGCCGTATCTACTGTGAAATGTCTCCCGCGAACGCCGCGCTGCTTAGCACGATGCGCTCTTTCACGGTGGTTGCAAAAGTGACGGACGTGGACGATCTGTTGGTCTTCGTCACCTCGCGCACGCTTCTACCTACCGAACAATACATTGAAGAAACCTATCCAACCAGTATGAATCTTTCCACTCGTTTCAAAAACACCGTGCAACTCGCCGGCGTGTCCGGCGGCGCGGGCTTCCTCGACGGTATCGCGACGCTTACGCAAACGCTCGGTTGCGTTGTGGAGTTTTCGCCGGCCGGCGCGCAGCCGCAAAGCTGGATTCTTGAGACGTGGGCGAGCGCGGCGCAGAACACCGCCCCCGACGCCTACCAGCTTCCGGCGGATTTTAACGCGGCGACCAACCCGAAGGTCTGGCGCCGCACCTCCTAACCGAACGACGCGTTTTACTCCGCACATGAAAAAACTACTCGCAATCATCGTGGGCCTGTTTGTGGCCACACTCCACGCGCAAACGACGGCGGTGTATAAGAGCACCGCGACGGCGACCAAAAACAATGTCACGGAAGACCTGTATTTTCCGTCCGCGCGCGAACTGCGGTTGAACGGCATTCTTTCCGGCACGCCGGTAAGCGGCACGCTGAATCTGTCGGGGCTGACTTCGTTGGTGCTCCCCGCGGCGCCCTCCTTCGCCGGCGTGTGGTCGGGGGCGCAGGGCGGGACCGGGGTCGCAAACACCGGGAAAACCATTACTGTCGGCGGGAATTTCACGACTTCCGGTGCGTTCGGGCTTACGCTTACGCTGACCGGGACGACCAACGTTACGGTTCCCACTACGGGCACGCTGGCAACACTGGCGGGAGCGGAGACGCTGTCCAACAAGACCCTCACGAGCCCCGTGCTCACTACGCCCACGCTCGGCACGCCCGCGAGTGGCACGCTCACCAACGCGACCGGCCTCCCGATCTCGACCGGCGTGAGCGGACTCGGGTCGGGTGTGGCGACGTTTCTGGCGACGCCGAGCAGCGCGAATTTCGCCTCCGCGATCACGGACGAAACGGGATCGGGGGCGGTGGTGCTGGCCACCTCGCCGACGCTCGTGACGCCGGTGCTCGGCGCGGCGACGGGGACGAGCTTGGCGCTCGGCTCTGGCGGCGCCGTGTCAGGCGCATTGGTGCTCAACTCCGCATCCGACTCCGTTCCTTCGATTGGCTTCGGTTCGATCAACTTCGGCTGGGGCTTGCTGGAGCGCCTCACCGAAGGGGATTTGATGCTGAATCGGCGTGTTTCGGGGGTGGCGAGTAACGTGGTGCGGTTCTCACGGGCCAGCGGCGATGCTACGTTCTTCGGCAATCTCACCGTCAGCGGCTCTGGAGGCATTACCG
>JACCEA010111664.1_pt1 | contig 10883 bp, 9 predicted proteins | sample 7449851 | NCBI WGS metagenome assembly JACCEA01 (sample SAMN15323453, study PRJNA562643) | freshwater metagenome | isolation source: river surface water | place: USA:Blue River Watershed | collected 2017-08-18 | reverse complement strand
TTGCCTTGAGCAAGATATATATCGCCACGCAAATCGAAAAACAAACCATCAAAACCATCATCATGTTTTTCTTGTAATGTTTTTAACGCAGCATCGTAGGCTTTTTGTTCTAACTGCATTCCTGCTAATTGCAAAATAGCAATCGAGCGCACGGAGGTTTCTTTTGCATGGTCAATCGCCCATTTCAATTGCGCCTCAGCACTCTTAGTATCTTTGGCAGCCAAGTTAGCTTTGGCAACCGCTACTGCAGCTCGACCAGCATAGGCGGTAGAGGAGAAATTTTCCATCAAATCCGCTGAGATTACTTTGATTTCTTTAAGATCTTTATCATCCTCATAGCCGAGATGGGTCAATTTTTCGAATCTTTCAGAAGCCTGAACGGATTGTTTAAATTGATAATAATTCCAGGCTTGGTAAGCCAATATTGCCACTACGACAATAGCTAAAGCCGCACTGGCATAATTACCATAGCGCTTCCACCAAGCCTTTAGGGTTTCTAACTGTTCCTGTTCTTCTAAATCGTATGCCATAACTTTCCCTGTCTTATCAAATCCATCTATTAACTTTAACTGTGCTGGCGCTGCCGTCCTGGAATCGCCATTAATAAATTCTGTGTGTAGCTTTGTTGAGGATTGGTATAAATTTGTTCAACCGCACCCGCCTCAATTACTTGCCCCTGCTTCAATACCATCATGTCATCCGCAATATGCCTCACGATACGCAAATCATGCGTGATAAAAAGGTAACTCAGCGACATTTCGCGTTGTAGCTCCTTAAGCAACAGCAGTATTTGTGCTTGAATCGATACGTCCAAAGCGGAGACTGGCTCATCACAAACAACAACACTAGGCTCAACAACCAAAGCTCTAGCAATCCCTATACGCTGACGTTGGCCACCTGAAAACTGGTGAGGATACTTCCGCATATCGTCAGCACTCAGACCCACGCGCTGTAACATTTGCACCACTTTATCTTGACGTTGCTGCGCATTTCCTAGTTGGTGAATCAGCAATCCTTCTTCAACAATTTCACCCACGCGCATACGAGGATTTAATGATGCAAAGGGATCCTGAAAAATCATCTGCAAAAAGCGTCTTTGTCGTCTCAACTCCGCAGCATCTAATTCGTTCAAGTGTCTCCCCTTGAACCAAACATCACCCGAATCAAGGGGCTGCAATTGTAACAGACAACGCGCTAAAGTTGATTTCCCACTACCAGACTCCCCTACCACTGCTAATGTTTTGCCATGTTTTAACTCAAGGCTTACATTATCCAAGGCGCGGATGGTTCGGGTTGTTAAGCCTAAATTACCTGTGCGTTGTGTGTAGAATTTGTTTAAGGCGACGCCCTTCAATACAGTATCGCTCATGCCAGCACTCCCGCAGTTTTTGCCTTAGTTTTTGGCTTTTTTGTAGTACTTGACTTTAATGTCTCAGATTCCAGCCAACTATAATCCATAGGCTTTAACTGCTTTTTTCCTTCAGCATCCGGGACACATGCCAGCAAAGCTTTTGTGTATGGATGCTTTGGTTTATTCAACACGGTGGCAACAGGGCCTTGCTCGACGATTTCACCTCGGAACATCACCACAACATGGTCAGCCACATCTGCAACTACACCAAAATCATGGGTAATGAGTAGCATGCCCATATTCATTTCATGTTTCAAATCATCGAGCAACCTAAGAATTTGCGCCTGTACCGTCACATCCAGTGCCGTTGTTGGCTCATCAGCAATCAACATGGCTGGACGACAAGCAATACTCATCGCAATCATGACCCGTTGACGTTGTCCACCAGACAGTTCATCTGGATAGGCATTAGCTCGATCAGACGGAATTCCTACTTGCGTTAACAGTTCAGCCACTTTTGCATGCAAAGCTTGTCCTTTAAGGCCAAGATGCACCGAGAGTGGCTCTGCAATTTGAAAACCTATAGTTAATACAGGATTTAGCGAGGTCATCGGCTCTTGGAAAATCATACCAATCTGACAGCCACGAATTTTACGCATTTCCTCAAGGCTTAATGATGCAAGCGATTGACCCTTGAAAATGATATCGCCTTGCAGGCGCTGTAATTGTGTTGAGAGCAAACCCATGATGGATAGTGCTGTTAAACTTTTACCGCTGCCTGACTCACCGACCACACAGGTTGTTTTACCGGCTTCCACAACTAAATTCACATCCTTCACCAACAATCGCTCGGGCTGTTGTTGAGGGGCAATCGTCAGGTGTTGTATCTGTAGCAGTTTGCTCATGTCAAACTTTCATCAAATGGGTTGTTACATTGAGCCTAATTTGCTGAATTTCGTTCACTTTTTTCAGTCATTTGCACGATGAGCAAGGATTAAGTCTCTAGCTTCATTCCAAGACAGTGTTTGTTGCTCTAATGCCCCTGCCATATGTTTAACACTCACTTTATTATCACGACATTCGTCATCGCCTAAAATCAACGCAAATCGTGCTTCACTTCTGTCCGCTTTTTTCATTTGTGACTTAAAGCTTCCAGACTCGGCATTCATCACCACATTGATACCGGCATCGCGCAATGTTTCGGCGAGCTTAAATGCCTGCTGTTCTGCCAGCTCACCAAGATTTACCAAGTAGGCATCAACATGCTGATGGGCTTCAACACCAAATTCTTGCATCAGTAACAATACGCGCTCTAGACCAATACCGAAGCCGCATGCGGGTGTAGATTGACCGCCAATACGCTCTACAAGACTATCATAGCGACCACCACCAGCAATGGTGCCTTGCGCTCCCAATCGATCAGTAACGAATTCAAACACCGTGCGATTGTAATAATCTAAGCCACGTACCAGTCGATGATTGATGTGGTATGCAATACCTAAAGCATCTAAGCGCTGACAAACCCCAGCAAAGTGCGCCCTAGTCTGCTCACCCAAAAAGTCCATCAACTTAGGCGCTTGCTCTATCATGGCTTGCATAGTGGGATTCTTACTATCCAGTATACGCAATGGATTGCTGTGTAAACGGCGTTTAGCATCGCCATCCAAGATGGCTTCATGTTGCAACAAATAAGCTATCAACGCCTCACGATATTCCGCGCGCTCATGCGCATCCCCTATGCTATTCAAATGCAACTGCACATCTTTTAGACCCAATGCTTGCCAAAGGCGAGTCAGCATAGCGATTTGTTCAGCATCCACTTCTGGGCCTGAAAACCCAAAAGCCTCTACACCAATTTGATGGAATTGACGTTGACGTCCTTTTTGCACATTCTCGTGTCTGAACATGGGTCCCATATACCATAAGCGTTGAGCCCCGTTGTAAGTCAAGCTATGCTCAACCACAGCGCGCACACAGCCAGCAGTCCCTTCAGGGCGCAAAGTCAAACGATCGCCATTCAAGGCATCTGTCCAAGAGTACATTTCTTTCTCGACGATATCGGTATGCTCCCCTACGCTGCGCACAAACAAATCTGTGCTTTCCACGACAGGCATGCGAATATTGCGATAGCCATATTGTTGCAAAACTTTAGTGGCCGTACTCTCCAGCTTTTGCCATAAAGGCGTGAGCTCAGGCAGTACATCATAGAAGCCTTTAATGGATTGGAATTTACTCATGATGATATCGCTTGAATAGAAATTATTTTTGATTCCGTGCTGCGTCGTAAACGGCCACCAGGCGCGTAGTTTTTCTCTACATAATCTTGTACGATAGCCTGAAATTCCTCTGCAATACGCTCTCCTTTGAGCGTCACTGTTTTTTCACCATCAACAAACACGGGGGCTACAGGCACCTCGCCAGTACCAGGCAAACTAATGCCGATATTGGCTAACTTCGATTCCCCCGGGCCATTCACAACACAGCCCATCACGGCCACACTCATATTCTCGACGCCTGGATAGTCAGCCCGCCAAATTGGCATTTGGTCGCGTAAATAGCGTTGAATTTGCTGAGCCAACTCTTGGAAGAAAGTGGATGTGGTGCGACCACAACCAGGACATGCTGTTACCAATGGGGTAAAGGAGCGTATCCCCATGGTCTGCAAAATTTCTTGCGCAACCACCACCTCGCGGGTCCGCGATTCATTGGGTTCTGGCGTCAAGCTCACGCGTATGGTGTCGCCTATCCCTTGTTGCAACAAAATGGCGATGGCCGCCGTTGAGGCAACGATACCTTTAGAGCCCATACCGGCCTCGGTTAAGCCTAAGTGCAATGGATATTGGCAGCGCTTTGCCAAGTCTTGATAGACCATAATCAAATCTTGTACCGCACTGACTTTGCAAGAAATCACGATTTGATTGGCAGGCAACCCTAAAGCTTCTGCTTGAGCAGCACTCTCAAGTGCAGATTCAATCAAGGCCTCACGCATTAATGCTTCTGATGATAATGGCTCTGCACGTTGTGCATTGGCATCCATCATTTGAGCCAACTTTGCTTGATCCAAGCTACCCCAATTTACACCGATTCGAATCGGTTTTTTATATTGAATAGCGGCTTCTATCATGGCAGCAAATTGCTCGTCGCGTTTACTGCCTTTGCCTACATTGCCAGGGTTAATCCTGTATTTGGCTAATGCCTGCGCGCAATCGGGATAGGCTTGAAGTAATTTGTGACCGTTATAGTGAAAATCGCCTACCAAAGGCACATTACATCCTAGTGCATCTAATCGTTGGCGTATGGTCGAGACTTGTGCAGCAGCCTCGGCTGAGTTGACGGTGATTCTCACCACCTCAGAACCTGCTTGCCAAAGCTCCAGGACTTGTTTGACGGTTGCTTCAGCATCTGCCGTATCGGTATTGGTCATAGACTGAACTACTACAGGCGCATCTCCGCCGACTGGCACGTGACCTACCATCACCTGTAATGACTGACGACGCTTGATTGGGTTTTCCAATCGATTACTCCACATTCAATCTTGCAACATTGTTTTGCATATATTTATCAAGAGAAATTTCACTGCCATGCGCATAAACTTTGGTTCCGTGCACATTGCCAACAATCAGCTTTAATGGCGGAAAACCGTATACTAGGTCCTGCGTTCCAGCCTCAGCCAATTTATTGTAAATAGAGCGCCCCTCTATGTCTCTCACGCTGGTCCATGATTGCTCAGTAAATACTAATTTCAATTCTATTTGACCTTGCTGCATCGGACCATTTGCGTTTGTATTGGCATTTACACTCTCTTGTTTATCAGCTTGCGCATTGACTTCGGCAGCCACTTGCTCTTTATCTAAAATCTGCTTTTCCGTTGCGGCTTCATTTTCAGCGTTTGCTTCGTTGGATACTGGCATTGACTGATGTTCAGCTAGATAAGTGACACCATGATAAGCGCCAATACCAATCAAGGAAATTGATACCATTAAAACAAATACTATTAACAGGTTTTTTCTCAGGGCGCGATATTGATCAGCCTTTTTCTGTAAGGCCTCGGTGGCAATGAAAATTTGCTGTTGTTGCTGTGGGTAGGCTTGACTATGCAAATCTAAAAGTATTTGCGCATCAGTGCCCAACAGCTTTGCATAATTACGAATGTAGCCGCGTGCTAAATCAGTGCGCAGTAATTCGACATCATCGGATTCAATTGCCTGAATCTTAGCAACGGACAACCTTAAACGTTCCGCTACTTGCTGGATACTGAGTTTTTTAGACTCTCTGGATTGTCGAAGTATTTCGCCTAGACTTTGATTTTGCTCTTGCATATCAACCTCCATTAGCCCGCTACGACCGCCATCTTGATGGCACGCTTTGTTTTATCTTGCACCTGTCCGGCCAATTGGCCACAAGCGGCATCAATATCATCGCCACGTGTTTTGCGGGTAGTCACGACATATCCTTGTTGTTGTAAAACCTCTCTAAAGCGCCGGATGTTATCTGCGCTCGATGTGCGATATCCGCTGTTAGGGAAAGGATTAAATGGAATCAAATTAAACTTACATGGCACATCACGCACCAAGTCTAGCAATTGCTGGGCGTGTTGTATGCTGTCATTAACATCATGCAGCATCACATATTCGAAAGTAATAAAGTCGCGTGGCGCATATTCAAGATAGCGCTGGCAAGCCGCCATTAGCTCGGCTAGTGGATATTTTTGATTAATTGGGACAATCTCATCACGCAAAGCATCATTTGGCGCATGCAATGAGACAGCCAGTGCCACAGGGCAATCATGTTTTAATTTATCCATGGCTGGTACTAAACCGCTGGTAGAGAGCGTGACTCTGCGTCGACTGAGACCATATGCAGAGTCATCCAGCATAATTTGCATGGCGCTGACTACATTGTCGTAGTTAGCTAGTGGCTCACCCATACCCATCATCACCACATTGCTAATAATGCGGTCATCATGACTCAACAATTCATAATCAGGCGCAGCACGAAGTGAGGCATTAGCCACCCATAACTGTCCGATAATCTCTGCAACGCTAAGGTTACGATTGAAACCCTGTCTTCCGGTAGAACAAAAAGTACAGGCAAGCGCACAACCCACTTGGGAAGAAACGCACAATGTGCCTCTATCTTGCTCAGGAATAAACACAGTCTCCACCGCATTTCCATCACCCGCCGCAATCAACCACTTGCGTGTGCCGTCATCTGACAACAACTCGGTTTGAATGCTAGGTGGCTGAATGCAGGTTTGCTCCGCCAACTTGGCGCGCAATCCTTTGGCAATATCCGTCATCTGCTCGATATCACGCACACCATAGTGGTGTATCCAGCGCATCAGTTGTTTGGCACGAAAGGGCTTCTCGCCCATAGCGACAAAAAACTCTGCCAACTGGCTTTGCGTGTAATCAAGCAGATTTTTCATGATAGATAGTAAAGTTAATTCTTAAAAAAATTCATTAAGTAATTGAATTAATTGTTTTATTAACCAAAGAAATATTTGATTTCAATGGCTGCGTTTTCTAAAGAATCTGATCCATGTACCGCATTCGCATCAATGCTTTCCGCGAAATCAGCACGAATCGTACCAGGTGCAGCATCCTTAGGATTGGTCGCGCCCATCAATTCACGATTTTTTAAAACCGCGTTATCGCCTTCCAATACTTGAATCATCACTGGGCCAGAAATCATAAATTTAACCAAGTCATTGAAGAAAGGACGATCTTTATGAACGGCGTAGAAACCTTCTGCTTCAGCTTGGCTCAGGTGTGCCATTCTTGCAGCAACAATTTTCAAACCAGCATTTTCAAAACGTGAATAAATCTGACCGATCACATTTTTAGCAACTGCGTCAGGTTTGATAATGGATAAAGTACGTTCTAAGGCCATAATGACTCCAAAAAATTAAATTAAAAAGGACGAAAAATAAAAGAGCGTAAACATACCATTTTCAGGCTGTTTTATAAAGGGAAAACCACGCTAAATCAGAAGTTTCTATGGCATTTAATGGTTAAATTTAGCGTGGTGTATTGTTGAGGGTTTTAAAAAGCCTTAAACATCGCTTGCCGTGGTCTTAGGCCAGCTGCATTCTTTGTCGACGAATTTCATACAGACATATGCCACTGGCGACGGAAACATTGAGGCTTTCCACTGTGCCCAACATCGGGATTTTTATGAGACTGTCACAATTTTCTTCGGTTAAACGACGCAAGCCCGTTCCCTCAGCACCTAACACAATCGCCAACGGGCCTTGCAATTGTGCTTGCGGCAATTCACTATTAGCTTCAGCGGACGTCCCTATAACAAACACACCCTTCTCTTTTAATTCTCGCAAGGTTCTCGCTAAATTCGTTACTGTAATAAAAGGGACTGTTTCAGCCGCACCACAAGCTACTTTTCGCACGGTTGCATTCAGCCCAACAGCGCGGTCCTTGGGTGCAATGACAGCATGCACACCCATAGCGTCGGCCACGCGCAGACAAGCACCCAAGTTATGTGGATCTTCTACGCCGTCCAATACGAGCAACAATACGGGCTCGCTCAACTCAGATTCCAAAATATCGTCAATATCTTGGTATGGCATAGGGGTATCCAACACTCTGGCCACCACCCCTTGATGACGTGCATGGGCTCCAGCGATACCATCCAAACGCGACCTTTCGAGCTCCATCACGCGCACTTGATTTTGCTTAGCAACATGCAACAAATCACGCATACGTGCATCAATACGATCTTTATCTATCATCAGCTCTTGTATGCTGGCCGAATTTTGGCGCAAACGACTTTGTATCGCATGAAATCCAAATATGATTCTGCTTTGACTCATTCCCTATTTCCTATCTTTTAGATTTTTTGTTAATCGACTTTTTCGCTTTTGACTGCGTTTTCGTCGTTTTTGTAGTATTTTTCAACGATTTTGTGCTTGTTTTAACCGATTTTGTAGAGCTATATTTACTCGTTTTTGCTGACTTGTTTTTGTCTTGACCGGATGACTTGCTGGGTCTGTAGTCGTCCAAATATCGATCTGGCAAAATCGCTGCTATGGCGTTAAATTGATTCGCCAGCACAAAATCAATGCGGGAAGTTTCTAAATCTACCCGACTGACTTTAACCCGCAATCGATCTCCTAAGCGATATTTTGCTCCGGTTCGCTCACCGCGCATCTCATGGCGCATTTTGTCATATTCAAAATAGTCATTCCCCAACTCCGTGACATGCAACAAACCTTCAATCATCAGGTCATCAAGCGCAACAAACAAACCAAAACTGGTCACACCTGCGACAGTGCCATCAAACTCTTCGCCCAATTTATCTTGCATATAGAAACATTTGAGCCAGTTATTGACATCTCTTGTCGCGTCATCGGCACGACGCTCAGTTATCGAGCAATGCTGTCCTAATTCATGCCAATTGCCAGCTTGGTATTGCTTGCCATCCAATACTGCTTTAATGGCACGGTGCACCAACAAATCAGGGTAGCGACGAATCGGTGAGGTGAAATGGGTATATGCTTCATAAGCCAGACCAAAGTGGCCGACATTATCTGGGCTGTAGACGGCTTGCTGCATGGAACGCAACATGACTGTTTGCAGCAAACCAGCATCAGGACGGTCCTTAATACGAGACAGTAGTTTTTGATAGTCTTTAGCCTGTGGGTTATCTCCCCCACCAACAGTAAATCCAACCTCGCCCATAAATGTGCGCAACACCTCAAGCTTTTCTGGTGTCGGACCCTCATGAACGCGATACAAGGCTGCTTGTTGATGTGTTTGCAAGAAGTCTGCGGCACACACATTGGCTGCCAACATACACTCTTCAATCAATCGGTGCGCATCATTACGCACACTTGGCACGATGCGCTCAATCTTGCCTTGCTCATTAAATATCATCAGTGTTTCTTGGCTCTCGAACTCAATCGCACCGCGCTGCTCTCTTAGCTTGAGTGATAAGCGGAAAAAGTGATTAAGATGCTGCAAATGCGGCACCAACCAAGCATATTCTTGCGCCAACGCTCCCTCAGGCTGGGTCAAAATCTCGTGCACTTGAGTGTATGTCATCCGCGCTTTTGAATTCATTACTGAAGGATAAAATTCATAGCGCTTCACTTGACCCATGGGGTCAATTTGCATATCGCACACCATACACAAACGCTCGACTTGGGGATTGAGCGAACACAAGCCATTAGAAAGTGCCTCAGGCAACATAGGGATGACACGCCGCGGGAAGTAGACCGAGTTGCCTCGCTCATATGCATCTTTATCCAATGCGTCTTGCGGACGCACATAGAAACTCACATCGGCAATTGCAACCACAAGGCGCCATCCCTTGCCCTGCGGTTCACAAAATACCGCATCATCAAAATCGCGGGCGGTTTCACCGTCTATGGTAATCAGTGGCAGATCGCGCAAATCGCGACGACCGCGATAATCTTGAGGCTGCACCTGCCTCGGGTAGGCTTCCGCTTGTTTTAGCGCGGCTGGTGAAAATGCGTGTGGCAGATTATGTTTGCGTAGGGCAATTTCTATTTCCATCCCCGGGTCAGCATAATTGCCCAAAATTTCGGTGACTTTGCCTATAGGCTTAGCATAGGCCGAAGGTTGTTCAATCAACTGCACCATGACCACTTGACCTGGCTTAGCTTGCATATCCTGCCCAGGCGCAATAAAGATATCTTGGTGTATGCGGCGGTCTTCAGCAGCCACAAAACTTATTCCTTGCTCACGCATCAGTCTTCCAACTAACTTTTGCGTGTTGTGACTGAGAATTTCTACGATTTTTCCTTCAGGTCGGCCTTTTCTATCCAGCCCTACAGGTCGCACAATGACCCGATCCCCATGCAATACCTGCGCCATTTCTTTATTGGACAAGAAAATATCATCGCCACCATTTTCAGGGATTAAAAACCCAAAACCATCTGGGTGACCTTGTATTGTTCCAGTGACTAAATGCAACTTTTCAGTCACACACAAGGCATTGCGCCGATTGCGCATAATCTGACCCTCTCGCTCCATGGCGGCCAGTCTTCGATTAAAAATCTCGCGTTCGCTTTTATCGATTTCCAACAAACGGTACAAATCTTCAACAAAAACTGGCACTCCCTGCTGCACCATCACTTGTAGAATATATTCACGACTTGGAATCGGGTGTGTATAATTCGCACTTTCGCGGGAAGCATGTGGATCATTGGATAAACGGCGAGATTGTTTAGGTGTTTTTCTTGCCAAAATAAGTTGTTCCTTTGTCGGTCTTTCGGTAAAATTCCGCCCTCGCTTTAAGGCCTAAGACTATTCTTCAGCTTCGGCTGGTAAAGGCTCTGGCTAGTATAGCCCAAGTGGCGGAATTGGTAGACGCGCATGGTTCAGGTCCATGTGCCTTCGGGTGTGGAGGTTCGAGTCCTCTCTTGGGCACCAGCATTATAGCCTCAGTCATAGACATATGACCCGCTAAATAAAAATCGAAACTGAATATAACAATAAATCATGACGTTTCGAAGTTAAACAATAATATTTCGGAGTCTCATACGATGGGC
>JACCEA012531419.1_pt1 | contig 10885 bp, 2 predicted proteins | sample 7449851 | NCBI WGS metagenome assembly JACCEA01 (sample SAMN15323453, study PRJNA562643) | freshwater metagenome | isolation source: river surface water | place: USA:Blue River Watershed | collected 2017-08-18 | reverse complement strand
GTTGTGGTAGAAGTTAAATTACCTCTCAGCGTGATGTTTCCTGAAGTTACATCCGTTGTAGAAAGATCTGCATTCACCTGAATATTGGATCCAATCAATTCCAATTCCTTAGCAAACGTCAAGGGAGTGGAGATGAGAATATTGGAACCATTCAATTTACCAATTTTCAATTTACCTAGCTGGTTCCAATTCTGAATGACCAAGTTATTTATTTCAGAATTTCCCGAGAAAATATTGTTGTTTACCGTTCCCGTAATTTCCAACTCACTTCCCACATTCACAAAGTTCGGTTGATGAGAAATAATGTCTAAAGTTCCGGTAGAATTAACAGTCACCGGGAATGCAAAATTCAATTGACTGGTGATGAACGTAACATCTCCCGACCCTGTATTGAAATTGGTTATTCCAACAGGTACCAAAGCCGCTCTTCCAGTAATGGTATTTACAGCATTTCCTGCCCAAATGTACACATCGCCTCCATTGGTGTTGAAGGTCCCATTCACCTCCACTGAATTCATGTTAAACGTATTGTGCGCTACCGATGGACCATCGCCCACACTCAATCCATTCCAGGTAGAACTTCCATTGGAGTTGTTGGATCCACCCATCCAAATATGTCCACCATTGGTGGTGGTGATCATATTGGAGGCATTGGCCATGGTTACCCCTCCTTGATTCAAATTATTGTAATCACTCCAATAAACGATATTCAATTTACCGGTGCCGCTGGCAACAATATTGGAAGATTGAAGGATACGTCCGTTTGCTTGGAAAGTAAGGGTACCCGTGCCTCCTGTTTTCAGAATCGGAGCCGTCGTTTGAATTGAAAATAACTCACTTGACGAGCGATTTGGTTGTAATGACTTGATGAAAATATTGCCATTGGCTGATGAGGTTAACCCAGCATTCACATAAACAGTTTGACCATAAAAATTAATGGCACCTGCAACGGTTACAGAATTGGTTTGATGAGTAAAATGCACATTGTTTGTACTTTTTCCCCAGGTGAGTGATGACAAGGTTTGTCCATTTTGATTATAGCTCACCAAATCGGAAGTCATTGCTTGAGAAAAAGAGTTGGAAACTGGAATCCAAGAAAAGCCACCCTGCGTAGCCAACTGTGGCATTGTATAAGCTCCCGAATAACTATTCCCGTCAAAAAGAAAAACTACATCACTGCTCGAAGTCGTAACTAAGGATCCAGCCTTTGACCCAAGGAATAAAGAACCTTGATTCAATGCCAATCGAGAAAGGGGAACTGAGCCAATCAATCGGATAGGACCGCTACTTGCCAATACATCAGTAACCCCACGAAGTTGAATCGCCTCGGTTGCGATTGTACCTCCCATAATTCCTTCCACCTTGATTCCTCCGCCATTCCCTGTTGCACACAATCGCGTGGTACCTAAATCCAATCCATATCGAAAATCAGTCGCTGTATTGGCCGTTGCATTCGACTTACCAACGATGGCAATCGCATTGGAATCACTACTATTAGAAACTAAAGAGAGCAATCCTCCAGTCGTGTAAATCCCTTGCGCATTCGATCCTCCATTTTGAGATAATCCATCTAAATAAATTTTTCCAATTCCAGAATTAATGCTTTTTGTAGAATCGCCCATCAAGTAAATCCCATGTGCTCTAAAGCCGGTTCCTGCAGTTGTTGTAAATGATGAACGGCCTCTTAAAAAAACATCTCCACCATTGGAATTAATCTGAATGGCATTGGAAAAGAAAATCCCGGCTGGAGAAAATGCAGCTGGGAAAGTTAACAATCCCGTTGCATATCCTGTACCGGAAGTATTGCTTCCACCAATATTGATATCACCTCCTTGGGTTACTATTTCAAGTCGATTGGCCATGTGGATAGCACCACTATTTCCATTGTCCGCGTTAGAGGAAAGTATAAAATCCTTAGAACAACGCAAGGATAAATCGCTTACACTGTAAATGGAGCGATTCGCCAATAAACGAAGCGAAGAATTGGTTCCATTTAAAATGATGGAATCTCCAATCACCAAATCACCGTCGGATTTGATGTACAAAGAATCGTTGGCATTATTGGATGACATTTTTGCACTGATGGTAACTGGATTCCCAATCAAATCGAGTTCGCGTCCATTGATTTTAGAGATGACATCCGAAGCGTTAATTTTTACCAAAGTAGAATTAGGTAAATTGGATCCAATGACTCCATCATAAGCCGACCAAGAAACACCTTCCGTTGCACCTCCATTTTCTACAATTTCAATTTTACCCAATTGCCTTGAAGGAGAAATGGAATACGTACGTGTTGCAGAACCATTGGCAGATGTGATAACCACCGAAACCGAAGAGGTTGGATTTAACCATTGGCAAGGTTGGCCATTTGCGACTGAAACACCATTCACAGTGATGGATGAACCTGCGGGTGCAGTAACCGAATAACGAACCTGTTTCACATGATTCCCAAATTGATGGGTATAACCTAAGGTTGAAGAACTAAAGGAATTGGTGAATGCACCTGCCGACGGTTCGATATTGATGGCATAAGCGGAGTTGGGAATAGAAACAAAAGATGACTGCGAAATAATACTCGGCTTCGGACGAATCATTAAATTAGCAATGGCCCATGATTCATTTCCTACAGCTTCGTTTAGATTGGCCGAAACCAGTACATCATTTTGTCCCAATGAAGCAGGTGTCAAAATTGAAACATTCATTTTTTGATCGCCATAGGATGAATTACCTGTAACATGACCATTCCCTGAAGATAGAGTAATTTGGGTAGAATAACCCGAAGCACTGCTTGGACTATATTGAAATCCTGCACTTTTGTTAGCATCAAAACTCAACCTTTGGGTGAAGACTTCTGTGGTTCCAACCGAACATTTCAATGGTTCATTGTCCCATGAATCTATTCTATAAAAGTCAAAATTGATTTCTTTTCCATCTGTACCAAAATCAAAAGAGTGTGCAGCAGAATTAGTAAGGCTAAGAACCCCTCTTGCTTTGTTCCAACTAGCTGGCGAAAGTCCCGCCTCTCCAATGAGCGTAGAAGTATTATTCAAACGCAATTCACTATTGGTTAACGCAATATTTGTTTGCTTGTACAAGGTATCCGGACTTGTAATAGAGGATGTTTTAAAAGTTCCAATCAGGTTAAATGTACCTGTTCCGGTATTCATAACTAAAGTATCTGGAGCACTATTCTTTCTCGTGGCAATTACAACATTCGCATTGGTTTTTCCACGAAAATCTACATTTCCATTTCCAGAAATAACCTTTTGACCATTTACACCTTGAAAATGAATCAATGGATAAACCAAATTGATATTTCCTCCATTGGAAATAATATCACCTTCGAAAACCAAGTTGGAAAATTCTCCTGCCGGGTTTGCTCCATTATCAATGATGATATTTCCTCGAGTTTCTAAATTTCCGTTGATGTGAACATCGTCATTGGTATAAACGGATAAAGCTGAATCTACACGCAGATTTCCGTTGAAAATAACATCTTCCATGGCATAAATAGTCCCATTTTGTCGAATGATGGTATTCGGACTATTCACTCCGAAACTCTCCAAACGATTTGAATTGGTTCCCAAAGAACCTGGAATGGCAACTGTGCCTTGAGGAGCTTGAATTTCAAAATTCCTTCGTTTCCCCCATGCAGAGTTAATGGACTTGGATAAGGTTACATTTCCTTGATTGGACCGCAGATACAAATCTTCATCTACAATGGATAATGGACCATAAATGGCTAGATTACCGTTAACCTCCAAACTTCGAGAAACATACCAACCAGAATCATTGGTAGCATTCATTAATCGAAGATTATTGATGGTTTGAGAGGGGCCTCCAAATTCAAAATTGTTGAAATCAAAAGAACGAATTCCTGAAGGAGAAACCGAAGTAAAAGTAAAATCACCGGAAGTGAAGACATTTAAGACATTACCTGAAAAAGATGGCACATCGGTTCGAAAGGAAATATTAGAATTGGAGGTAGATACCGATGTATTTTCTTTCGATCCTAGGAACACGCTGCCATTTAAATTGATTCGCGAGGTAACGGTATCACACAAAAGATTGATGGGTCCACTTTTTGCAAGAATATTGCATCCCCCATTCAAATCAATATACTCCCCTCTAATTTGAATACCACCACCTAAAACTGAATCCAAAACGGTTAGCCCGTTTAAAGAAACACTTCGAAACAAAATGGTAATTCCATTGGTTTCACCCAATAATTGAATAGCATCGGTATCGGAATTGGTAGAGATGATTTCATTGGAACCACCTCCAATAACAAGACCAATATTAAATCCTCGATTCGCATCCGAAATTCCATGAATAAACACTTTTCCATTGCCTGAACGGATGAATTTATTACTTCCACCAATATTTACCCCTGACATGTTATCGGGATCACTATTGGCACTTCCAACAAATGAACGTCCTTTAATGGTGATATTTCCACCGTTCGATTCAAATCCTGCGTGACCCAATTGAATTCCAAATCCCTTGACATTATTTACCCCCCGCGCAAATCCAGTTCCGCTTAAATTTCCACCACCCATGGTGATATCCCCGCCATTGGTCGTAATGTTAAACGTAGTTCCCGTAAATTCAATTTGACCGCTTCCTGAATTGTCTGCATCTGCCGAAATGATCACATCAGCCCCAGCGGTACTTAACGAAAGAGCAGATGCATTGGTAATGGATGATTTCGAAGCAATTAATATTTGATTTGTCGTACTTCCCGACGTTGCAACACTTCCTCCAACGGTGATGGAATTTCCAATCAATTCAAAAGGACAATTGAGGTTTATACTTGCTGAGTATTGCACACAACCTGCAATGGAATAATCCCCCAACTTCAATCGATTTAATAAATTCAAGCTGTTGATTTTCATACTTGCTACACCATTAGCACCCGTAAATGTGCTGCCGGAAGTAGTTCCGCCAAATTGCAAACAACCATTGAACGTGGTTGAATACGGTAAAAAAGTTAAAGATCCTAATGTTTGCACGTTAGTAAACAAGCCATTACTACCAAAATCAAAATCAAAATCCCCTGATTTAAATACAATATTGGAAGTTGAACTAAAAATTGGTGTAATTCCTTGAATAGCTGTTGCATTTTTTCTTGTTCCAATGTACACTTCTCCAGCATGAACCGTGTTACGACCTGCCAACCCTGAATTTCCTCGTAAATCTATAGTTCCGGATGCAGACAAAATTTGGGTAACTTGGGTTGAAGAACCTAATCGACCAATTACCAAACCACCTGTTCCAGTAACATTCGTTGAATTTCCATCTAATAAAATCCCCCCACCTGTTGAAGAAGTGGATTGAATTAGAACGTTTCCAACCGAGTGATTAGCTAACCACAAACCGTTTTTATTGGCGGCTGAAGTCGTTCCATCCATCGTTATTGCAGGGGTTGTGCTCGAAGAAGAAACAATTGCAATATTGGGTTGCGCTCCAACTGTAAATTCGATTCCATTTCCGGTTGTACTACTTCCATCCATGAAAATGGTTCCATTTGCCGCATTAATTAATAGATTACCTTGAGTAGAAATCCCTGATTGGGTGTTTAAATTGGTAGAATATCCCCTCATAGAAATATTTCCGCCATCGGTTTGGAGGGTAATTACCGTTCCTACCGATCCTTTCACGCCTAGATTTATCCCTGATAAAACATTACCTAAAGCTTGACCTACATAGGCATATTGATCAGGAATACCATCATTGGAAACTCCACCATTACTTCCATTGTCATTTCCTCCTCCAAGTGCAAGATTACCTCCATTGGTTAAAATAGAAGTACCCGAACCCAGTAATACATAATCGGAGGCTGTGCTATTTTGACCTGCATCAGCATCCGCCCATAAAACTACATCCAAGCTATTGGACGTAGACTGAATAGTTCGGGTACTATCTAAGAAAACATATCCATTATCTTTAAAAGTTAAACGGGCATTCCCGCCGGCACTTTTTACGATATTGGCATTGATTCGGGTTCCTGCAGTTGAAGAGGTTGAAAGAACTAAAACCGAGGTTCCTGCATTTAAATATCCAGTAATGACGTTGGGGTGAATGCTAGCAGCTCCAGTTGACACCGACAGAGTCGCCAAATTTCCATTCACAGAAACCGACCAGTTGGTACCACTCGTCCCGGTTTGTCCAGAAGTTGATATGGTGATTCCTTGCGACCATGCAGATGAGAAGGAAAGAGTCATTAAAAAAACGATCCAACTTTTCCAAATCAAACAAAAACGAAATACGTTGTTTTGCTTCATACATTAAATTTTTATTTGATGCAAAACAATAGTCAAAAAACGAATTCGACAATTTTTTAATGTTTCAAATTTAATATTGAGACACCATGAAAAACTCTGAACCAATTCATCTTGTTTCAAAATAAAATGAAACATTGATTTTCAATTTGTTGACACTTTTAAATTAAGAACCATAACAACAAAAAAAAATCACAAATTCGAAAAAAATTGAAATGAAATAGAAAAAATCCACCACTTTACCTTTTAATTTTGTCCATGATAATTAGCAGAAACATCCGCAAATTTGAAAACTTACATGTCCTTTTTTGGCTGATCAAAGACTTGTCGTGGGCCATGGTTTGGCAACCTTTGGGGTTGTTTATGATTCTCCCCACGGTTTCCATTGCCGTTTATTTACTCTGGAAAAATTGGATGGATGCGACGGAACGTAGCCACAATGCCGCCGTTTTGTTGTGGATTTTGGCCAACTCTTTCTGGATGTTGGTTGAATTCCTGGGAAGGGAGGATCTGAAAATGTGGTCGGTCATTCCATTTGGTTTCGGCCTCCTCAGTTTGGCCATTCACTACGGAAAGATCTGGACGAAAAGATCGGCAAATTCGAAGTAAGCCTGGGTGCTTGGCACCGGTTAGGGAACGGGTTTTCCGGTGTCTGCGGTCCCTGAGCCTGTCGAAGGACTCGATTCCGGTGTCTGAGGCTCTCGAAGACACCGAAGGGCCCGAAGCCCCCCTACAATAACATCATGGGCGATAATTCTTACCCCCCCACTTTTATTTTTTGCGCGAGGGATATTGCAAAATCACCACAATTATCCTTTGAAAAGTTTAATAGGGGGAACCAAGTTTATGCATTTCATTTTCAATGCCTTTCAAATTTGATTGCTATTTTAAAAACCACGTATTCATTTAAAGAAGATTTTATTTGACTAAGGATTTTTCGTTTTGTAGATTTGGAATAAGGGAAACAAAAAAGCGATAACGTTCCAATTTCTGGATGGTTAGCGATAATAGTTTCGGTTACAGGAACGTTATACCCAATGCATTTACGACCGTAAAACACCAACAAACCGACAGAAAAAACTAATTTTGACTGTTAAAATTGACGACAGAATTAATGACTTTAGAACAGTACATAGACAATATTAATCAACGCTACAAACTTGGAAATGCCACCGAGCATACTTTTCGTGGCGACTTGCAACAACTTATTGAAAGTTTAGTACCAACAATCAGAGCAACCAACGAACCCAAAAGACAAAGCTGTGGTGCACCTGACTACATCTTAACAAAAAAAGATATTCCTGTAGGTTTCATTGAAGCTAAAGACATTGGCGACAAAGACTTGGAAGGAGGAAAGAAAACTGGCAACAAAGAACAGTTTGACCGATATAAGGCTTCCCTGAACAACTTAATATTTACAGACTACCTCGACTTTCATTTGTATCGTGACGGCCAGTTTGTCATGAAAATTGCCATTGGAGAAATTACCCCAAAAGGCATTCAACCACTCACCGAGAATTTTCCAAGTTTTGCAAATTTCATCAAAGAATTTTGCTTCCACTTTGGGCAGACCATAAAAAGTTCTAAAAGACTTGCAGAAATGATGGCGGGCAAAGCTCGCCTGCTTTCTGAAGTAATTGAAAAGGCGTTGACCAGCGATGAAACCAATCAGGAAGACAGCACCTTGAAAGACCAAATGAAGGCTTTCAAAGAAATTCTTATTCACGACATTACGCCCAAAGGTTTTGCTGATGTTTATGCTCAAACCATTACTTACGGAATGTTTGCGGCACGCTTGCACGATCCCACTTTACCCACATTTAGCCGCCAAGAAGCTTTTGAACTTATCCCTAAATCGAATCCATTCCTAAAAAAGCTGTTCGGGTATATCGCAGGTTTGGAATTAGACGAACGCATCAAATGGATCGTAGATGATTTGGTAAATATTTTCTTAGCGTGCAATGTGGAAGAAATGCTGAAAAGCTATGGAAAATCCACCAAAATGGAAGACCCCATCATTCACTTTTACGAAGACTTTTTGAGTGAATACGATCCAAAATTGCGAAAGGCTCGTGGCGTTTGGTACACTCCGCAACCGGTGGTTAATTTCATCGTTCGTGCAGTAGATGAAATACTGAAAACCGAATTTGAAATGCCCCAAGGTTTGGCAGATACCAGCAAAACCAAAATAAAAATCAATCAGCAGGGAAAACAAATTGAGCAGGAAGTGCACAAAGTTCAGATACTTGACCCCGCCACAGGAACAGGCACTTTCTTGGCCGAAGTGGTAAAACACATTCACAAAAAATTTGAAGGACAACAAGGCATTTGGAGCAATTATGTTGAAACACATTTATTGCCTCGCCTCAATGGATTTGAATTGCTGATGGCGAGTTATGCCATGGCACATTTAAAATTAGATTTACTTTTAACTGAAACAGGCTACAAACCAACAACTAACCAAAGATTCAGAGTTTACCTTACCAATAGTTTAGAAGAACATCACCAAGACACAGGAACTCTCTTTGCAAACTGGTTAAGTACAGAAGCCAACGAAGCCAATCATATTAAAAGAGATACGCCTGTCATGTGTGTCATTGGAAATCCGCCATACAGCGGAGAAAGCGCCAATAAAGGTGAATGGATAATGAGCCTAATGGAAGACTACAAAAAAGAACCAGGCGGAAAGGAAAAACTCAAAGAGCAAAACTCAAAATTCATCAATGACGATTATGTAAAGTTCTTGCGATACGGTCAGCATTTCATTGAAAAAAACGGCAGTGGTATTTTGGCGTTTATTAACCCTCACGGATTTTTGGACAATCCTACTTTTAGAGGAATGCGTTGGAATTTGCTAAAAACCTATGACAAAATTTACACCATAGATTTACATGGAAACGCGAAGAAAAAAGAAACTGCCCCAGACGGTTCAGTAGACGTAAATGTTTTTGACATAGAACAAGGCGTTTCAATCAATATTTTCGTAAAAACAGGCAAAAAGAAAACAACCGAACTCGGACAAGTATTTCATTATGATTTATTCGGAAAGCGTGATTTCAAATATGACTTTCTTTCTGAAAACTCTCTTAAATCAATAGAATATAATTGTTTCACGCCTTTTAAAAACAGCTTTTTGTATAAAAGCATTGATGAATCAATGTTGAAAAAATACAATGAAGGAATTAATCCAACAACCTTGTTCAAGGTTAATGTAATGGGCTTTCAAACACACAGAGATAGTTTTGCAATTGATTTTGAAATGAAAAACATAAAATCAAGGGCCTTAGACCTTATCAATAAGGAAAACACTAACGAAGAACTTTACAAGAAATATGCAATATCCGATAATCGAGATTGGAAACTTGATAAGGCAAGAAATGAAATCCAAACTGATATTAATTGGGAAAGTAAGGCTGTAAAATGTGGTTACAGACCTTTTGATGAAAGACCTTGCTATTTCAGTTATGTTATGATGGATTATCCACGAAAAGAGTTAATTCAAAATGTCCTAAACAAAGAAAACCTATTATTAGGAATTGGGCGACAAGGATTGGCTGTTGGCGATATTGATTGGTGCTTAACAACCGTTTCAAAGCATCCAGTTGACGCAAATATTTTTAGACGTGGTGGAGTAAATCTTTTTCCGCTTTACCTATATCCCGACAATTCAGGTCAGCAAACAATTGAACAAACAATAGAAAGACAGCCAAACTTAAATATTGAAATCGTTAATGAAATTGCATCAAAAATTGACTTGACTTTCACAAATGAAAAACAAAACTCTGAAAATACTTTTGCTCCGATAGATATATTGGATTACATCTATGCCGTTTTACATTCGCCAACTTACCGAGAGAAATACAAAGAGTTTTTAAAAATTGATTTTCCAAGAGTGCCTTATCCAAAAGACCAAGACACGTTTTGGCAATTGGTAAAATTGGGCGGAGAAATACGCCAAATACATTTATTGGAAAGCCCAACGGTGGAGAACTACATCACACAATATCCAATTGACGGAGATAACATTATCACGAAACCAAAATATCAAGACGGTAAAGTGTTCATTAACGACACGCAGTATTTTGACAACGTTCCGCAAGTCGCTTGGGAGTTTTACATTGGCGGTTATCAGCCAGCCCAAAAATGGCTCAAAGACCGGAAAGACCGGAAGTTAGAGTTTAATGACATTTTACATTACCAAAAAATCATCGTTGCATTGTCAGAAACAGACAGATTAATGCAAGAAATAAACACGATAGAAATAGAATGAAAATAGCACAGGGAATAAACGCATATAGCCATGAAGTTTTGCGAAAGTTCCCCAATACCGTTCTTTTTTTAATTGAAAACAGATCTCATCGATCGAACTTCGATGAAGTTGATCCAAAAAAAATGGGCTTCAATCGAAGCCCATCCCTAAGAAAATTTTAATATTACATCCGCTCAATGATGATGGCCGAAGCAGCCCCGCCACCGTTGCAGATAGCGGCCATGCCGTACTTTCCACCCTTGCGGTGCAATACGTTGTTCAAGGTAGAAACAATGCGAGCACCGGATGCACCCAGCGGGTGACCCAAGGAAACCGCACCTCCAAAGACATTCAC
>JACCEA010371811.1_pt1 | contig 10885 bp, 8 predicted proteins | sample 7449851 | NCBI WGS metagenome assembly JACCEA01 (sample SAMN15323453, study PRJNA562643) | freshwater metagenome | isolation source: river surface water | place: USA:Blue River Watershed | collected 2017-08-18 | reverse complement strand
GCTTTCAGCTGCAACGGCAATCCGGCCGACGACGTCATCGTGACTTTTTTCAAGACCGAACCGGCCAGCCTGATCGCCGAGCGCGGCGATAGCACCTCGCTGATGGTTCAGGCCGTCAGCGCCAGTGGAGCCAAATACGAGGGGCCGAATGAGATGTTCTGGGAGCATCAGGGTAAGGCCACCATCCGCTGGGGCTTTGATGCCCCCGAGATGATCTGCACGACCCGCAAATAGGTGGCCTTGCGTAGGAGCCAGCTTGCTGGCGATGCCTTCACGCTGCGAATCGCCAGCAAGCTGGCTCCAACAGACGGTTGCGCCCTGCTAGTCTGACGGGGCTTCTTCGGCCCAGACTAGGAAATCCCCATGCCCGTATCCAGCCCGATTCTCGCCCCTGTCGTTGCCCTCGTCGCCTGGACGATGGTGATGTGGTTATGGATGTACCTCACGCGCATTCCGGCCATCAGCCGGGCACGGATGAAACTCGACCCGAACGCTCCGCGAGGCGAGCAGATGAGTCAGTTGCCCGCGTCGGTGCGCTGGAAAGCCGACAACTACAACCATCTGATGGAACAACCAACCCTGTTCTACGCCATCTGCCTGTGCCTGGCGCTGATGGGGCTGGGCGAAGGCAGCAACCTGCTGATGGCCTGGGGCTATGTCGGCCTGCGGGTGGTGCACAGTCTGGTGCAGGTACTGATCAACAAGATCGAATTGCGCTTTGCCGTGTTCATGCTGTCGTCGCTGCTGCTGATCGGCCTGACCTTCAACGCGGCAATGGCGCTGCTTTAGGTAGCCCGGATGAAATCCGGGGGCTGGTTGAGTGTGCTCCCGGATTTCATCCGGGCTACCGACCAGAGCAGGCGTGACGGCTCAGGGCGGCGGGGTGAACTCCACGCGGTTGCGCCCGGTGGCCTTGGCCCGATACAGCGCCGTGTCGGCGTTGGCGATCAGGCTCTCGATGGCCGGCGCACCACCGACCGCTGTGGCAACCCCGAAACTGGCGGTGTACGGCGGATTGATGTCGGCCACCGCGAGGCTGCAACGAATACGCTCGGCCACCTGCAGCGCTTCATTCAGCGCGGTTTGCGGCAACAGCAGGATGAACTCCTCGCCGCCCATGCGGCCAAACACATCCGTGGTCCGCAGCAGAAGCTTCACCCGCTGGGTAAAATCAACGAGCACCCGGTCACCCGCCTGATGGCCGTAGGTGTCGTTGACCCGCTTGAAATGATCGAGGTCGATCATCACCAGCCCCAGAGCTGTGCCATAGCGCCGGCTGCGCTCCAGTTCTGCTTCGGCGGCGGCCAGAAAGGCACGCCGGTTAAGCACTCCGGTCAGTGAATCGCAGGTGGCCAACTCATGCAGACGGCTTTGCACCCGCTCATTGACCATCAGTACCAGCGACAGGCCGGCCATCGGAGCAAACAGGGTAAACACCAGATTCACCAACAGTTGCACATCGGTTGGCGCGTACAACCCTACGCGCAGATCACCGGCCAGCAGGGTGCCGACGCGATAGAGGAAGCCACTGCACATGACCAGCGCCAGCACCGAGAACACCGCCGTCGCCACCGCATGCTCGCGGGAGCGGCGCATGCTCAGCAGGATCAACAGATAGCTGCACAGGATCACCATGGAGGCGGAAAAGTAACGCAGCGGGATGGACTCCAGGGCCGCCGCCAGCAGCATGCCGGCCAGGGAAACACTGAACAGCAGAATGCTCGGCCAGTAGACTTTTGGCTGCTGCAGAAAGCGGCGCAGGCCTTCGTAGATCAGCAAATGACTGAGCACCAGCAACAGGGAAAAAAACGTGGCGGGAAGCCACCATTGCGAGAGCTGCGGATAGATCACGGTGACCGCCGCCCAGATACTCATCAGCAGAAACGCCAGACTCCACTCACCCAGCCCGTGAACGTCGCGACGTTGCTGGCGCCACAGGGTCGTCAGCACCAGCACCAGAAAGCTGGTACTGACCGCCATGCCCAGCAGCAATGTACGCGTTTCGGGGAACATCTTAAGCTCCTGCGGGACCTCGCATCCTGCAGCCCGAAACGACAAATCCTCAGTGATTTGCCCTGACTCGGGCGGCCGTCACCGGCCGCCCGACTGTCGCCCGGATCAGCGCGACGGTTGCATGTGAAATGGCAGGTCGTCGCTGCTGACCTGTCTGCCCAGTTTGATGCGCAAGGTCAGGTCGGTCCGCGAATCGGCGTGCCGCAGGGCTTCCTCGACGGAAATCTTGCCGGTTTTGTGCAGTTCGAACAGATGCTGATCGAAGGTCTGCAAGCCCTGTTCGGTGGCCCGGCCGATGGCCTCACGCAGGTCATCCAGCAGGTCACGCTGGATCAGATCGCGGATATGCGCGGTGGCCAGCATCAACTCCACCGCCACCGCCCGCCGCTGGGTCAGCGCCGGAATCAGCCGCTGACCGACCATGGCCACCAGGTTTTGCGACAGGTCGGCGAGAATCTGCTTGCGCGCATCCTCGGGAAAGAAACGCACGATACGTTCCAGCGCATGAGTGGTGGTGGTCGCATGCAGGGTGGCCAGACACAGATGACCGGTTTCAGCGTAATGCAGGGCGTTCTGCATGGTGTCCAGATCGCGGATTTCACCGAGCATGATCACGTCCGGAGCCTCACGCAGCACATTGCGCAAGGCATCGGAAAAACTGTGGGTATCCAGCCCGACTTCGCGCTGGTCGATCACCGACAATTTGTGCTGGTGGATGTATTCAATCGGATCTTCGATGCAGATGATGTGCCCGGACTTCTGCTGATTGCGGTGATCGAGCATGGCCGCCAGGGTGGTCGACTTGCCCGAGCCGGCCGCACCCACCACCAGAATCAGGCCACGGTCGAGCATGGCCAGCTGCTCCAGCTGTGCCGGCAAACCAAGGTCAACGATGGCCGGGATCTTGCTCTGGATCATGCGCACCACCATCGAGACCTCGCCACGCTGGTAGTAGACGTTGATGCGGAAGCGCGCAGAGGTGGAGACACTGACCGCCAGGTTCATTTCCAGGTCGCGCTCGAAATCGCCTATCTGCCGCTGGGTCATCAGCTGATAGGCCATCAGCTGAACTTCGCCCTGGCGCAACACCCGCTCGTTGACCGGGCGGGTGTTGCCTTCGACCTTGATCTGGCCGGTGGTGCCGACACTCAGAAACAGATCCGAACCGCCTTGGTCATGGAGCATCTGCAAATAACTGTAAACGTCCGGTGCCGACAGCGTGGAAGGCTGGTTTTCCATGGGAGACCCCTTTGCGGTAAGTGAACTGGGTACGCGTGCAACGGGCTTCGCGCAACAGCGCCAAAGCAACGCACAAGGCTATCCACAGAGCGTAGTCAGCCGACCCCACATGCACAAAGGAAAGCGCTGTTTTGCTGTCGCAGATCAGTTTTCGCTCATACCCGGCGGGACATTGCGCAAAGCGCAACCCCGGGACAAGGGCTGAACTACACTCTGCCAAACCGTGCGCAAGAGTTCCTGTATGACCATCTGCCGCCTGTTGCTTGTTGTGTTTTTGCTGGCATGCCTGCCGCCGGCGATGGCTGAACAGCCCAGATTGAAGCTGGTCACCGGCGATGATTACGCGCCCTTTACCGGGATGAAGCTGCCCGGCGGCGGCATGCTCACCCAGCTGGTCATGGCGGCACTGGCTGAACAACACCTGCAAGCCGATCTCGACTGGTTACCCTGGAAGCGCGGCTACCTGTATGCCAGCCAGAGCCGCTATGACGGGACCTTTCCTTATGTACCATCGCCCGAAAGAGCGCGCGAATTCCTCTACTCCGAACCGGTTTATATCCTCCGGCAGCACTTCTTCAGCCGCAGTGATGAAGCCCTCGAGCCAGAGAATCTAGGCGCGCTCACCGGCAAACGCCTGTGCTACCCACTGGGTTGGCAGCCGCCAGCGATCATTCAGGCGTTGCTTGATCAAGGACTGATCACCCGCCATTCACCACCCTCACTGAGCGCCTGCGCCAAGCTGCTGCTGTTGCAACGGGATGATTTCTTTGTGGCGGACCGCCTGCTGGGCCAGGTCGCCCTGCGCGACAGCGGCAAGCCCCTGACAGCATTCCACACCTCGGGCAGCAGCTTGCCGCACAGCTCCTTGCACTTCATCGTGGCGCGCCAGCATCCGCAAGCCGCAGAGCTGATTGAGCGATTCAATGCCGGTCTGGCCGCACTGCAGGCCAGCGGAAAATATGCGCAGATTATCGAGCAGTACAGCCAGGCACCCGCCGATTGACGTGCTACTGCGCGCAATGATGGACGCATCCTCGGAAAAGTTCAGACACAGCCTGCCCATCATCTTGCGTGATTCTGCTTGAGCCCGCATGACTCAAGCCTGTATACCTTTCGGTCGACTTTTCTTCGCTTGCCCCAACCGCCTGCCCTGTGAGCCCGACGCCATGCATGCCTATCTTCAGCAACTCTGGTCCAACCGCAATTACCGGATCGCTCTGCTGATACTGCTGATATTTCTGGTTTGGCTGGGCAGTGGTCAACTGCCTTCGGCAGCGAGCAAACAGGCCGATGACGCCGAACCGGTACGCAGCATTACCGCGGTCAAAGCGCGCTATGTGGATGCTCAGGACTATGCCCCGGTGATCAAGGTACGCGCCCGTACCGAGGCCGAGCGGCGCGTTGAGTTGCGTGCTGAAACGGCCGGACGGCTAGTGTCTACGCCGGTGGCCGAGGGGCAGTTGGTGAAAAAGGGCGACCTGCTCTGCGAGCTGGCGCTGGACGACCGCGAGCTGCGCGTTACAGAGGCCCGTTCGGCCACGGATCAGGCCCAGCTGGAATATGACGCGGCGCAAAAGCTGCGGCTCGGTGGACACCAGTCGCAAACCGCACTGGCGGCCGCCAAGTCACGCCTCGACGCCGCCAGAGCCAACCTCGGCAGCCGCGAGCTGGAGCTGGCCAACACACGCATCAAGGCGCCTTTTGATGGCGTGGTCGAGCGTCTGGAGCTGAAAGTGGGGGGCTTCATGGAGCGCGGCGGACTCTGCGCGGTATTGCTGGACCTGGACCCGATCCTGTTCAGCGGGCAGGTCAGCGAGAGCGAGATCGGCAAGCTGCGCGAAGGTCAGGAGGCCCGCGCACGTCTGCTCGATGGCCGCGAAATCCCGGCGCGACTGCGCTTTATCGGCCGCGAAGCGGGCAACGCCACACGTACCTTCCGCGTCGAAGCCGCTGGCGCCAATCCGCAGTATGACTTGCGCAGCGGCCTGACCATCGAGCTGCTGCTGCCGCTGCAAAGCCAGCGCGCTCATTCAATTCCCGCCTCGCTGCTGGCGCTGGATGATGACGGCAAGGTCGGCGTGCGCATCCTCGATGCGCAGAAACGTGTCGAGTTTCGCCACCTGCAACTGCTTGGTGACTCGGCGGAAGGTGTCTGGGTACTAGGCCTGCCGGAGCGCGCACTGCTGATCACCGTCGGCCAGGAGTACGTCTCGATCGGCAGTACGGTCGAGGTTTCGCTGCAGGACAGCAGCGCGCCAGCCAACACTGTCACGGGCGAGCAGTAAGCCATGCGTATCCTGCCCACCGCCGTCACCTATTACCGCAGCACCCTGTCGATTCTGCTGCTGATCATTCTGGTCGGCGTTTACAGCTACCTGAATATGCCCGTCGAAGCGCAGCCACGGGTCAAGGTGCCCTACGTTTCGGTCACCGTGGTCATGCAGGGTGCCTCGCCCGAGGATGTCTCGCGCCTGCTGGTGCGGCCGCTCGAGCAGGAATTGCGCACCATCGAGAACGTCGAGGAAATCCGCGCCTTCGCTCAGGAGTCCGGTGCCGCCGTTTATGTGAAGTTCGTCGCCGGTGCCACCCACTCGGACAAGGCTTACAACGATGTGCAGGCCGCAGTGGACCGCGCCAAGTCGGAGCTGCCGACGGATGCCGAGGAGCCGGAAGTCGAAGAGCTGACCGCCGATGACTTCCCGGCCATTACCGTGGTGCTGACGGCTGACGCGGGCACCTCGGAACGCCTGGTATTCCGCACCGCGCAGCTGCTGCAGCGGGAGATCGAAAGCATCGAGGGCGTGCTGGAAGCGCGCATGGTCGGCCACCGCGAGGAAGTGGTCGAGGCGCTGATCAATCCGGCCCGTCTTGAGCACTACAACATCACCAACAACGAGCTGATCGCCTCGATCCTGGGCAACAACCTGCTGGTGCCAGCCGGCGAAATCGATTCCGGCCAGGGCCGCTTTTCGGTCAAGGTGCCCGGTCTGATCGAGACCTATCAGGATGTGTTCAATATCCCGGCCAAATCCACCCCGGAGGGCGTGATCACCCTGGCCGATGTTGCCGATATCCGCAGCACCTTCAAGGATGCCGAAGGTTTCAGCAGCTACAACGGCCGCCCGGCGATCCTGCTCGAGGTGGAGAAACGCACGGAAAGCAATCAGATCGCCGTGGCCGCCGCCGTGCGGGCAGCAGTCAAAGCTCTGGCGCCGAGAATTCCCGATGGGGTCAGCGTCAGTTACACCTTTGATCTGTCCGAGTTCTCGCTGGCGCTGGTCGAAGAAATGCGCGGCAATATCGGCAGCGCCCTGGCACTGGTGATGGTGATTGTGGTCGCCGCCCTGGGCTTCCGCTCCGGCCTGCTGGTGGGCATGGGCATTCCCTTCTCGATTCTGTTCTCGCTGATCGGCATCAAGTACCTGGGCTACAGCTTCAACATGATGGTGATGTTCGGCATGATCCTGGCGCTGGGCATGTTGATCGATGGCTCCATCGTCATCACCGAGTTCGCCAACCGCAAGATGGCCGAAGGCATGAGCAGCAAGGAGGCCTACCTGCTGTCAGTGCAGCGCATGTTCTGGCCGGTGGTGTCGTCCACCGCCACCACCCTGGCGGCCTTTCTGCCGATCATGTTCTGGCCCGGCGTGGCCGGCGAGTTCATGGGCTACCTGCCGGTCACGGTGTTCTGGGTGCTGCTCGGCTCGCTGCTCTACGCCCTGTTTTTCGGGCCCTTTATCGGATCACTGTTGCCGGCCGACAAGCTGGATGACGCCACCCGCACCTACCTGGTGCATCTGGAGGAACATGATCCGCTGACCTTGCCCGGTTATACCGGCCGCTATGCACGCGCGGTGAACTGGGCAGTCCAGCGTCCGCTGCTGTTTTGCACGGTCGCCCTGCTGGCAGTATTTGGCGTGTTCAAGCTCTACGGCGCCTACAACCATGGCGTGATGTTCTTCGCCGAGACCGAGGAAACCGTGGGTTTTGTCAGCGTGCGGGCGCAGGGCAATTTCTCGGTGAACGAGTTGCGCAGCATCGTCGGCGAAGTCGAGCAGCGCGTGCTGCAGGTTGAGGGCGTTAAAACGGCCTACTCCTTCAGCGGCAGCAGCGGTGGTGCACGCATCGCCGACAAGGATGAGGTCGGCTCGATCCTGGTTGAACTGGAAAACCCGAAAACCCTCGGACGTTCGACCCGCACGGTGTTCGAGGAAATCCGCCAGAACACCACTGACATGGCCGGGATCATCGTCTCGGCCGAAGTCTTCGAGGGCGGCCCGCCCGTCGGCAAGCCGATCCAGATTCAGCTGGAATCCACCAACCACGCCAAGCTGCTGGCCACCGCGCGCACGCTGCGCGAGCAGATCGAACGCGAGATTCCCGGCGTGCGCAATGTCACCGACACCACGCCGCTGCCGGGCATCGAGTGGGAAATCCAGATTGACCGGGCCCGCGCGGCGCAGATGGGCGTCAATGTGATCGAGCTGGGCCGCGCGGTGCAGCTGGTCACCACTGGCGTATTGCTCAGCGAATACCGCCCGACCAACACCACCGAAGAGGTCGAGATCCGTGTGCGCTATCCGCTGGGCGATCGGGGTCTGGGCGTGCTTGACGAACTGCGGATCAACACGCCCGAAGGGGCCGTGCCGGTCAGCAGCTTCATCCAGCGGCTGGCCAAGCCGAAAGTGGACAAGATCGAACGGCTGGATGCCATCGACATCATCAAGGTGCAGGCTGACATGCAACCCGGCTTCCTCGCCGACGATGCGGTACGCGACATCAAGGCCTGGCTGCAGCAACACCCGCTGGACCCGGAGGTGCAGGTGGTATTCCGCGGCGCCAACGAGGAACAGGAGGACTCCCAGGCGTTCCTCGCCTCGGCCTTCCTGCTCGCGCTGTTCCTGATGTTCGTGCTGCTGGTGACCCAGTTCAACAGCTTCTATCAGGCCCTGCTGACACTCACCGCCGTGGTCACTGCAACGGCCGGGGTACTGCTCGGTCTGCTGCTCAGCGGCAGCGCCTTCAGCACCATCCTCACCGGGGTCGGTGTGGTTGCGCTGGCCGGCATCGTGGTGAACAACAACATCATCCTGATCGATACCTTCAACTTCCTGCGCCAGACCGAACCACACCTGAGCATCCGCGAAGCGGCGGTGAAAACCTGTGCACAGCGCCTGCGGCCGATCTTTCTGACCACTGCCACGACCATCCTCGGTCTGGTACCGATTGCCATCGGCGTCAGTCTGGATGTGGTAACACGCGAAATCGTGGTCGACGGGGTGGTGACGTCCTACTTCCGCCCGGTGGCCGAAGCGATTGTCTCGGGGCTGTTCTTTGCCACGCTGATGACGCTGTTCTTCACCCCGGTGATGCTGGTGTTGCCGCAGCGATTGCAGGAACTCTATCGACAATGGGTCAAGCCGCATCTGCCTGGCGCCGGGAAAAAGTCGATCTCTTGACGGGCAGCCACGAGCGACAAGTGCTCGGCTAATGGGTCTGTTCAGGTAACGATCAAGGGTCAATAGGCCGTGCCAGCCGACCAGTATGGAGATGCAAAGGAACTAATACCCGTTTGCCCATGTCGAAGATGGTCCAATAAAAAATCAAAGGCTTAAGCTAATGAAAGTTGGACTTCTAGGATTTGGAAAGACTGGCCGCGCCGTGGCTAATGTCCTGCTCGAGTCGAAGAAGACTTCTCTGGAGTGGGTACTGCGACAAACTTCCGACGCGGACAACCGCAACGTGGCAGAACATCTGGGTGTCGAGTCGGATGAACCGGGGCTGATTTTCTCGCGCACTGATATGGATGTCGCGGAGTTGCTGGATCGCTATCCGGTCGATGTGATCATCGATTTTTCTTCGCAAACCGGGCTGAGTTACTACCTGGAGGAAGCGCGCAAACGCAAGATCAAGGTCATCAGTGCGGTTTCTCACTATGACGAGCGAAGGAAACGCGCACTCACCCGGGCAGCCAAAGACACCCTGGTCATCTACTCGCCGAATATCACACTGGGTATCAACTTCCTCATCTGTGCCGCCAAGGTCTTGCAAAATATTGCCCCACTGGCCGACATCGAGATCATTGAGGAGCATTTCAAAGGCAAGGATGAAACTTCAGGCACTGCCTTGCGTATCGCTGATGAACTCTCGCTGGACATCGATGCCGTCAAGACCATTCGCGCCGGCGGTATTGTCGGGATACATGAAATTCTCTTCGGCTTTCCCTACCAGACGGTACGCCTGCGCCATGAGTCAATCTCGCGGGAAGCCTTTGGCAATGGCGTGCTGTTTGCCATCGACAATTTTCCCAGTGAAGATACCGGTTTCTTCACCTTCGATGAGTTGCTCATGCAGCAGTTTTGCAACTCCGCACAGGACATGATGCCCTCTCTGGAAACCCGTCACTGAGGTTACCCGGGGCAGATCGGCAGGCATGCGACTGCGGTCTTCCCCGGCTCGGCTCAGAACTTTTCCGGGCGCAGCACGCGCACCTGCGAGAGGTAGCAGACCATGGCGTAGTTGGCGTAGTAGCGCTGTTGCAGGTGATCGGCAATACGCTCGGCCAGTTCCTCGCTGCAGATGATTTCCAGACGGATATTGCCTTCGGTGTCCCAGCCGGCACTGCGCACGCCACGGCCACCGCGGCCACGGGCGTCGGAAATGGTCCAGCCCGGCGCGCCGAGCTGTTCCAGATCGGCCACCAGCTTCTTTTCCAGTGCCGCTTCGCAGATCACGGTGAGCAGGGTACGGTTTCGCGCCGGCATGTCAGAGCCCCCAGGCAATCAGTTGTTCGGCCAGCGCCAGATAGAGCGGAATGCCGATCAGGATGTTGAACGGGAAGGTAATTCCCAGCGAAGCGGTCAGTGACAGCGACGGATTGGCCTCCGGCAACGCCAGACGCAAGGCCGCCGGAACCGCAATATAGGAGGCACTGGCCGCGAGCGTGGCGAGCATCGCCGTGCCGCCCAGCGACAAGCCCATGAAGCGTCCCAGCAACGCACCGATCAGCGCCCCCAGCAACGGCATGAACAGGGCAAACCCGAGCAGGCGCAAGCCGAACTGTTTCAGCGAACCGAGCTGCCCGGAGGCAATCAGCCCCATCTCCAGCAGGAAGAACGCCAGCACCGGTTTGAACATGCTGGTGTACAACGGCTCCAACGGCTTGATGCCTTCCTTGCCGGCGATCGCGCCAATCACCAGACCGCCGAGCAACAGCATGATGCTTTTGCCGAGGAAGATTTCGCGGCCCAGTTCCTTCCAGTTAGTGTCACGCGAAATGCCCTTGGCCAGCACGATACCGACCAGAATCGCCGGCACCTCGAGAATCGCCACAAACAGCGGCATGTAACTCTCGAAATCAATGCCCTTGGAGACCATGAACGCCACCACCACGGCAAAGGTCCCGGCACTCACCGAGCCGTAATGCGCAGCGACAGCGGCGGCATTCACCCGGTCAAAACGCAAGCCGCGCAGCAGCCCGAACGCCAGGATCGGCAGCACCACCCCCAGCGCCAGCACCAGCGCCGACTGCCCCAGCAGACGCGCCCTGGCCTGCTCGGCCAGCTCGACACCGCCGTGCAGGCCGATCGCCAGCAGCAACATAATGGACAGGGTTTCGTAGAGCGCCGGAGGC
>JACCEA010813131.1_pt1 | contig 10886 bp, 7 predicted proteins | sample 7449851 | NCBI WGS metagenome assembly JACCEA01 (sample SAMN15323453, study PRJNA562643) | freshwater metagenome | isolation source: river surface water | place: USA:Blue River Watershed | collected 2017-08-18 | reverse complement strand
TCCTTGGCAGTGGTGCAGTCACTAACAATGCCTATGATGTTCGTATCAAGCCAATCCCAGCAGGCATCACTACTATCACTATTGCCTCTTCCATGGGCTTCACTGTCAACTTCGCAGTTGTCTAAATTGTTTCCTGTTTTGCTCTAGCTATCAGTATGTTGCTTTCATGTACGCTCTACAAAACTCCCATTCAATCATCGTGAAAACTCTCTTACGTACTTTCTCTCCTTCCTATCAATTGTATTATCCCTATTGTTATGTGTGTCCTGTTTGAATGTTTTTGTGTTATAGTGGAATTATTTTTGATGATAGTGTGGATAACACAGCGATTAAAGAATGTCGTACTTTATTGGATATTATGTTACTCCATATATAACATGATGCTCATGCAATTGAAACCTCTCTTTCCGAGCAAATTCGCCTCTTGACAACAACTATTGGGTCTGTCGTTCTGTCTTTCTCTCTTTCAGTGTTCGCTTATTACGATACGACTTTATACTTTCCTATTGTGATACCTTTATTTTTCGCTACTCGTGTTAGTTCCTTTTTATGTATATGAATTATAAATAATGGATAATGCTACATGGATTAATTGACGTTAATAGTTTAAATATTGAATCAACTTCATATGATGACATATGAACATGCTTTTTCTTGACTATCTACAGCTTTATTCATTTATACAATCCTATACTACCGTAATCCCAAGTACCTTATCATATATTACTTAGTGTTATTTAGAAGTACGTTTTATCAGAATCGGGTGGTGTGTGGTACCGTTCCCAAATCAACCCCGGGGCGATACAAAGTTCCTCAACTTCATTCGCAACAAACTTGCAAAAAAATTATAATTGCCCTATAAATCCGTATTGAAATCAGATTACAATTCAATTCGAACAATCCCAAGCTCATTTACCACAACAACAGCACCAATTGCCAAGAATGTCTCTATTCGTCTCTGCATTCGATGCATTTGTTGCCTCCTCTTCCACTGCTGCAGTCGTCACTCCGGCTTTGCGTGGAGAGCATGGGACCCTGGAGTACAGTGCTGAACAGGTGGGGGATAGTTTGGTGGCTTTCTTCTTTGCGCTAGTTCGCAATATCCCTGATGAGCGTTTGCATGAGCTCTTCGTGCAATGCATCACCACAGCCAAGTTGCAGCCTCGTATTGGCACAGAGGTGGTAGTCGACCTCTTCGTGTTGGCTTTCCAGACAAGGGACTGTCGTGGTGGCAAGGGAGAGAGAGCACTCTTCTACAAGTTATTCTTGGAGTTATACAAGGACTTCCCACAGACTTGTGTGCGATTGTTGCCATTAATTGCAGAGTACGGCAGTTATCGAGACTTCTTCCAACTGCTTGCGATGGCGGAAGAGAAGGCGGGGGACCGAGAGAGGGACGAGATCTTGAAGGCGGCGATTGCCCTGTTGGTGGAGCAATTGAATAAGGATGAGACTGTTCTCACCACTGCCACTGCAACTGGTACAGCATCTAGTGCAGGTTTGAGTCTCTGTGCGAAGTACTGCCCTCGCGAAGGCTCTTCCTTTGCCAAGAAACACAAGGCGGTCTTCCAGGCCTTTCTGGCTGCCTTGTTGCCTGACTGTCCCGATCACCAACGTGAAGTTGCTTATCGCAAGCGTATCACGAGATTGACAGCAGCATTGGAAGTAGTAGAGGTGAAGATGTGTGCGAAGCAGTTCTCAGCGCTGGATTTCACTAAGATCCCCGCACTGTGCATGCAAAAGTACCGCAAGGCTTTCCTCAACGAGAAGTTGAAGGAAGTGCCAACTAATGCACAGGGTGAGACGGGCAATCGCTTTCCTGATGATGTCGATCGTGTTCAAGCTCGTCAGAAGCTGCGCGATGTGGTGCTCAACAAGTCTGCGACCATCAAGGGCGGGCAACTCTACCCACACGAGCTCAGCGCCAAGTACATGAATGGCGGCTATGGCAGACGAGGTCAAGCAGAGATGTCTACATTGGAGAAAGACATTATCCAGGCACAATGGGTGGATCTGCGCACTAAATTGGTAGAGAAGTTGCAAGCCAGACGAGATGCCGCTTTGGAGAGACAGAGTGAGGGAGAGACAGTGCAGCAACCGACACAGGCAGTGGACTTCGGCAAGTTACTGCCTCTAGTGGATGTGTCTGGGTCGATGGGCGGGACTCCAATGGAAGTGGCGATAGCGCTGGGTATTCTGATCTCAGAGATCAACCAGCCAGCCTTCCGAGACCGTGTGATCACTTTTCACAGTGACCCATCCTGGGTGAGTCTCAGTGGGCTGCAGAGTCTCGAGGACAAGGTGCACACCATGCAGGCAGCTCCATGGGGAATGAGTACAGACCTTGAGAAAGCCTTTGACTTGATAGAGAAGGTCATCCGCGACCATCGTCTATCTGCCAGTGAAGTGCCTGACCTCATCATATTCTCAGACATGCAGTTCGACTCGGCGGTCGGCAACGATCACTTGACACAACTGCAGCGTATTGAGAAGCGCTTCCACAAACTCGGCATTGAAGTCTCTGGCTCTCCTTATCCCACTCCTCGTATCGTGTTTTGGAATTTGCGAGGAGACACTCGCGGCTTTCCTGCCACTGCATCAGCGCCAAATGTGCAGATGCTTTCGGGATACTCTCCTTCTCTCTTTAACGCTCTCGTCAGCGGAGATGCTTTGCCTGTATCTAGTACTGCAGTAGATGGGGATGAGGCACAAGCACAGCCACAGGTGAATCCCTATGACACAATGCGAAGCGTGTTGGATGATGAGCGCTACGATGCAGTGAGAGAAGCATTGTCAGAGAGTAGAGAGGGAAGTTTGGCTAAGTATCGCTTTGAGAAGCCTGTAGTGCCCACTTCTAATGCTGCTGGTGGTGATGAGATGGATGTGGAGGATGAGGGACAGGCGCAGGATGCAAAGAAGGTGAAGAGAGCGGCTGGTGGTAGAGGAGGAGGACGTAGTGGTAGAGGAGGAAGAGGCAGAGGTCGTCGATAAACCTCATTGTATTATGTTATGTTAATATTGTAAATAGTTACTTAGTACGTTCATGTAGTAAATACACAGGCTGTTAATTTCCATCTTCGTTTTTAACTTTCATTAAATAATTTCTGCAATTCATATTATAATCTTTACTTACCTAACCAACCATGACGATTGATCAGCACAACTATACAAAAAATATTCTCCACTATGGTCTATATCGTATATTCTTTTCAAATTCCCAAAATATTGCGATACATCATTGAAAATTACTCTATTGGAATCGTAACAGATATCAATTATTCATGACACAGTTCGAGACTGGTGGGATATGCATCCAATTACAAAACTAACGTTATCAAAAGTATTCTACACTGTGATAAATAGAGTAAATGTCATCAAACATGTTGTAGATGCTTGAAACCAATACATGGATGAAGCCCTTGCATCTCTCACCCATGAGCACAGTATTATGTCGATTATTATTTGGGGTTGTTCATCAGCCGCAATAACTCTCTAGGAAATGACTACTAGAATACCGTAATATCCTTGATGAGAAGGACGATATCATGCAATGTATAACAGTTGCAGCAATGGATGCAGTAGCGAGGGATGCATCGACTATACTCTCCACCTCCCACTCCATAACTGCCACTCTTACACACATCACTCATATCACCACAGACTATGCTTCTCATACCATGCCTTGCCTCCTGATCGATACAACATGAACTCTGTGTCTACTCCAAACTGTTTATGTCTATCTCTCTGACTGCTTTTCCCTCTCTTCCCACTGTCCCTGCGCGATAGTCTCTCTCGCCAGCTGTCGAGGGACCGAGTGAATGCCGTAGCACAGTAGAACATGTACCGCATCGAATACACACTGTCTATCTTCCACTCTCCCACTGTCTGATTGAACTGCACTGCTCTATTGAACATGTCGCCCATGTCCCTCACCGCACTCACATCCCAGTCCCCCACTGCCTGGTCGAACGATCTCGCCGATCGGAACATTCCGCGCATGTCCGTCACGTTCCGTACGTACCAATTCAATAGTGGTTGATTGAATGAAGAGGCGTATGCGAACATGTTACTCATAGTTTGTACCTTGGTGACTTCCCAGTCCAATAGGGGTTGATTAAATGCATAGGCACAGCGGAACATGCCCGACATGTCCGTCACGTTGCGTACGTCCCATTCCGAGAGGGTCTTGTTAAAGACTTTGCAGTTGTGAAACATTTCCCTCATCGTCTGCACACCACTGACATCCCAATCTGCGAGGGACTCATTGAATTGTGTGCGATTGGCGAATAGTCTGCTCATGTCGGTGACGGCACTCACATCCCAACTACCTATTGGGCCGTACAAAGCAACACACGAAGTACGATCGCGAAACCACAGCATCACTGCAGTACGCACAGACTTGTCAGTCAATACATGGCTTTTACCCTGGCAATGGTGAATCCGCTGAGAATGTGTCCAGCCAGTGGCACATAATAGCAAACCCGCAGTACTGCAGCGCGGAAAGGCAAGGGACCATTTATGGAGGGACTGATTGAAGGCGTTTGTGAATGCAAACATGCGACGCACATCACGCACACTTCGCATGTCCCAGCAATCGATTGGCTGATTGAATGATGCAGCATATTCGAACATCCCTCTCATATCCCTCACGGCACTCACATTCCAACGACTGAGTGGCTGGTTGAAAGCAACACACCCATAAAACATTAGTCGCATATTGCGTACCTTACTGACATCCCAATGTTCAATCGACTGATTGAAAGTGGCGCGATGTCCACGGAACATTCCCGACATGTCTCTCACATTGCTTGTGTCCCACAGTGCGAGAGAGGGATATTCACCAACATGGTAAGAGAACACGTCCCTCATATCTACAACTTTGCTCGTGTCCCAATACGGCATGTATCCATATTCCAACAAAGCTTCTTTTGGAGATATCCGCCATTGATGAACGGCAAATTTTACAGACGATTTGATGTCTCCATCGCACAACGTCCGGTATATGTAGGCTTGTACCAGTGACCACAACTCAGACGGTACACCATGGAAGAATAAACTGCACTGTACAGCAAATGAAAGGGTGAAATTATTAGAACAAAACGCCATAGTTTGCTTTGTGCTTGCGAGCAGCAGCAGCAGCAGCAAAAGAGAGCAAGAGGCGTCTTGCGGCGCAGCGCTGCGCCTACAGGTTCGTGTTTTCAGAAAACGCGTTTTTCCATCGTAGATACGTAACTCCTGGCTTACATCTAACGTAACTCCAGTGGTACATCACAAACCACGTACCTCAACAGCAAGCATGCTACAGTATACATAATTTAATTCAGACCACACATCGTTGCTTGCTGGAGAGCATTTCTTCCCATGATAATTTTCTCCATGACATGCATTTCAACTTATGCTATGATATGTTAGAGCGATCAAGGCTATGGTTTACCAAACCATCATCCCATAGTTGAACCGGAACCTCCTATCTCTTCCCAAATACCCACCAGTCAAGCGAAGGTGTTGATCTTAAAGATATTTCGCTCATAAAACAATACAATAGTGTTTTTGAAAGTACGATGGAGTCTCTGATGGAGACTATGGGGATCCGCACATGCTCGGCCCCACTCGCCCTTCACTGCTGTCTTTGTTACTATGGTATTCCTTGTGAGCTACGCACTATCGCGGCAAATTTCTTGTACAAACCATTGTTACCTGGGCGAACTTCGATTGCATTAGCAGTAAAACAGTGGGATCAAAACGAACGAGTGGCGATAATGGCATACGGACCTATGTCTCACTGGGACACGAGCAAAGTCACAGATATGAGCAAACTGTTTGATATCTGCGGCTTCCGTAACCGGCCTAATATATTACCCTCCATCATATACTGGGAGACGGGGAATGTTGTTTCGATGCGTGCAATGTTCCAGATGAACAGAACGTTCAACCAACCGATTGGCCGATGGGACGTACGGAACGTCACGGACATGAGCAGAATGTTCGAATGTTGTTCCATCTTCAATCAACCCTTGGACGACTGGGATGTTGGCAATGTTAAAGATATGAACAACATGTTTAATGGTGCAACTATATTCAATCAATCCCTATTGGGTTGGGACGTACGCAATGTGACAAACATGTGGTACATGTTCTTGGCAGCCTCGGCCTTCAACCAGCCTCTGCACACGTGGGACATGAGTAATGTGACATCTACACGCGGCATGTTTCATTGTGCAAAGGCGTTTAACCAGCCTTTGGACAGTTGGGACGTACGGAATGTGATGGACGCAACATCCATGTTCAGTGCGTCCACTGCGTTCAACCAGCCTTTGGACACTTGGCAACTCACTCACCCATCATGCAAGGTGTCGAGGATTCTCTATGATACTCCTGCGTATAATCAGCCTATTGGGATGATGATCCAGACGTCACTACGAGCATTGACGAATAACAGACTAAGGGATCTGTTGAGGGCATGGTTAGCGGGGAACGACAGCCACACCCTCTGTGCTATCTATGGCCCAATTGAATGTTGGGACTTACGGAACGTGACGGACATGAGTCGGTTATTTGCTGGTTGCAAGGAATTCAATGAGTCCCTCGCAGATTGGGATGTGAGTGGTGTGCAGACAATGAGGGAAATGTTCCACCAGTGTACCTCATTCAACAGTCCTTTATCAAAATGGGACGTACGCAACGTGACGGACATGTCCGGTATGTTTGCGGGTTGCAGTATCTTCAATCAGTCTTTGGATACTTGGCAAGTGAGTGCGGTGAGAGATATGAGTCGCATGTTCCTCCATGCCACTGCATTCAATCAATCCCTATTGGGATGGGACGTACATGCTGTGACGAACACATCGTTCATGTTTGCACACACCAGTCAGTTCAACCAGCCACTAGTGGAGTGGGATGTGAGTAGCGTCGAGGATATGAGCTATATGTTCTACTCAGCAATTGCTTTCAATCAATGCCTCGATACGTGGAATATGAGTCAAGTAGTGGAATGTGAGGAAATGTTCACATTTGCTGCGGTTTTGGAACACAACTGTACTGAAGGAAATGCCTAGCATGAAAGAATTGACTGTTATCGTACGCAAGGTCAGTTGTAATGAATATAGTTTAAGCATTTAACAGTTAACTTTCATAAACACTACCACACCTATAGTTGCTTAACTCCAAAAATGAAGCCATTGATTTCTACTTCCAATAACCATCAAACCACACTACTTGCATACTATATCGTAGCAATAAAATCACACATATACTGAACAGCGAAAACTTCTATAAGATAAGCACAATCACATTTTATGTAATCACAGCACAGCATACCACATACTCAACAATCACGGCGTGTGCCCTCCATGCAACGCTGCATACTCTGCAGGTGTGAGGTTAACTAATCCCTCCACTGCCTCACACACATAGTCATCTACACTGTTGTATCGAACGCGAACGACTGAAATCGCACAATTCTTGATCTTTTCAAGTTGATCCTTATTCATTCCACAAATATTACTTAGGAATCGATGAATATAACCACCATGGGCCATACAGAAGACTGGCCTATCCTCTACTATTTCTTCCATGTCACTCATCAAGTCAGCAACTAATGTTGCCACAAACTTTCTCTGTCTCTCCAAAACTTCACGAGGTGACTCAGTAGAGTCTTCGATTTCTTCAGGGGGAACTCCTCTTTCCATCGCTCGCAGTCGACGCGCTTCTTTCAAGGAAGTACCTCGGGGATAGCCTTCCCGAATTCCAAAGGAAATTTCTCTAAGATGCTCAGAAACAACAAGACCCTCTTCTTCAGTACCATCATTTCTTTCGGCTAGAGCGATCTTCGCCGTTACGACTGCTCTTGGCAAGTCCGAGGAATATCTGCGGTGCCAATTCTTGTGGCGAATGGCATGACCTAGTTCTTTGGCTTGATTATGGCCTAGTTCTGTGAGAGGATGGTCATTTGATTGACCTTGCTGTAAGAATTGTGAGAATATGCCGTCATATTCTTAGATGGAAAAAAACCTCATCAAGCGACTTACCAGGATATTGTTCTTGTTTGCCACTGTCTCGCCATGGCGAATCATGTACAACTTAACTGCATTCTTCATTCAACATCTAATTCTCCACTTTTCAGAGCGTGGATCTCTGCTGTGATGTTGCCTACAATTTTTCTTTTCTTTTTTAAACGTGGGTCAGATTTTAATTACAATACAGAGTTAATTAAAGGACTAACGAACTAACAAATTAACCTTTGGGCGGCAGCCCGCCCAGATCCGTAGCACAATAAAAAAAAATAAAGTTATTGAAAAAATTGAAACAGAAAAATAAAAAATATGCAACAAACAATGGTGCAGTCAACGTCTTCCAAATTATCTTCTCCTCGTTGTCTGGAGTGTTGCCTTGCTCGGAACGTCATTCCTATCGAGCTTCGCAAGATCGTTGATTCGTATCTTCGGCAATGTTTTGATGGCACAGAATATGACAATTGTAACCGAAGAGGTAAATCTGCACCCTATTGTATTCAACAAGCCGCGAAATTATGGTTTGACGACCAAGAAAGAGCCTTGTTAATGTATGGTCCTCTACCATATTGGGATACGAGTACTGTGACCAACATGTATGGTGTGTTCGCTCACAGAAAGGACTTCAATCTGCCGTTAGAGAATTGGGATGTGAGCAATGTGACGGATATGACTGATGTGTTCTCATATTGTCGTGATTTCAACCAACCCCTTGCTACTTGGGATGTCAGTAACGTAGAGAGCATGATGCAAATGTTCTCTAATAGTACGGCGTTTAACCAACCAATTGGGAATTGGAATGTGAGTAAAGTTCGAAACATGTACGCTATGTTTGACAGTAGCACCCACCTTCTCAACGAAATGCACGGTCCTTGGCGAGAGAGCAGCTTGGAAGAGATTGTTAAGAACGGATCAGAATTCAATCAGCCATTGGATAAATGGGATGTGAGTGGTGTCTCTGCTATGACCAATATGTTTTGCTTTGCGGTCTCATTCAACCAGCCATTGAATAATTGGGATACTAGCAACGTAAGAGGTATGAATAGTATGTTTTGTGGTGCAGCATCGTTCAATCAACCATTGAATAAATGGAATGTCAGTAAAGTAGAAGTATTCAAATTTATGTTTTGTAAGACTTGGTCTTTCAATCAATCTCTCCTTGAGTGGAATGTGGCATCATTAGTCTCTGACAGACACTCTGTTGCTGCAATGTTCCGTAACGCAAAAGCGTACAATCAACCACCTTTAGCACCACGTCTAAAACTAACGAATAGTACATTGAGAGAATTCCTGCGAGATTGGAAATGGGATCGCGAAACTCTGATCGCCGTGTACGGTCCTATTGGCAGTTGGGATGTCAGTGCAGTCACGGATATGTCCAAACTATTTTACGAATGGACTGATTTCAATGATTGTTTGAATGACTGGGATGTCGGCAATGTGACGACAATGAAGGAGATGTTCTACAAATGCTCTCTCTTTAACCAACCCATTGATAGGTGGGACGTACGGAACGTGACGGACATGTCCGATATGTTCCGTTATGCTTTCCGTTTCAATCAACCTTTATCAGGATGGCAAGTGAGTGCTGTGGCAGACATGTCAGGCATGTTTGCAATGACCAATCGCTTCAACCAGTCTTTGAACGATTGGGATGTCAGTAATGTCCAGACTATGTCCGAAATGTTCCGTGCGTCCGTCCACTTCAATCAGCCTCTCGACCGCTGGGACGTGCGTCGTGTGCTTGTGATGCATCGCATGTTCAACGATTGTGTCGCATTTGATCAATCGGTAGAGACATGGGATGCACGCAATGTACAGGACGCACTGTTGATGTTCTTCAAAGCGCTTCGCTATCGCCAGCCAGTGACATGGTGTGGACTGGGGGCGAATCGACTGAACGACTTCACAGTGAGACGAATCGTCGATGAATGGTACGACAATCAATCGGTGTGTCTCTATCGCTATGGACATATCTCTAAGTGGGATGTGAGTGCTGTGACGGATATGACAGAGTTATTCGCCTATTGCATGGGATTCAATGACTCACTGAGTGACTGGGATGTCAGCAATGTCGTGAGTATGAAGGATATGTTCCACTATGCGAAGGCCTTCAATCAACCTCTTGACGGATGGGATGTGAGAAAAGTGAAGGACATGACGGGCATGTTCATGAAAGCTAGTAGCTTCAATCAGCCTGTGGACACTTGGCAATGGTGCGCAGACAGTTTAGAGAAGGACAATGACATGTTTTCTGACAGTGGATGCAAGGACATAGTACCTCTCACTGTCAGGAGCAAGAGGACGAGAGAAGTGAATGAAAGTACATTGTAAGACTCGCAGTGGGAAATGGTGTATGTGAAGTGTGTGTAGAGATTGAATAGTATCGTATGATATAGATTGTAGTAGACAGCAGTGTTTAATTATATTAGATGTGACATTCATAGTCGATAAAGTATAGTATTGAAGTATTGGTTAATTGGTATTTTTCACAGCCAGGATTATACATCAACATGACGACTGCCAGTGATAGGATTGACTGGTTTATATTGTAATTCAGAATCACGATTGAGTGGTGAAGGGATCACATAGCATTATCTGGCAAAGTGAAGTCTCCAGTGCTGAATAGTGTATTGTGTTGGCCAATGTCATCTCAGTACATGTGGGGTAATGTTTATTTGGTTGTTCTAATAAATTGTTGATACCATAAAACCCACACATAGTAGTCGTCATTATAGAATAGAACATGGTATTGCAGATGTTTCTTTCCAAGCAAACTCATGATGGGGTGGTTGTGGGCGACACAGGCCGAGCTCTCCCAACAAAGATGGTTTCCTCTCGCGCCTCGACTGCCAGCAGGCTGCGCCTCTGCCCGGG
>JACCEA010315812.1_pt1 | contig 10886 bp, 1 predicted proteins | sample 7449851 | NCBI WGS metagenome assembly JACCEA01 (sample SAMN15323453, study PRJNA562643) | freshwater metagenome | isolation source: river surface water | place: USA:Blue River Watershed | collected 2017-08-18 | reverse complement strand
TAGACACATGGGAATGGCGCCCTATTGAGTGCACTGGTGAAATTCCAGAACCAAGATCAGGTCATCAAGCGGTTGCAGTAAATGAATTAATCTACGTAATTGGAGGTTGGAATAGTATGGTTCAGTTTGATAATATGTATATTTTAGACACTAACACTCATGTCTGGACGAAACCTGCACAACAAAATTCTTTTGGACCACCGCGTTGGAATTTTTCCGCTGTTAGTGTATTTGCAGTTCCCTACTGGAAAATATTTGTTTTCGGTGGAAATAGTGGGGATTTAACTGACGGTGGAAATCCCCAAGGCCAGTATCTTAACGATATGGTTGTGCTTGAAACAGGAACTCTTACGTGGACACGACCCACTACTCTTGGAAATGTTCCAAGCGAACGTGGGGAGACTCAAATTGTTTATGACCCTAAAGGTTCTAGAATAATAGTATTTGGTGGATGGGCTAATCGTTGGTATGGTGATTTGTACGTTTGTAAAGTTGGCGAAGTCGTTGGTCCCCCCTATTCAGTGGTTTCGATCAGTCCTGATATGGGACCCATTACTGGTAGTACTAAATGTATCATTAATGGAGTAGGCTTTCGTGGTTCAGGAACCCAAGCGATGGTTCGATTTGCGTGCATGAAGGGCTTTCTGGAGGTTCCGGGTGATGTTACAAGTGATAGCACAATCACATTTGACACCCCTAATTTTGAAAAATATGGTGCGGTAAATGTTGAAGGTAGAGTGGGAGTCGGAGGGAAATCTCTTACTAACAGTGTTATTCAGTTTAACTATTTCTCTGTTACCTCCTGCGAAACGTCTTTATGTTTCGGTCCAGCTATTATTAATAAATGTGTTGCTGGGACCCCTGTATCCTTTATTATTCAAGCCAGAGATGCCAGTGGTTCGAATCGAACTTGTGGTATGGACGAGTATGATTTGCAATTGGGTTCTATAGTGACAAAGAAAGACAAGGATGTTTCCGAACCTGTGGATGACTCCAAATTTGAAATCGTTGATCAGAAAGATGGGACTTATCTAGTCAACTTTGTGTATCCATCCAAAGGAGTATATGAATTAACAGTCCATTTTAAAGGCACATTTCTTGGCAAAGCGGGTCAAGTGAGAGGAAGTCCATTTAGGGTTCATGTTGCAGAAGAAGGTGATAGTTTGCTCAATGAATTAAACGGTCCTCTCACGATGGAATACCTCCGCAAGCAAATAAAAGATACAAAGGATTATGCAACAAATTCTCTCAAAAATTTGAAGAAACCAATTCCGAAAGAAGATGTTAACGCATTAATTGCTGTGAAAGAAGTATTGAAAGATTTAGAAGCTAGAAAGGTCGAAGTAGAGCTCATTACGGACAGTTGCAAAGCATGTCTTCAGTACTTCAAGAACAAAGGCGGGTCCATGGAAAAAATGATTGAGCAGATTGACAATGTTTCCTCGCTATGGGCAGATGTTACCAAGCAGGTCCCTCAAACAACCAACTCTATCGTTCCATTAGTAAAAACGTGGTCCGGCATTATTGAAGAGCAAATTGAAAGTTACAACAAAGAAATGCAACAAAAACTCAAAGACTTCAAGCATCGACCATTTTGGAATGAAACAGTAACTCCAACTGAAGCGCGCAAGACTATGAATGACGCTGCAAAGTTTTTAAGAGTCGAGCAGGATACTTTGATTCAAAAAACTCAACTTTGCAAAACGTTTGATTTTCCTCAGTTGGTTAAGGTAGCTTCTGAATGTATGGAAGAAATGAACACTGATTTGGCAGAAATGCAAAAATTCTGGGATGTTTACGAAACTCTCCAACGATTTGTCCATTCGTCCAAAGAAATTTTATGGTCTGAAATGGATTCCAATGAATTGGATGAAGGGTCCAAGAATCAAGTAAAAGCAATCAAAGCATTGCATAAATGCGTTCGTTGGTGTCCAGCATACAAAGCCGCTGACAAACTAAGTAAAGATTTTGTGAATACGATTCCCTTAATTTCCCTTCTTGCTGCAAAGTGTATGCGCGATCGTCATTGGAATGCGTTGAAGATAGTTACAAAAAAGGATTTTACTCCTCCTTATGAAGATAAAAATATGTTGTTGGGTAACATTTTGTCTTTAAATCTTCATGAATTTTCCGCCGATGTGGAAGACATTTGCGACCAAGCGGCAAAAGAGTTAAAGATTGAAAATACTATAATTCAATTGAAGGAGCGGTGGAGCGGAATTGAATGGTTGATGGAAACTTACAAGGATACTGATGTACCGTTGTTGAAAATGGCAGAAGAAGATTTTGAATCGCTTGAAGCTGACCAACTGACTGTTCAGGGTATGTTAGCATCTCGCTTCGTTAAGCAGTTCCAAGAGGAAGTTCAAGAGTGGCAGAAGCACCTGGCTAATGTAGCAGATGTTTTTGTGGTTATCGGAGAAATCCAACGCACTTGGTCTTATTTGGAACCTTTGTTTATTGGTTCTGAAGAAGTTAAGCGGGAACTTCCTGAAGATGCCAAACGCTTTGAAGGGATCGATGTCAATGTGAAGCATGAGTTAAAAACTTGTTGGGAGATAAAAAATGTTGATCAAGCTTGTAATCAAGATGGTTTACTTTCCAGACTAGAGAATATTCAAGAGCAACTTGAAATATGTAAGAAGTCGTTATCGGATTTCCTTGATGGCCGTCGCCGCCAGTTTCCTCGTTATTATTTCACTTCAGAGGCCGATTTATTGGATATTCTTTCGAATGGTTCCACGCCTGAAAAAGTTCTCAAGCATACTGCAAAAGTGTACTTGTCTTGCAAGACATTGGTGTTGGACAAGAACGAACGAACCAGTGAAGACCGCCCATATGCAACTGCATGGGTTTCAGGAGTGGGTGTTGAAAATGTTGCTTTTGAGCCTCGTGTCCCATTAAATGGAAAAGTTGAAATATATCAGCAAGTTGTACTTGACGCAATGAAGCAAACCCTATTTAACAACCTCACTAGATCAGTAGTACGTTATCAGCAAATGTCAAGAAATGAGTGGCTTATGCACAAGAAGCCTGAACCGAACCCAAAAGAAGATTCGTCAGATCCAGCTCAGATTATTTTGCTGACGTTAGCAATCAATTATGTTGAGGAAGTTGAACAAGCATTTCGAAGCATCACGCATCCATCAAATCCAAATCCAAATGCTTTGAAACTCCAACTCGATCGTCAGGTTGAACAGCTCAAGGATTTGATTCGTCTTACTCAAACAAAATTGAACAAGAGTGATCGTACTAGAGTAATGGTGTGTATTACAATGGATGCCCACTCACGTGATATTGTGATAGGAATGAATCGTGATGGAGTTCAAGATGCAACGGCATTTCAGTGGCAATCTCAGTTGAAACATAAATATAGAAAACCGCCACCCAATGCTTCGTTCATCAATCGTGACCCTCAATTGCGTGGAGACGCTGGTCAGAGAGCAGAAATTGCAATTTGCGACGCGATAGTTCCATATGACTATGAGTACCTTGGAAATGGTCCACGTTTGGTGATTACTCCCCTCACGGATCGTATTTATGTAACAGCAACGCAAGCACTTAATTTAAAAATGGGATGTGCTCCTGCTGGTCCTGCGGGTACTGGGAAAACAGAGAGTACCAAAGATTTGGCTTCCGCTCTTGCGAAATGTTGCTATGTGTTTAATTGTTCACCTGAAATGGACTACTTAGGGTTGGGAAATATTTTTAAGGGTTTAGCTTCTTCCGGTTCTTGGGGTTGTTTCGATGAATTCAATCGTTTGGTTCCAGAAGTTCTCAGTGTTTGCACTGTTCAATTCAAAGCTGTTTGTGATGGTGTCAAAGCTGAATCAGCTAGGATTGTGATCGAATCCGATGAGATTTCCCTTGATCCTACTTGTGGTGCCTTTATTACGATGAACCCTGGCTATTTAGGCAGGTCTGAGTTGCCCGAAGGATTGAAAGCCTTATTTCGCCCGATTACCGTCATGGTCCCTGATTTGGTTCTAATTTGCGAAAATATGTTAATGGCAGAAGGTTTCACTCAAGCTAAAGTTCTTGCGTCAAAATTTTATGGACTGTACTCCCTTCTTCGTGATTTACTCTCTAAACAAATGCACTACGACTGGTAAGTTTGTACTGTTTGGTAGCCAATTCATTTGTGTTATCAATACAATTGATAGGGGTCTACGTGCAGTCAAAAGTGTATTAGTGGTTGCTGGTGGGTTCAAAAGAATGGAGCCAGATTTGCAGGAGGAAGCTCTGTTGATGAGAGCGCTTCGTGACTTCAACATTCCCAAAATTGTCCGGTAAGTTGTTTGAGTAGGCCCCAATGTATGGTTTTTTAATTGCGCTTATCTTCCACTGTTTAGGGAAGATGAGGTCGTCTTCTTTGGATTGTTGGGCGATTTATTCCCGGGCATCGATCCTCCACGAAAGGTTAATCCCCAACTGGAAGAATATGTTCGCTTGGCCTGTGAACAATTGGGAAATCATCCTGATGAAGTTTTTCGCCTTAAAGTTGTTCAATTGGAAGAATTGCTTGAAATCCGTCACTGCGTTTTTGTCATGGGACCGCCCGGTGCTGGCAAAACTCAATGTTGGAAAACATTGGCCGAAGCGCGATCTCTGAAAGGTGATAAAACCAAATACGTTGACATCAATCCCAAAGCCGTCAAGACTGAAGAGCTCTATGGATACATTAGTATGGCCACCAGAGAATGGAAAGATGGTTTGCTATCAAAAATTATGAGAGACTTAGGTGAAATCCCTGATGAGAAACCAAAGTGGATTGTTTTGGATGGTGACCTGGACGCTAATTGGATTGAATCGATGAATTCTGTCATGGATGACAACAAGATGTTGACCCTAGCCTCCAATGAACGTATTCCTCTGAAACCGCATATGCGCATGGTGTTTGAAATCAGGGATTTACGTTTTGCTACTCCCGCAACTGTGTCCCGTGCAGGTATATTGTTCATCTCGACAGATGATGGTACTCAGTGGCAATCGTTAATTCAAAGTTGGCTCTTAAAGCTCGAAGCTACTGAAGAGCAAAAATCTAAATTGTCAAATTGCTTCACTACATACGTCAAGACCACTTTGCGCTGGATGCTGAAGACTGTTTCCCCTATTGTCTCTTTACAAGCGATGAATTTTGTTCAAACCCTCTTGTATATGTTGGATGGAACACTTTCCGCTCAGATTTTGACTTCTGAAGCACCGGATGCAATTGAAAAAGCTTTTGTTTTTGCAATGATATGGTCCATGGGTTCTGCTCTAACAGTGACTGACGATGGAACAGATAATAGGAAGCTGTTTTCTGATTGGTGGAGAACCGAATGGCGCCAAATTAAAATGCCGACACAATATACCGTATTTGATTATTGGTATGATCCAGGTGCCAATACTTTCGAGTTATGGTCGAAGAGTCCTTTCCTGTCGTCTGAAATGATGGATTATGACTCTGCCACACCTATGGCATCTGTTACAGTTCCAACTCCAGAAACTTGTTCTGTTACATTTTGGATGAAAATTCTTGTTGGCATGCGACGACCCGTCATGCTGGCAGGGCCGTCTGGAACTGGAAAGACTCAGATAGTAAACGGCATGTTAGCCCAGTATGATCCTATCGAAATGATGTCTACCAATATTAATTTCAATTTTTACACCACATCCGCGGTTCTTCAAAATACTATGGGAATTCCACTGGTCAAGAAAACTGGAACCAATTATGGACCACCGGGACAAGCGAAGCTAATTTATTTTGTTGATGATATCAACCTTCCAGAAGTGGATCCTTACGATACTCAAAGTGCAATTGCTCTGCTGCGTCAGCATTTAGAATATGAGCATGTCTATGATTTGTCAAAATTGACTGTGAAGAATATCAACAATACTCAATTAGTTGCATGTATGAATCCTACTGCAGGATCTTTCGAGATTAACCCCCGCCTTCAACGTTGGTTTGCGACATTTGCCATTGGATTACCTGAAACAATGTCGCTCCATACAATTTATCTGACATTCTTGACTGGACACTTAAAAAAATTTGACGAGGAAGTTCAAACTATCGCTCGTGATTTAGTTCGCTGTGCTGTTTCTCTTCATAGAGAAGTAATGGTTAATTTTCGCAAGACCGCCCAAAATTTCCACTATGAGTTCAACATTCGGCACATCAGTAACGTTTTTCAAGGATTGCTCGTGTCTGGACCAGCCCAATTCAAGTCACCTGAAAAATTTGTTCACTTGTGGCTCCATGAATCGGAGCGTGTTTACGGTGATCGCTTAGTGTCATACGAAGATCTATCGAAGTATAACAATATCGTTCAAACTCAGCAAAAGAAAATATTTCCTTCATATAATGTTGCTCGCTTCTACTCAAGTGAAAATGCCGATCCATTAGTATTTTGCCATTTCGCAGAAAATATTCAAGATAAAGTTTATGATATGGCTAAATCTTTGAACAAGCTGAGTTCAGTGTTAGAGGATGCTCTGCGTGAATACAACGAAACAAATGCAACTATGGATTTAGTATTGTTTGAAGATGCCATGAAGCATATAGCAAGAATTGTTCGTGTTGTTATGAATTCAGGGGGTCATGCACTGTTAGTAGGAGTCGGCGGTTCTGGCAAACAATCTCTCTCGCGGTTATCTGCATTTATATGTGGCTTTAAGGTTGTTCAGATTGTAATTTCATCCACTTATGGATTGAATGACCTGAAAGAGGATTTGAAAGGAATGTACAATAAAGCTGGTTTGAAAGAAGAAGGAATTATGTTTCTGCTGACTGACTCTCAAATAACCAACGAGCGGTTTTTGGTTTACATCAATGATTTACTAGCGAGTGGGAATATACCGGATTTATTCTCTCCTGATGAGGTTGACGGTATTATTAATGCGGTTACCAACAAGGTTAAGGCTTTAGGTAAAGTACCAGATCGTGGTAATTGTTGGGAATTTTTCATCAATGAAATAAGGAAAAATTTACATGTTGTTTTGGCATTCTCCCCGGTGGGTGATGCTTTCCGTACTCGAGCTCGCAAATTTCCGGCCATCGTGAACTGTACAGTCATTGATTGGTTCCAACCATGGCCTTTTGATGCACTGTATAGTGTTGGTAAGAAATTCATGGCGAATGTCAAGTTAGGCTCTGATGCTGTGCGCAATGTGATAGAAAGTTTCTTGCCTTACTCGTTTACTCAAGTCAACGACATGGCGAACAAGTTTCGCCAAATTGAACGCAGATTTGTCTACACTACTCCCAAGTCCTTTTTGGAGTTGCTTAAGTTGTACTGCACTCTTCTCCATGACAAACGTAAAGAAGCAAATGCTGGTATCGATCGTTTAGCGACAGGTCTTCAAAAATTAAAAGAAACTGCCGAGGCTGTTACCAAGATTGAGGCAGATCTCAAAATTTCTTTGGAAGAAGCTGATCAAAAACGTACAGTGGCTGAAGGTATTGCAGAGGTAGTTTCCAAAGAAAAGGCGATCGTTGAGGTAGAAACAGCAAAAGCTCAAGTCCAAGCGAAAGAAGTCGCCATCATTCAAGCTGATGTCATGGAAAAACAGAGATCAACGGAAGAAGATTTGGCCAAGGCTGAACCCATGGTAGAAGCAGCAATGGCTGCTTTGAACACTCTCGACAAAAAGGATTTGGGTGAAGCAAAAACAATGGCTAAGCCTCCTGCTGGTGTTGATGATGTATTTGCTGCTACAATGGTGTTGCTTGCCAACATCCATCCAAATGTTGTGGTGCAGAAAAACGGGAAAGTGAAAGATAAAAGTTGGGATGCTTGCAAAAAACAACTTTTAGGATCTATCCCCGAATATATTGAGTATTTGAAGGCAATCAAAAGTGGGGTTGATGAACAGAAAATCCCAAAGCTTAATTTTGTTGAGGTAAAGGAGCTTACAAAATTGGAGCATTTTACACCGGAGATTATCATGTCGAAAAACAAAGCTGCTGCTGGCTTATGTTCATTTGTATTGAATATCGTTCTGTACTATGAAGTCGTTGTTACCGTAGAACCTAAAAGAAAGGCACTTCAAGAAGCTAATGACCAACTGGAAACTGCAAATAGTCAACTAAAAACAGTGATGGATCAGGTCGCTGAATTGGAAGCAAAGCTTGCAAAACTCACTGCAGAATTGAACGCTGCCAATGCTGAAAAGCAAGAGGCGCTTGATACAGTCGACCGCGGTCAAAAAAAGTTGGATTTGGCTCAACGCTTGACTAACGCTTTAGCTGCTGAAAATGTTCGTTGGGGAGAAAATATATTGACTATGGAGGCAGATAAAGAGTTATTGACTGGAGATGTGTTACTTGCCGCAGCTTTCATTTCATATGTTGGTCCATTCACTAAATCATTTCGTGATAAGTTGATGTCTCAAAATTTCGCTCCTTACCTGCAAGAAAATTTTCAGAAAGCTCTTGGTGAAGGTGCATCAATTCCATTGTCGGTGCCATGTGATCCGCTGCGCATTTTAACATCAGCAGCAGAGATTGCTGGATGGCGTGCCGATGGTCTTCCGGCAGATCAAGTTTCTACTGAGAATGGATCGATTGTGTGTAATTCTGCAAGATGGGCTCTAATCATCGACCCGCAACTTCAAGGGATCAAATGGTTGCGTCAGAAGGAATCAGCACCTGAGAGAAATCTTCAAGTTGTACGATTAGGGCAAAATGATCTGTTAAGAAAGCTTGAGCGTGCATTGGAAAATGGATTTACTATTTTGATTGAAAATATTGGTGAGTCCATTGACGCTGTGCTGAATCCTGTTATTCAACGAGCAGTAATCAAAAGGGGTAAAAAGCAATATATCAAATTGGGCGATACTGAAGTTGAATTTCACAAAGATTTTAGACTTTATTTGCATACCAAACTTTCAAATCCTCATTATCCACCAGAAATCCAAGCAGAGACTACTTTGGTCAATTTCACTGTTACTGCTGCTGGCTTGGAGGACCAGTTACTTGCACTAGTTGTTCGCAAGGAACGTTTAGATTTGGCTTTGCTATCGGAGGATTTGGTCAAGCAACAGAATGATTTTACCATCAAGATTAAGGAATTGGAAGACAATATTCTGTACAAATTAGCTGTTGCGCAGGGTGATATAACAGAAGACGTTGAGCTTATTGAAGGTTTAGAGGAAACGAAGCGGATTGCGAATGATATAGCTATCAAGCAAGTCCAGGCTACGCAAACCCAAACGACAATTAAGATGACCAGTGAAAAGTACAGAAAAGTTGCAAACAGATCCAGTCTTTTGTTCTTTTTGATGAACGACTTGGTGAAAATTCACACCTATTACATTTATTCCTTGGAAGCGTTTACCACAGTTTTCTACAGAGGAATTGATCTTGTTCCGAAAGTAGCTCCCGAACCAATTGAGGGCCCAGATGGAACTATAATTGAAAATCCAGAGGCATCGGATGCTGAATTAGCTGCGCGATGTGTAGTGCTTATTGATTCTATCACCCGTACAGTCTTCAATTATATTCGTCGTGGGCTATTTGAAATGGATAAGTTGACAGTGGCAACAATCTTGACTTTGAGAATTGTGGTTAATGATGGGAAATTGCCTTCAGAAGAAGTTGAATATTTAGTAGAAGGGAAAGTGAGCGCAGATCCTGGGAATATGGGGCCACTTCACGAGTGGTTGCCTCCTGCAATTTGGCCGCGAGTGAAAGCTCTAGAAGGATTAAAACGCTTTGCAGGTTTGGGTGATAACATGCAGTCAGATTCCGATGAATGGCAAAAATGGTTTGACGCAGAAATGCCAGAAGTGGCGAAATTTCCTGGGGATTATAATAAATCATTGTCTCAATTTGACCGTTTGATTATTTTGCGTGCAATGCGTCCTGATCGAGTAACGACTGCGTTGAAATCTTTCATCGAGGATACTATGGGGAAGGAGTACATATTCCAGAAGCCATTCGATATGGCTGCAACTTATGCTGAAACTTCCAATCAAACTCCAACATTCTTCGTTCTATTTGCGGGAGTTGATCCAACTCCATGGGTTGAAGGGTTGGGAAAAGAGAAGGGTGTTACTTTTGAAAATGGCAACTTCAAGAATATTTCGATGGGCCAAGGTCAAGAGAAACCAGCCGAAGCCGTGGTGGAATCATTCGCCAAAAACGGCGGTTGGGTTATGCTTCAAAATTGCCACCTAATGCAATCGTGGGTTCCAAAATTGGAGCGATTGTTGGAGGTGGTGCAAGAAAATGCTCATCCGGATTTCCGGTGCTTTATTTCTGCGGAGCCTCCACCCATTCCATCGTGGAAGAACATGCCTGAATCATTACTCCAAGGTTCAGTGAAAGTCGCAAATGAAGCTCCATCAGATATCAAATCCAATATCACTCGTGGTTGGGCGAACTTTTCACATGAGCGCATTGAAGGTTGTTCTAAGAAAACCGAGTTCAAGGCGTGTTTATTTTCATTATGTTGGTTCCATTCTATTGTACTTGGGCGTCGAAGATTCGGTCAACAGGGATGGTCACGTAAATATTCTTTTAACACTGGGGACCTAACAATATGCGCTAATGTTCTGCAAGCCTATTTGGAGGCCAATCCTGTTGTTCCGTGGGACGATTTAAGGTACATTTTTGGTGAAATTATGTATGGTGGACACATCACAGATGCTTGGGACCGCAGGACTTGCAATTCGTATTTGTCTGTGCTTGTTAATGATCAATTATTTAATGGGCTGGAACTAGGTCCTGGATTTAGATCGCCTGATCCTACAAGTTTGGACTACGAGGGATACTTGACGTATGTCGAGGAGAAGCTTCCTCAAGACTCTCCAACTATGTTCGGATTGCACCCCAATGCTGAAATTGGGTACTTAACCAATTGGACAGCTGCAATATTTGAAACCATTCTCTCACTTGGAGGTGG
>JACCEA010198287.1_pt1 | contig 10886 bp, 10 predicted proteins | sample 7449851 | NCBI WGS metagenome assembly JACCEA01 (sample SAMN15323453, study PRJNA562643) | freshwater metagenome | isolation source: river surface water | place: USA:Blue River Watershed | collected 2017-08-18 | reverse complement strand
GTTCTGACTTAAAGTAATTTCTTCTCCCAATAATAGTTTGGTATAAATTCCATGTTCCATGTTCCATGTTCTATGCTCCATGTTCTAATAATGAGTGCAGATATTATCCAGTATAATCGTTTTATTAAAAATATGTAAACTTTACTTCAGTTTATTGAAAGGAAAGTGTTACTTTTGCAGCCTTATTTAGAAGAGAGAGGTCTACCTGTGAGCATGAAATTAGATGCAATTTATTTAAAAAGTAATTCGAAGTTTTCCCAATTATTAACGGTTTGGGCGAATGAACGTAACTATACAATTCTTGAATTTTCAGACAAAAATGATGATGCTGATGCTGGCATTGACGGTCTTGTGATTTTCAATGAAAACCAAGAAGTAGATCGCGATTTACTTGAAATTCGTGAGATGTTTGACAACAAGCAAAAACCAGTTCACAAAATCGATATCAACGGAACATTAATGGTTGGTATTTCCAATTTAGATTTATGGATTGAGCGCAACCGTTGCAAAAAAGTGTTGTTTATCGGAGCGGATTCATTATTGGGCAACGTGAATTTAGAGCGTTACCTTCAAAACTTGAACTAAGCGTTTCTTCTAGCGCATTTCTGTTACTTTTTCTTGGTCGAAAGCAGTGTCAATTGCTTCCCATAATTCAATTCGGTTTCCTTCTGGATCGCTGATGTGAAGAAATTTTCCGTATTCATACGTTTGAACTTCGTTTAAAATAGGAACGTTAAAATGATTCAATCGCTCTAGCATTTTCTCCATGTCGTTCACGCGAAAATTCAGCATTGCGCGTTGTTCTGTAGCGCCAAAATAGTCTGAATCGCTTGGAAAGGTTCCCAATTGTAAATAACCGCGTTGTGAGGACGTGTTAAACGCAAATAAAACACCATAATCGTTTGGTGTCATGCCTAACACTTCTTCGTACCAACGATTCATCTTACTCGGATCTTCAAATTTCAAGAAGATTCCACCAAGTCCAACAACTTTTCCTTCCATCGCAATTATTTTCATTAAAAGTAAAACAATTTTTCATTTCGTTTTTTAGTACTATTGTTCTTCAAATGCAAATGGATAAAAATCAAAAAGTAGCGGTTGTTGTTGGTTCTGGAATTGCTGGAATCGCATCGGCAGTTCGTTTAGCTTGTAAAGGCTATAAAGTTCACGTTTTTGAAGCGAATTCCTATGTTGGAGGTAAGCTATCGCTGCTTCAATTGGGCGAATATCGTTTTGACGCTGGTCCTTCCTTGTTTACCATGCCGGAATACGTGGAAGAATTGTTCAAATTGGCAGGTAAAAATCCAACGGATTATTTTGAATATGAACGTTGCGCAACAGCTTGTCATTATTTCTACAACGATGGAACGTTTCTTCCGTTTTACGCAGACAATCAAAAACTAAAAGAAACAGTTGAAAGTGTTTTGAACGTGAGTGCGCAACCGATGTTCGAACATTTAAAACGCAGTGAGTTTATTTACAAGCGAACAAAACGTACGTTTTTAGAACAATCCTTGCACCGATTCAAGAATTACATTTCTACAGATATTTTAAAAACGGTTGTGGCCATTCCAAAGTTGCAATTGTTCACCACGATGCACAAAGCGAATGAACGCAGGTTGAACCATCCGAAATTGGTGCAATTGTTTAATCGTTACGCGACTTATAATGGTTCAAATCCATACAAAGCTCCTGGAATTCTGACAATTATTCCGCATTTGGAACACGGAATTGGAACGTTTTTCCCGAAAAAAGGAATGCACAGTATCACAACGAGTTTGGTGAAATTGGCGGAAGAATTGGGAGTGACTTTTCATGTTTCTTCGAAAGTCACGGAAATTGTTGAAGATGGAACTTTAGTGAAAGGTGTAAAAGTGAATGATGCATTTGTTGAAGCGGAGGTTGTTGTGTGCAATTCGGACATCAAACCAGCTTACAAATATTTGCTGAAAAACACCAAAGCCAAAAAGAAAACATTGGAACAAGAGCCATCTAGTTCAGCGATGATTTTTTACTGGGGAATCAACAAGGCCTTTCCGAATCTGGATTTACACAATATCTTTTTTACGGATGATTATAAATCCGAATTTGACGCTTTGTTCAGTACTAAACCAATCAGTTCCGATCCAACTGTTTATGTGCACATTAGTTCGAAATACGTGAAAGCAGATGCTCCTGAAGGGAAAGAAAACTGGTTTGTGATGGTCAACGTTCCTAGCAATGCAGGACAAGACTGGGATTCGATTCGTGCAACAATTCGCAAAGATGTGATTGCAAAACTTTCCAAAGCCTTGAATGAAGACATAGAATCGCTTATAGAAGAAGAAGATTACTTAGATCCGATTCGCATTGAACAACGCACATCAAGTTTTGCAGGAGCGCTTTATGGTGCAAGTTCAAACGATCGCATGGCAGCATTTTTCAGGCATCCGAATTTTTCAAAGGTCAACGGATTGTATTTTGTTGGAGGAAGTGTGCATCCCGGAGGAGGAATTCCACTTTGCTTGTTGTCTGCGAAAATTGCGTGTGGCGAAATTAGTGCGGTTTAAGCGCATCAAGTTCAACTTCATTTCGATAAACATCTTCCAACACTTCTCGTTTACGAATCAAATGCGCTTGTCCATCCAGAACTAAAACTTCGGCAGGACGCAAACGAGCGTTGTAATGATTGCTCATCGTAAAGCCGTACGCTCCAGCATTTGATATCGCTAAAATATCTCCTTCACGCACTTCGTTCAACAAGCGATCGTAGCCAAAAGTGTCGCTTTCACAAATGTAGCCAACGACAGAATACAGTTTTTCATCACCTGAAGGATTCGAAATATTTTGAATGTGATGATACGCATTGTAAAACATCGGTCGAATCAAGTGATTTTGTCCACTGTTCACCCCAGCAAATACAGTCGAAGTTGTTTGTTTCACGACATTTACTTGAACCAACAATTTTCCTGCTTCACTGACAATGTATTTACCAGGTTCAAACCATAATTCTAAGTCGCGACCATAGGATTCGCAAAATTTCGCAAAGGAAACAGCAATCTTTTTTCCAATTTTTTCAATGTTGGTCACGATATCACCTTCTTTGTAAGCGACTTTAAATCCACTCCCGAAATCCATGAATTCTAAATCAGGAAAATAGTCTGCTGCTTCGTACAACAATTCAGCTCCGCGTAAAAAAACATCCGCGTCAATAATGTCACTTCCCGTGTGCATGTGCAAACCGTTTACGCGAATTTTGTAATGTTCCATAATGCGTTGAACATGGCGCAATTGGTGAATCGAAATCCCGAATTTAGAATCAATGTGTCCAACCGAAATATTTGAATTTCCACCAGCCATGATGTGCGGATTCAAACGAATGCAACAGGGAATTGTAGAACCGTATTCATTTCCGAACTTCTCAAGAATGGTCAAATTGTCGATGTTTAAATGTACGCCTAAAGCAATTGCTTCTTTGATCTCTTCGAACGAAACGCAGTTGGGCGTGTACATAATTTCGTTGGCTTCAAATCCTGCGCGCAAACCCAAGTATATTTCTTCAATGGAAACAGCATCTAAGCCCGCTCCTTCAGCTTTCAATAAGCGCAAAATGTTGATGTTGTTCAAGGCTTTCAATGCATAATGCAATTTCACATCCTTTCCGTTGAATGCCGATTTTAGTTTGGCGTATTGTTCTTTGATTTTGTTCGCATCATAGACGTAAACGGGCGTTTGAAATTGTTCTGCTATTGAAAGTAATTCGTTGGACATGCTTCTATTTTTAATTTGGGGTGCAAAGTTAGGTATTTAATAAACTAACAAAATGTTAAATAATAACCAAATATGTTAAATAAAACATTGTAACTTTCTTGTGAACGAAATTGTTCTAGTAGTGTATCCACTCAAAAAAATGTGGATCATTCATTAAAATAGAACCAATGAAAAAACTTTTGCTTGCATGCACAGTGCTACTATCTGCAACACTTTTAGCACAAACATCTACTGTACAAACCTTAAAATCAGACATAAAGAAAGTGAGACTTTTCTTGACGTCAGGTGAATTTCAACACGAACAAACGATCAAATTTGTGAAGGGAAGAAATAAGTTGATTTTCTCTGGAATTTCCGCATATGCTGATCCGCAATCGATTCAATTTGTCGGTGATGGAAAGTATCGCATCGTTTCGGTTTCTACGGAAATGGATTTCTTAGCAGCGGAGCAATTCAATCCACGTATTAAAGTTTTACAAGATTCGTTGGAAAGTTTGAAGGACAAACACCAATTCAATTTGGATCAGATGGACGCTTTAAACATGGAAAGTCAGCTGATGAAAGCGAATATGAAACTGGGCGGACAAAATCAAAATTTAACGACTGCTCAAATCAAAGAAGCTGGGGAATATTACAGAACAAGAACATTGGAAATCAACAAATCGCTTTCAAAATTGAAGAAAGAGCAACAGAAATTCGATGCGATGATTGAAAATACACGCTATCAATTGGTGGAATTGAATTTTCATGAAAACCAACGTAGTAACCAAGTTGTTGTTTTACTAGATTGTGACGAAGCTTCTACAATGAAAACGAATTTAAAATACTTGGTTTCAGATTGTGGTTGGGCAGCAAGTTATGATTTGTCAGCTGCAGATATCAATCAGAAAATTAATTTGAAATACAAAGCACAAGTCTATAACAATACGGGAAGCGATTGGAACAATGTGGATTTGGTATTATCGACTGGAGATCCGCGACTTTCGGCTTCTCATCCCGAACTTTCTCCTTGGTATTTGAATTATTACGAGGTGACGAAAATGAGTAAAAAATCATATTATGCGCCGCAGGTTGTGCAAGAAGATTATCGCCAAGAAGCACAATACAACATTAATATCGCCAATCAACGAGCGTACGATAATTATGTCTTGGACAAGGATTTGAATGATTTGAAATCGGATAAGTTGATAGAACAAACGCTTCTTACGCCAAAACAAGTACAACAAGCGGTTGTGAACATGCGTCAAATTGAAATCTCAGAATTGACAGCAGAATTCATTATTCCTGATAAATTTTCTTGTCCATCTGATGCAAAACCGTACATGGTGAATGTAAAAGAAATGAACTTAGACGCGACTTTCTCACACATTACCGTACCTAAATTGGATAACGCAGCGTTTTTGATGGCGCACATTGTTGGTTGGCAAGAATTGGAATTGATTCCTGGTCCAACAAACGTGTATTTTGGAGGTGAATTTGTGGGAGTTTCACAAATCGAAACGCGCAATGTTTCTGATACTTTGTCATTGTCGTTTGGTCGCGATTCAAAAGTGGTTGTGATGCGAAAATTGAAACAAGAAATGAGCACGAAAAAGGTAATTGGCGGAAGTAAAAAAGAAGCGTATTTGTACGAATTAGTGGTGCGCAACAATCGATCTGTTCCAATTCGCATCGATGTTTATGATCAAATTCCAATTTCGAAAAGCAGCGATATTACGGTGACAGTTGACAATGTATCAGATGGTAAAATCGATGCGGAAACAGGTGAAGTAAGTTGGCAATATCTTGTTCAACCTGCTGAAGTGAAGTCAACGTTGATTGGTTATACGGTTAAATATCCAAAGGATGCAAACATTACAATTCAACGATTTAGAACAGTTTCTTGTCCTTCGTTTTAAGGATTAATTAATTTTTTAAGAAGGGGCAAATGAACAAACGTTTGCCTTTTCTTTTTTAGAATATAATTTTCTCCGTAAATTGGCGTTCTCAATTAGATATTGAATGAAAAATTTCCTAGTAATAATAGCTTTTGTTCCTTGGTTGGCTTTTGGTCAACAAGCCAACGCACGATCTAAATCCGAATTAGGATTTATGGTTGGTGGTTCGAGTTATTTAGGTGATTTGAATCAATTCAATCCGATTCGCAACATGCAATTAGCAGCAGGCTTGGTGTATCGATACAATGTTCATTCGCGTATGAGTGTTCGAGGAAATTTCTTTTATGGCACGGTAAAAGGTGCCGATTCAGATGCTTCGCGTTCAATTTTGGTGAATAGAAACTTGAGCTTTGAATCAAAAATCTATGAGCTTGCTGGTGGTGTTGAATTCAATTATTTTCCCTTTAAATTAGGACACGATCGCTACAAAGGAACGGCATATGTTTTGGCTGAAATTGGTTTGTTCCGCATGAATCCAACAACTGAATACAATGGCGATCAAATCGAATTGCAACCGCTTGGAACAGAAGGGCAGGGAAGTAGCTTGAATTCAAAGAATCATTACAGTTTAACGCAATTGACTGTTCCGCTTGGAGTTGGTTGTAAATTATCCCTTGGTAAAAAAGCTTCAATGACTTTTGAAACGGGAATTCGCAAGACCTTCACGGATTATTTGGACGATGTTCACAGTGATTCGTATGTGGATTTGGATGTGTTAGCGGCAGAAAACGGTCCTATGGCAGCAGCTTTGGCGAATCGCAGTTTGAATGGTAATCGTTATGGCAAAAGAGGAACAGCAGCTACCAAAGATTGGTATTTCTTTTCTGGAATGATGTTGACCTTCCGTTTGGGCGCTCCAAACAAATGTTATCATCACAATTGATTTATAATTACGACCTTTGCCATTATTGAGATGAATACGAATCATCTAATCTCTTATTCTATTCAAATCACATGACAGAAGCGAACAAAGCAGGTAAAGCGCCAAAACCATCTAAATTTCAACCAAAAGGAATTACAATTCTTCATGAGGATCAAGACATTCTTGTAGTTGATAAAGCTGCTGGATTGTTGACCGTAGGAACAGACCGCGAACGTGAGCGCACTGTACATTACCTTCTGAATGAATATGTAAGAAAAGGAAATAGCCGTTCAAAGAACCGCGTTTATGTGGTGCATCGCTTGGATCGTGAGACTTCTGGTGTTCTCGTGTTTGCTAAGAACGAAAAAACAAAAGCCTTTTTGCAAGAAAATTGGGCCGATTTCAGTAAATCGTATTTGACCATCGTTCAAGGGAAACTGAAGGAAAAAGAAGGTGTAATCATAAGTTATCTCGCTGAAAACAAAGTGTTCCGTGTATATTCCGTAAAAGATGAAACGAAAGGTAAGTTGGCTCGCACAGGTTACAAAGTCTTAAAGGAAACTGCTGATTACAGTTTGTTGAACATCGATTTGTTCACTGGACGCAAACACCAAATCCGTGTGCATCTTTCGGAAAAAGGTCATCCTGTTTTGGGCGATAAAATGTACAGCAAAGATGCAAAAGGCGTGAAACGTTTGGCCTTGCATTCTTCTTCGTTGACCATCGTTCATCCGTTTTCTAAAAAAGAAATGACGTTCAAAGCGCCAGCACCACAAGATTTCAATCGTTTGGTGAGGTTTTAATTGAATTGTTAATGCAAAAAAAAGACCTCCATCGAAATGGAAGTCTTTCATATAAATTTTCTTAATTCTTAGTGTTTGTGTCCGTCACCTTCTGAATGTTGGTGTCCGTGTCCGTCGTCTGCTTTTGGTGCAGCATCACCAGGTGTTAAGTTCACAATTTCCACGTCAAATACTAAATCTGAGTATGGAGGAATAGCTCCTGGACGACCATTTTTACCGTATGCAGCGAAGTAAGGAATAATTAATTTCCCTTTACCACCTTTTCCAAGCAATGCCAATCCTTCTTCGAATCCTGGGATCATTTTGTTATCAATGTAGGTGAAATCCATTGGTTGATTTCTATCATACGATGAATCGAATTGTTTGCCATCTGCACGGAATGTTCCTTTGTAGTGAACTGATAATTTTGTTCCTTGAACTGGTTTTACTTTACCACCTTTTTTCTCAATCACGTAAACCAATCCGCTTTTTGTCATTTTCGCTTTTTTGTATTGCTTTTTTACTTCAGCAAACATGTACGCTTTGTATTCTTCTTCAGACATAGAAGCAATTTTAGCCAAACGCTCTTGTTCTGCTTTTTCACCTTCGTGTCTTGGTCCATAGATTTTAGTGAATACATCAATCGCATTGAATTTTGTTGCCGCGTCACCTACGCGAATGATTTTAACGTCTGACATTACATCATCTTGTTGAATTGCATCAACAACATCTTGTCCAACAACTACATGTCCAAAAACAGTATGTTTTCCGTCCAACCAAGGTGTTGCTTTGTGTGTGATGAAGAATTGACTACCGTTTGTGTTTGGACCAGAATTTGCCATTGACAAAATTCCAGGACCTGTGTGTTTCAACTCAGGAGTCGTTTCATCGTAGAATTTGTAACCAGGATCTCCAGTTCCATTTCCAAGTGGACATCCACCTTGAATCATGAAATCTTTGATCACACGGTGAAATTTCAATCCATTGTAAAACGGTTTTGAAATTGTTACGTTGTCAACTTTGAAATTTCCTTCAGCCAAACCAACAAAGTTTGCTACCGTCATAGGTGTTTTTTCAAATTCTAATGCACATAAAATAACACCTTTTGTAGTGGTGAACTGTGCATACATTCCTGGCGCTAACGATTCTTCAGTTGCTTGTCCAAATGACAAAAGACTTGTGAATGCGGTTAAAAGTGCAAATGCTACTGCTTTCATGATTTTTCTTTTAGTTTTAATTACAATTAATTGCGTTTATCAATGCCCCAAAGCATTTTGTTTCGAATAGTATCCAAAAAGTTATTGTCCTCAAATTTAATGACATTAATCATAAATTCGGCTTTTGTGATCACAACTTCTTCCCCTTGACGGATGTTTTTGGAATTTCCATCCAAGCTGATTAAATATTTTCGTTCTCTTCCTTCTAAGCTGAGTTTAATTGGCATGTGATCTGGAACCACCATCGGACGCACATTCAAGTTGTGTGGTGCGATTGGCGTTAAAATGTGAACTTGACATCCAGGAGTGATAATTGGTCCGCCACAGCTCAAACTATAAGCTGTTGAACCGGTTGGTGTTGCAACGATTAATCCGTCTGCCCAATATGAATTCAAGTATTTGTCATCCAAAGAAGCGTGAACCGTGATCATCGAAGCTGTATCTTTCTTGTGGAACGTAACTTCGTTTAAGGCGAAATTATCATCTCCAAATAAATTCTCTTCTGTATGAATTCGCAACAAGGAACGTTTTTGAAATTCAAATTCTTTGCGCTTGATCAAGTCCATGGTCTGAGCAATTTGATCTTTCGAAATGTTTGCCAAGAAGCCTAAACGACCTGTGTTAATTCCGACGATTGGAACACCCGAATTGCGGATAAATCCAACGGATTTGATGAAAGTTCCATCACCACCCATGGAAAGCGTTAAATCGATTCCGTGGTGAAAGTCTAAATGCGAAGAAAATTCATCGGTCATTGGTGATAAACCAATTTTACTCACCAAGTGCTTTTTCAATTCTTTTTCAATGACTGGATTCCACCCGAAATCTTTCAGAATTGCCAAGACCTCACTAAAATGCGCGAGACTTTGCTTGTTTATTTTCTTCCCGTATATCGCAACGTTCATACTAAAATTTCAAAAAGTTCATTAATGACTCGTAGCGTTGCTGGATATCGTCGTCGCCTTCACTTTTCTGGTAAGATGCCTTGATGACATAGTCGTAACGTTCGAAGGTGCGAATGATGCGTGTTAACTCAATTTGATTGATTTTCAACGTCACTTCCAATTTTGTTGAATCGGGCGAAGACATGATGTAGGAACTTAAAATCTTAGCGTTATTACTTTCAACAATTTGTGCAATTTGCGCCATGGAGTAATCGTTGTTATTCACTTCAACAACAATGATTCCGCCAGTTTCTTTGATGCTTCCCGTGTTCGCAATTACTGTCAACAAATGATAAACTGTTGTACAACCCAAGTATTTTTCCGTTTCATCAAGAATTGGTAAAACGCTTACGCGGTGTTCTGATATTTTTGCAAGCACCTCGTAAATGTGTGCATTTGCAAAAACGTATGGACGAGGAAGATGATCGAACAACTTATCCAAGTCCTCCACCAAGTCCAATTTATCAAGAATATCAGATTCTGAGAGCACGCCAACAAAGTTCCCATGCTTCAAGACCGGAAGGTGTGAAACTTTAAATTCATCCATCCAACGCAGTGCTTTCTCACCAGAATCGGTGTGCGTTAGTGGTGGTATTTCGTCTGTTATTAATTCTATTGCTCTCATTCTTGTTGCCAAAATAGTAAATATGTTCCGAACTTTGTATTTTTGGCTTGTCAAAAATTGTACCGTACCATGACCAAATTAAGCGTTAACATAAATAAAATTGCAACAATTCGAAATGCCCGAGGAGGAGATGTTCCAAGTGTTGTGCAAGTTGCCATTGATTGTGAGCGTTTTGGAGCTGACGGAATCACTGTGCATCCGCGACCAGACGAGCGACACATTACAACCAAAGATGTCTATGATTTAAAGGAAGTTGTGAAGACTGAATTCAATATTGAAGGTTATCCGGATGCGCGTTACATGCAATTGATTACTGACATTTTGCCAGCACAAGCGACTTTGGTGCCTGATCCGCCGCACGTTTTGACCTCAAATGCTGGTTGGGAAACAAAAAAACACCAAGATTTATTGGTTGATTTGGTACAGCAATTCAAAAGTTTAGGCGTTCGCAGCTCCATTTTTGTCGATACCAATTTGGAAAACATTGAATACGCAGCGAAGTCAGGTGTCGATCGTATTGAATTATACACAGGTCCGTTCGCTGAAGATTATCCAAAGAACCCAGCAGAAGCGGTTAAAGCGTATGTTGCAGCGGCACAATTAGCAAAAGATTTGGGAATGGAAATCAATGCCGGACACGATTTGAGCTTAGACAATCTGAAATTTTTCAAGCAATCCTTAGTTCAATTGGATGAAGTTTCCATTGGACACGCGCTGATTTCAGATGCTTTGTATTTCGGGTTGGAGAATACGATTCAACGGTATAAGT
>JACCEA010083511.1_pt1 | contig 10886 bp, 12 predicted proteins | sample 7449851 | NCBI WGS metagenome assembly JACCEA01 (sample SAMN15323453, study PRJNA562643) | freshwater metagenome | isolation source: river surface water | place: USA:Blue River Watershed | collected 2017-08-18 | reverse complement strand
GAAAAATAATGGTAACATTTTTTGGTATAAAAGAAGAATTCCCAATAATTATAAATTATGTTGCGGGTATATTACACCCTTCATTAGAAGAAAGTAATTTTATTCCAAGTAGAGTAGATAATGATCCAATGAAATATTATGTGTCTAAAGATAATCTATGGACAATATCTTGTATAGATAATAGTGATGAAGTATATAATGCTAAATATACAATAACGCACAAGTTAACTAAAGAAATTTATATTTGTAAAGATGGTAAGAAAAATCTATTAGAAACATCAGAATATGAATATAGTGTTTTCTTATTATTAAATTTACTTGCTCCAGTTAAACTGTTAGGTTAGCAATAGAGCCAGAGTAGCTCAGTTGGTAGAGCGCTTGACTTGTAATCAAGGGGTCGCAAGTTCGAATCTTGTCTCTGGCACCAATACACAAATTAAAATAATAAATACTAACAAATAGAATAGAGAATAACTAAATGGGAGATTGGCGGAATTGGGATGTAAATCTTAAAGTCTCACTTTCAATTTTGGGAGATGGATATAAACGAAATAGTAGAGCTTGATAAAGAAGCACTATTAAAATTATACCCCGGATATCATACTGTATCTGGTCCATATCTTGGCAAAGATGGAAGAAAACAAGTTAATTTAACTGGTAATAATAAAAGAAAAACAATATCTTATCCAAAAGCATTAGTTGAAGTACATCTTAACACCAGATTAGGAGAAGATGATACTGTTGATCACAAAGATAGAAATAAACAAAATGATGATATTAATAATTTAGCTGTTATTAAAAGAAAAGAACATAGTAAACTTGATGCAATTTATGTTAAAGTAGATGACATGAATTGTAGCATGTGCGGAAAGAAATTTAAACTATCAAGAGGTCAACATGATACGCGAAGTCTTAGCAAAGCAGGACCATTCTGTTCGAAACAATGCTCTGGTTTATATGGAGCACAAGTTCAAAATGGTGCACCAAAATTAAATAGACAAAAAATTCATAAAGAATATTATCAATTAGAGAAGTAGAATTAAGTTGTCTCTCCCCCGGTGGCGAAATCGGTCAACGCAGAGAATTTAGAATTCTCCGCCCTTAGGGCATGTCGGTTCGAGTCCGACTCGGGGGACCATTCTACTTCTATCGTAACACAAAAGATATTATCAGTTAGAGAAGTTGTAATTGTTCCAGTACCTTTTGGTGTAAGAGTTCGACTCTCTTATTTCCCACCACTATTATAATTAATCCATTTCTAATTATTTTCATTAATATATAATTATAGTGAGATGTAAATCATCTTATTTAATTAAGTACTCTTTGATTGTTGCCCGGTTGGTGAAATTGGTCAACACAGCTGACTTAGAGTTAATTTGAGCCTTCAAGAGGAAACTCCTGAAGTGAACCCCGTCAAACTCGGTGAAATCCCTGGATAGTATTATCCGAGACAACGCCGAGCCAAGCCTAGGTCACGACTTAGGAAGGTGTAGAGAGCAGACGGCGGGTGCCTAAGGCCGTAAGGCTATGGTAAAGGCGTGCTCCAGACCACGAACATTTTGTGTTGATTACAAAATGGCGATGAAAATCGAAGTGGTACGAAAATCAGCCGCCGAAAGGCATGCCGGTTCGAGTCCGGCACCGGGCACCAATCAAAGAGTACTTATCATTGTTATATTAGTATTATACTACCCGCGTAGCTTAGCACTAATATAACAAAAACACATTAGGTTACTTACTGGGTCTATAGCTCAGTTGGTCAGAGCAGTCGACTCATAATCGATTGGTCGCAGGTTCAAGCCCTGCTGGACCCAGTAAGTAACCTGTGTAATAAGAATATATACTGGGTCTATAGCTCAGTTGGTCAGAGCAGGGGACTCATAATCCCTTGGTCGCAGGTTCAAGTCCTGCTGGACCCAGTATATATTCTTGTGTTTTTAGGAGAGCAATATGGATCTATCCATATTGCTCATTTTTGTCAACGCTTGCCAGCGAGGACGTAAAATGACCAACACATTAAAACTTGATTTCCGAAGTCTGATCGACCGGCAGTAATAATTTTAGTAGTGTTAACATCTACAGTTGTAATGTAGACTACTAATCTTGTTATTGTTGGTCGGTAAATATTAATCACCCGGAGGCTTAGTGTGAAACATCGGTGAAGTTCTGGTGGGAGTCGCGTTGTGGTGACGCGTACTCCTATCCTCAAGTAACGCATCCCTAGCTCAACCGGATAGAGCATCGGCCTTCTAAGCCGGCGGTTACAGGTTCGATTCCTGTGGGGTGCGCCATACTCTTTTATTAATTTTTTTATTTTTTTATCTATGGGGGAAAACAATGGTTATTCAAAAGATTAAAAATTATTATAATAAATTAAAAGAAAGTTATAAAAATGATCCAGTAAGAAATTGTGCAGCATATAAAGATATTGATAATGGTAGCTGTGCACATGTAGATGGATTTCTGTGTGATATGAAAACATGTACTATTTTAAAAGATTATAATAAATCAATTACAAATGTAGATTCTAAATAAGTTTATATTTGTAATAGGTTTTTGGGCATGGGGCCTTTTTGTGACTTACTGACAGAAATGTCAGTAAGTCATTTTTTTATGCTGTAAAATATAGGAGGACTAGATCATGGGTAAAGCAACTGTAATTTACAAAGGTGTCGAAAAAGTAGGTGTCAAAAAATATCAATGGAGCATCGTCTATCCAGGTAAAAATGCTCAATACGCATATGATGATTTTGACCGTCTTGCAATGGCAATGGTGATCAAAGGTAGCGCAAATAACTACTATCGGCAAATGCGCAATTGGGAAGCCGATATTCTTGCGTTGGCCAAAAAAGAATATGACGAATTTAAATTGAAAGAAAAGGAATTAAGCAGATCACCTTTTTTACGGAATCGCCCAGAACACATTACTGTGCTGGGTATGATCAAACATTTGGAAGACAAATGGTTTAGTGGAACAAAAGAAAAAGTGTTTGATAGATGTATTAACAGATTTGCTTGCGTTGATTGGGCCACGCAAAAAGAAAAATCAGATATGATATATACCTCACTTGGAAGATACGATTATAGTGAGATAGTCCATCAAAAGAAATTCAGTGGCGCAGTAATTCCTGTTAAGAATCGGCGTGTGCCATATGGTACACAATCACGTTATGAAAGGAACCAATGCGCTGTACTTGATATGCTGGCAGAGAAACTGCCTTCATTTAAGAAAAACAAAAAGGCAAAGGCTAAAGCCAACAAAAAGACTTTCCGATCAAATGCAAAAAAGGAGATCCAACGAGGACTGGATGATTATAACCATTACCAACTGATGTCAGCCAAAGAAGGGTTTGTCGCGGACTGGTATGGTAGTAAGGCTGCGGTACAATTACGTGCTCTTATGCATGATGATGTATACGTTACGTGGTATAGCTATGACGACTTAGAAGAAGTAATGTCTCACTTGAAGCAGTCAGAAAATTGGGAGTGGCACTTGGAACATGTCATTCCTAATCATTACTTGCGCCCTGGAGAAGTATGCAAAAAAGTCTATGACTATGTAATACAAGACGGACGCCTTGTTAAAACGGTGTACGTTAATTACAACCCAATGTATCGGGAGGAAGAAGTGATCGATTATAATGCCGATGTAAATGTTTGGGGAGATTACGACGATAATTGGTATGACTGGTATGACCAACCAGATTGCCGTAACACTTAAGTGTAAATTCAAGTAAAACGGTAATGGTGAGCTAGCTCACCATTACCGTTTTATTTTATTATTATTTTTTTTCATTAATATATTATTATACAGACAATGTTGTCAAACAATATAGGGTAATTGTAATGGTAAACTTTATTAAGATTGTGGCTGGAGTAATTCTCCTTTCATTGGGTGCTTTTGTACAAGATGCTGATGCGGCTAATGTGGAACAAAAATACCACATTACTCGTGAAGGTAACAATATAATTATGTCGCCGGTTACCGTGACAAATGCTCCTAATATTACGATCATTTACGATCGTGGTAGTAATAAACCTAAGATTGTGGTAGTGGGTCCTAAGCTAATAAAAGCAGATGGTCAAACTATTGTTTTGGGTGACGGGACCGTATTAATGTAACATGGAGATAGAAATGGAATATGATAATACACTAACTAAAAAACAGCACCTTGAAAAATTGCAAGGTGTAGACATTAAACAAGCCCTAAGATTGGCCACCGACAATGTCGTTAAAACTGCAGATCTTTTAGATGGCACCCAGCAATGGTACGTAAAAGGAGATGGTATTTGGTTTAGGAAAAAATTCTGGCCTTGGGAGGTAGTCTACAAAGCAGTAAACCATATGTTACCTCAAAAACAAAAGGTGCCGGACAGTAACAACGACAATAATCGATTTAGTTTAACATCACGACTATTTAGTACTAAACAAGTCGATTCAACTACTCAGAAAATTGAAGAAAAAAATAGTTTAGTTATTGAGTTGAAAAAAGAGGTAGATAAACTTAAAGAAATTATTAGACAACAGTCCACGCTCCTTGATCAACACATTGCTGGGAGTGCAGACAACATTCCTCTTATCATGAAAGGTCTAGGTCTTCGTAAAAAGATAGATGTTGGTCCAGATGGATACAGAGTAATCCGTGTACAATTAATGTATTTTAATCACTTATTAGGAGATGTACAGGTTTAAATATCAATATTAATAATACCTCAATTGTTGTATTGTCGATTCTCAACCAGGTAAGGAAAACTTCCATGTCTCACAAAAAAAAGATGAACAAAAAGCATCGCCGACAAGAAGTGTTGTTTAAACACCTTTCTCGCAATTTGGATCATGAAACTAATCTGGACCTTTTCCGGTATAAATTTTACCATGACCCGAGTGGCATGAAAATCACTATGATGAAAGTGGTTGGAAATTATAACCATATCTCCCTGTTTCCTAGATGGGGTGGTTGTAAAGAGTGGCAAACTACTTGTCACGTATTTCGCAGAACTAAAAATAATAAAATTGATGTTCTTCCATATGCAACTATTTTTACTCACCCAGAAATCGTTAAGATGTACCATAAGCGGCGCTAAGTAATAGGACTAGTACTCTTGCCTAGGCAAGAGTACTAGTCCGCATTAATATATTATCCATTTTTATTTATTTTTAATGATATATAACAAACGTGAGAATCTTCTCATATTCTAATCTATAAAGGATTATACCATGAATACCGTCGTTACCATTACTGCGCCCTCTGTTACCTTTACTGGCGCCCAGAAAGGAACCTTTCCGGCGCTGAAAGAGGGACACACTCAACCGACATATGTTGGTACTAGCGGGGTGATTACGCCCCGTACTGCGTGGTCTCTGTACGCTCAGCAACTCCTGGCGTTTGCCAGTGCACACAAGGAGTACATCGAAGTCACCAGCAATGGTGGCCTCGATTTCTGGACAGTAAAAAAGGAGATCCCAGCAGAGATGCTGGAAGAGTTCTTCAAAACCGATAAGGTCAAGATCGACCTCTTCGGTAAAGAAGGTACGGGATCGGACTGGATTGAGACTGAAGACGACCATTCCGGAGATGGTGATTTTCATATCACTTGGACTCTCTCTGAAGAGTACGCAGTGACTCCTGGTAACCTATTGGCTGCAATTGAAGAAGTTATGCGGGGCCAGCAAGCGCGCTTCGACTCCCAAGGATACTGGAGCATCACCCGTAGCACGATCATCCGGCAAGATGGTGCCGCAGAAACGCACTATCGGATGACCGGTTTCCGGTCATCCTTCTTGGACTTACACAACAAGTGCACGGGATACTACATGGAGCGAACACTTCCTCTGCGCGCCATGTTGAAGGCGCTCTGGAACAGTCGTATCAAGGTAAGTGACCAAAAGTCAATCTTGGGTGTTGGCTACTCTCAGTCAGTGCAAGAGGCGCTTAACGGCACCAAGTCTATTATGGATTTGGCGCATAAGCTTTCTCACTTTCCGGACGCAAAAGAGTCCGATCTTCCACACATGTTCAACATCAAGATGCACCCGTTGTGGGACACTGCTTGGCGCGATGATCTGGCCAAATGGAAGGAAAAGAAAAGTAATGCGGAGTTTGTGAGCGCGACATACACGAGCCGCGAGAAAGCAGACCTGATGTGGCTCGAGAGCTACGTCGATCAAGCAGATCCTTGGGTGTAACAAGGATCTGTTATAAAAGCTACCCGGTCATTCCGGGTAGCTTTTATTTTTTCTTTTAAAATAGATATTATCCATTTTTATTTATTTTTAATGATATATAACATTTATGAGCAATCTCGCTCAATCAATTTACCTGAAAAGGAAAAAGTAATGAACGCCCAAGCTAACACTAAAGTTGTGATTACTGAAGAAAAGAAAGCGCAGTCGGGCGCATCGCTATTCCCCGAGACAAATGCGTTTTGTGCATCATTTGATGCAAGTGGAGTAATCACTCCCCGTACAGCAAAGACGCTGTACGTTCAGTATCTGATGGACTTCATGGCCAAAAATAAGGAGTCTTTTGATGTACAGAAATTAGGGAAGGAAGTATATACTTGGAAACAAACAAAAGAAATCTCCGCACAAAAACTGGAAGACTGGTTTACTCAGTCTGACTTTAAAGATGGACCCAAGTTTGATATTTTGGGTTCAAATCGTTCTGTTTACGTACAGACAGATGCCGAAAAGATGACTTGGCGAATTGATCTCCACTTCAAGCTGTCTGAAGAGGAGAACGTAACCCCAGGTAACCTATTGGGTGCTATTGAGCGCCTGATGCATGGTCAGCAAACAGCTGGTCGTAACAACGTGTGGCGCATGGAACGAGACTTTAACCCGGAATTCATGACATCGACTTATCATTTTGTTGGTAGCCGTTATGAGCTTTTAGAATACCTTCATTTAGATGGCGATGCTCCCGCAGATTTGCATGATGCGGTGAAGTTCTTGAAGGCGCTGTATCGAAATCATATTCAAGTGGATGCTAAAAACTTTGTGCCTGGTGTATTCTATCACCAGTCAGTGCAAGAAGCACTGAGTTTTGCGCAGGATATTCCCGCTCTACAAACAAAGATCAAAACCCTCAAGAAAGATGTCCATAATGATTGGGTGAAATGCTTTGATGTACAAAAGCATCCGATTTGGAAAGAAGTCAAGCCAATGTACGAAAAATGGCTGGCTCATAAAACTAACCACGCGTGGCTCTCCGCAGCCATGACTTCCCAAGAAAGGAAAAATATGGAGTGGATTCATTCCATGATCGACCAATAATTATGTTGCCTCGACTAGTAAAGCTGACAGGTAGTATAGTCAGCTTTACTAGTTTTTTCTTTGACAGAAATGAAATTATAGAATATTACGAAAAAGAATTTATTGATTATAATAAAATGTTAAGTGATCCAATACATTGGACACAACAATATATAGATTTAATATTGTCATTAACTACAATTAATAATATACCAGAATTAGAAGAAAATATATTATGTTACATTAAAACATTACAAGAAGATATTGACACAATTAAACACATTTATCCAGAGACTAAAAAAAATATCTGGGTAATTATTAATAATGATGATACTACTAGTATACTGTTGGAGAACCCCCATGCAAAAAAATACCAAAAAACAAAACAAATTATCTCCGATGGAGATTTTTAGACAAAACAGAGATATTGATAATAATATCAATGTTATTCTTACATACCAATTAATTAATAGATTAGAAGAAATTAAAGCAAATGGGTATATGGTAGCACAAGCAATTGCTACTGATTTATTTGAAGCAGTTTTTGTTATTAGAAAATTATCGGACTATATTAAGAAAATTAAAGTAAAGACAATGCCAGATATTATTGAGCTGTTAAATGAATATATAGAAGACAGTGATGTATTATTTGATAAGTTAAATGAACAAACTAAAAATTATAATTTTGATGTTGGTATTACAGAATTAAAATTTCCAGAAGAATTAATTGATGAGCTGTATGTTTTTTATACAGGTAGAATTAACCCATTGCTTACACTAGTACCACCAAGGCAAGTATCGATTATTTATACTAACGTAGTGAATGAAATTAAAAACAGTATTCGATATGCAATTAATAGTAAAAAGAAAAATAGTTAGCATATTACTAGGAGCTTTTGCTCCTAGTAATAGCAAATAGTTTTTTTTATTTTTTTATTGTAATCAAAAATTATTAAGTGATATATACATAGGAGAAACCATGTCGCAAATTTTAGCAGTAGACAAAGACCATGCAATGAAAATATTTAACCACGAAAAAACTATCAGAGAAAATAATATTACTTCTTTAATCATTTCACATGAAGAAGACAATAGTTTCTCACTAATGAATTATGAGCATATTTTTGATGGTAATTTTATCTGTGCTGAAAGAAGCTATCTTGATGATCCAGAAAATAGTAATCTACCATATTTACAAGTAATTCCATATATTGTTATTACTAACGATATTGGTGAAGTATTGTTATATACTCGTAATGGTACAGAGAAAAGATTAGATCAAAAGTATTCTATTGGTTTTGGTGGCCATGTAGACATTCCAGATATTAAAGATGAAAATAATCTTAGTAGTAAACAATTAACAGATATTAACTTGTATTTAATGAGAGAGGCTAGAAGAGAAATTTTAGAAGAATTAGGTAATGCTAATTTATATACTACTAGTCTAGCGGAATATTGCTGTCCTCATTTTATTCCATATGCGGGTGGTTTTATTTATAATGATGGTGATGATGTAAACAAAGTACATTTAGGTCTAGTGCAGATATTCTATATTGACAAAGAAGAAATTAATTTAAATATAGGTAATGATAATGAATGTAAAAATATCCAATGGCATAGATATGATATTTTAGATAAAGATATAATAGACAGATTGGAACCATGGTCAAAGACAGTATTAGATTTTATTATAAATGATCGTAACTTAATTTATGAATATTCGCTTAATGATAAGTATAGCCTACTGCAAGATTTTTATAACAATACAATTCTTTATCCTAAAAGATATCAAACCATTGATGATAAAATAATTGATATTATCATACGACCAAAAGAAATTGTAGTTAGTAGCACTATACAGAAAAAAGACAGTGATACTAAAGAAATTGTATATGAAGATTATGAAAAGACATTTACTAATATTTTATCTTCTAGTGAAGATATTCGTGAACTACTACTATATCTAACTCATAATGAAACTAGTTATAATAAGGAACAAAATACTACGGCAATTAGTACATTAAAAATACAAAAAGAAAAATCATTTAATATTAGAATTCATAATCCTTATGATAAACCAAATTTACCTGTTATCAAATTTTGTGTAGCTGATATAGAATTGCATAATGGTATTCGTTTTGTACAACTTATTGATACGCTTCATGAACTAACTGAACGTCACCAATACTTTTCAAAAGTATATGTTAATAGAGTTCTACCTAAAACTAATAGTAAAAATATATGTTATAATCAATATCTTAATTGTTACATTGCTGAATCATTTAATCAATTTAGTGACATAATTCAAAAAAATGATAACATGAATAAATTTATTATAAAAAATGAAAATAATGAGTATTTTTATCATGCTAATTTTACAGTTAATATTAAAATGTATGATGATATTTCTAATAATACGCATCTAGTTAGTCGGAATGAATTAGACCCTAATATCCCTGGATATGGCGACGTACTTATGGAAGTTACAAATATAAATATACGTATGTATAATGATTATATTTACATGTTACAACAAGCTGTAGATAAGGTATATGAAAGCTGCTTAAGTTATATTTATTATAGTGGTGACAATAAATGTACTTTTGTACTAGAGCATCCTACTATTACACCGTTAATTATTGTATTACACGATTACATGTTAACTATAAAAATGCGGGCAACAATAAAAGATGTAATTTATACAATTCTATCAAACTACTATGGTGGTAATATTAATAACCTTAGTAGGTGTAATAATGTACCTAAAGCAGTAATTAATAATAGTATTAATAGTTTTGAAAAATATAAAATTTATACTGCGGTTAGATAATAATTAAAAAGTAACATATCTTAGTATACAGTGACGGTAATACCGTCACTGTATACTGAATTATTTACTAAGGAGATACCCATGACTAACATAATAGATATAACAACAAAGTTAAATGACAAAGTAAATAATTCTGATAGTAGTATATTGCTATCACATATACTTGATATGAATAGACCTATTATTGATGGTGTACCAATTATATTTATTGATAGTGATAGATACGGTGGGTGTTACTCAAATTATAAATATATCATGTATAATGATGTTACTTGGAAAGATTCTGATTATGATGCTGGTGATGTTAGTTGTGAGCAGTTCTGGGATGAATACCGACATGTCAAAGAAGTTGAAAATAATGTATTAGAACAATATGGTGTTACTAGTGATTTGTGTGGTATCCCTAGTCTTAATATAAATATTAGTGAATATATTAGAGAGTGGACAAAAGTAGCATTTCCAAATAATAATATTTTTTTATTTATTTGTGGTAGTGAGCACTATTATTTTTCAGAAGCAATAAATAGTCTCATTACTAAAGATCCAGAAGCAAAACATTGTTTAATTGATATTAATTCTACTGATACAGATATAAATAATAAAATTATAAGTCTATTTTAATAGGGAGAAATAAATGAAACAGTATCATGATTTACTAAAAAAAGTATTAGAAGAAGGTACTACTAGGACAGATAGAACTGGTACTGGTACAATATCAATTTTTGGTTATCAAATGAGATTTGATTTATCTAAAGGCTTACCAATTGTTACTACAAAAAAAGTTTATTACAAAGCTATTAT
>JACCEA010252678.1_pt1 | contig 10887 bp, 8 predicted proteins | sample 7449851 | NCBI WGS metagenome assembly JACCEA01 (sample SAMN15323453, study PRJNA562643) | freshwater metagenome | isolation source: river surface water | place: USA:Blue River Watershed | collected 2017-08-18 | reverse complement strand
ATCAATCACTTGAATGAGTTGCTTCCCAGCATCTTTGACGATTACTTGAATTTGGGTTGCGCCTGCATCAACAGCATTTTCAAGGAGTTCCTTAAGTGCAGAAGCAGGCCGTTGAACTACCTCACCAGCAGCAATTTGATTGGCAATGGCATCGGGAAGTAGCTGGATGAAATCAGGCATTTTTTCTACTCTTGAGGAATCTGAGTAAGTAATAAACGCCCCCGATACCTGCAGCAGTGTAGCCCATGTAGGTAAAAACTTGGGGTCCAATGTAGATGTATCCAAATGCCGAAAGTACCATCCCTAAGAATAACAACGTTCGAAGGAGCGTCGAAGAATTAAATACTGCATTTTCTCGAGGCTTATTGGACCTAAAGGTAGCAAATGAACCCTTCATCATGGGACGTCTTGGGGAGGATGAATCACCTGATTCTTCGATTTCTCCCTCCCGTTCCAATTCCATTTTTATCCGGGAAGTACGCTCCTCGATTTCTTCTTTGATCGGGTCGTAATACCTGGGTTTGATTGCAAATCGTTGATGAGAGGCGGTTCTAAAAATAGTAGGCAATTTCATAAGGCGCTATATTTTTCCAAAAAGGGAAAGAGATCAGATGAGGTGTGCAGTGGATGAAGTCTAAGAAATAGGTTTTTCTGTTAAGAAAAGTACCTACTCAAGTTGAAGTATTCCAAACTTTTGTAACTTGAAACTACGTCTTTTTTTTCTAAGACTTGCTTTCATCTAGAACCTAGTTAAGGCTTTAGAATAAGCAGGCTCATCGAACAAATTTAAGTAAAAATATAGAATTAAACTGAAACTCTTCCATGGCGGCAATTCAATGGTTTTTCCTTTCATGGATCCTTTTTGGAGGTCTTTTTTCTCCAGAAAAACCAACTCCCAAGATTCTAAATCCGAATCCGTTGGAAAGTAAAGAGAACGATCTGCAGCAACTTTGGGTTGACAGCGTTTTTCATGCATTGACCTTTGAGGAGCGACTGGGCCAATTATTTATGGTTGCGGCTTACTCTAACAAGGATCAGCGACATGTGGACGAAATTTCTGCACTTATCCAAAAGGAAAATTTGGGAGGACTTATTTTTTTTCAGGGAGGCCCCAATCGGCAAGCGAGATTAACCAACTTATACCAAGCCCAAGCAAAAACCCCCTTGTTCATTGCAATGGATGCGGAATGGGGTATTGGCATGCGATTAGACTCCACCCTTAGTTTTCCAAAAGCGATGACCTTAGGGGCCATCCAAGATCCGAATTTAGTCCACGAGATGGGAGCTGAAATTGCCAGGCAGTTTCGTATCCTGGGCATGCATGTGAATTTTGCTCCTGTGGTAGACGTCAATTCCAATCCCGACAATCCGGTAATCGGATTTCGTGCTTTCGGAGAAGACAAAGAAGGAGTGACACAGCGAGCCATTGCCTACATGAAAGGGCTCCAGGAAAATGGGGTCTTGGCCAATGCAAAACATTTTCCAGGGCATGGGGATACGGAAACGGACAGTCACCACACGCTTCCAGTTATCTCCCACTCCGAAAAAAGAATTTGGGATATCGACCTCTATCCCTACCAAAAATTGATACAGGAAGATTTAATGTCTGTAATGGTGGCCCACCTCGAGGTACCCAGCTTGGATTCGGCGACACAAGTCCCCACAAGCCTATCTAAGGCAGTGGTCACCGATTTACTTCAAGATCAGCTTAAGTTTCAAGGCTTAATTTTTACAGATGCCTTAAACATGAGTGGAGTAACCAATCGAAAGAAACCTGGTGAGGTGGAACTTAAAGCACTACTTGCTGGAAATGATATCCTCCTCCACTCAGAAGACATTTCAAAAGCAAAAACGCTCATCCTTGAAGCCGTAGCACAAGGAATAATCAGCGAAGAAGAAATTAATCGACGCGTAAAAAAAGTACTCAAAGCAAAGTATTGGGCTGGTTTACACAAATTTGTCCCCATTGACACCTATAAAATCGCAGACAGGTTAACAACCCGTACTACAACTGAAGTAGTAGAAAAGCTGTATGGAGAGGCAATCACGGTGGCTGCAAACAAAAATGATTTGCTTCCTATCGGGCAGTTAGATTTGAAAAAAATCGCCAGCATCACCATTGGGGACGAAGGAAGCCTGTTTAGCACCTACCTCAATCAGTATGCACAGGTGGACCACTTTTCTCTGCCTAAAGCTTCCGGGGAATCAGCACATTACAACCTGATGAAACAAGTGGAAGACTACGATGTCGTGGTAGTGGGGTTGATGGGAATTAGCAACAATCCACAACGAAACTTTGGGCTTGCCCCAGGGGATGTAGCCCTCATTCGGGAATTGGAAAAACGCCAACAAGTGGTCACGGTCCTTTTCGGCAATGTATATGCCTCCAAATTTTTGGGAGGATTGGGGCATGTAGTCTTTGCCTACGAGAATTCGGCATTTACTCAGAAACTTGTTCCTCAAATTCTATTTGGTGCGCGACCTGCTAAAGGTATCTTACCTGTCACCGTAAGTGAGCAATTTACTCAGGGAGTCGGTGGACTTTTAACACCACAAAATCGCTTGGCATACGGTAGCCCAGAAAGTGTGGGAATGAATGGGGAGAAATTGGATAAAATTGATGGAGTCGTAGCTGAAATGATTGCGGCAAAAGCAGCGCCTGGCGCACGTGTTCTAGTTGTGAAAGAAGGCACAGTAGTTTTTGATCGTTCCTATGGGCATTTGGATTACGAAAAGTCAGCCCCAGTGACCTCAGGAACCGTCTATGATCTGGCTTCAGTCACCAAGGTAGCCGCTACCACGCTTGCCGCTATGTTTTTACATAGCCGAGGAGAACTAGATGTGACTAAGACTTTAGGTGACTATTTACCTGAGTTAAAAAAATCAAATAAAGGGGGAATAGTCTTGAAGGATTTATTGGCTCATGAAGCGGGTTTGAAAGCTTTTATCCCCCATTATACCAAAACGCTCAGTTCTGGAAAATGGAATCCTACCTACTTCAAGGATTCAATCAGCGAAGGCTATACCCTTCCGGTATCGAATGACATGTATGCCATTCCTAGTTTGCGTGATAGCTTATGGAATTGGACGGTAGAGTCCGAGCTTTTACCCAAACCGCATGGCTATGTCTATTCGGATCTGACCATGTATTTTATGCAGGAAGTCATCGAACGCATTGTGAATCAGCCTTTGGATGAATTTGTGGAACATAATTTTTATGCTCCCCTAGGCTTACAAACACTTACCTTCAAGCCATTTGAAAAAATGCCCATCTCTCGGATCGCTCCAACGGAGGATGATCAAACCTTTCGAGGTAGACAAATCCAAGGATATGTACATGATCCGGGTGCAGCGCTGTATGGTGGGGTTGCGGGTCATGCTGGACTATTTGGCACTGCAACTGACCTGGCAGTAGTCCTCCAACTTCTTTTGAATAAAGGAACCTATGGGGATGTAAGCTTACTCAAACCCGAAACCATAGAATCCTTTACTAAACGTCAATCCAAGCTAAGTAGACGAGGTTGGGGCTGGGATAAGCCCGAACCTGAACAAGGAAAAGGAGGATCTGCGGGGAAGTTGGCGCCCAAAAGCACGTTCGGGCATACCGGATTTACGGGTACTTGTGTATGGGCGGACCCAGAAAATCAGCTCACCTATATCTTCCTTTCCAATCGAGTTTATCCCCAAGCAACTAACAACACCTTGCTTGATTTAGGGATTCGCACTAAAATCCATGACCTCATCTATGAGGCATTGAAGCTTTAAATCCCCACCAAAAACAAAAACCTGGATGAAATAAACAGCTGGCTAATTGCCTTTAATCTCAATTACCTTAAACTCCGTACGCCGGTTGGTTTGATGCTCTTCCTCGGTTTGTGCATTTGGAACCAGGAGCTGCGTTTCTCCATAACCCTTAGCCACCAATCGATCGGCAGCAATTCCTTGGCTTACCAAGTAATCTACTGCAGCCTGAGCGCGCTGTTGCGAAAGAGTCAGGTTGTAATCATCACTTGATCTAGAATCCGTATGCGAACTCAACTCGATGCGAATAGAAGGATTATCTTTCAGTATTTTGACCAATTTGTCCAACTCAGGAGTGGCATCGGAACGAATGGATGACTTATTTAGGTCGTAATAAATATTATCTAGCACGATGGACTTCTCTAGAATCAACTGATCCAAAACAATCGTGGTATCCAAGGTAATGTTGGTCACCTCTTGAATTAATGTGGCTGGATCCGGGGTCTTGCCCTTCGTGGTGTAGGGGAAGGATTTGGAGAAATACCCACTGCGAGAAGCAATAATGCTGTATTCACTGTCTGGGGAAAGGGTAAACCGAACTCTTCCCTGAGCATTTGACATATCGCCCCCCAATTGGCGTTTGTCTCCACCATACAAAACCACGCGGGTTTGTGGCAAAACTGCCTCCTTACCATCTGATTTAACTTCTTTGGTATAGACGTTAAGCAATACATTGACAATTTTTGGTTTGGGAGTCTTGTCCTCAAAAAAGTAGATGTCATCATCTCCTTTTCCACCGGCACGGTTGGAGGAAATAAACCCTGCTTTGGGGTAATCGGTAAAGAAAATGCCAAAATCATCCGCTTGGCTATTGAAGCTTGGACCAAGATTGCTGACAATTTGAACCCCATCCTGATTTTTCTCCGCTACAAAAAGATCCAATTTCCCCAAGCCAGGATGTCCATCCGATGCAAAGAAAAATTTTCCATCCTTCATCTGTCGAGGAAACAATTCATTACCTGCAGTATTGATGGTAGGACCGAGATTGACAGCATTACCAAAATCCCCATTGGCAAGTTTAGTTGCCTTGTACAAATCTATTCCACCAAAGCCACCAGGTCGATTGGAAGCAAAGTAGAGTTCCGAACCATCACTAGAAAAGGCAGGGGTAGAATTCCACCAAGTATCCTCCTCATTAACGGGCATCCAGATCGGTTTGGTAAATCCAGCTCCTCTAAAGTAGGAGACAAAGAGCATGGTCTCCGGATAATCCTTGGAAGAGGTAGAATTTCCTCGAGCATAAACTAGCGTATTTCCATCTGGGCTGATGGCCAAGGCTGCTTGATTGAGTCCCTCCTCATTTTGAAATTCAGGTAAGAGCTCCACTCCGGCAGCATCCACTTTTAGTCCTTGGGCTCTCGCCCGAAAAAGTTGATGGTAGCCCGTTCCCGTAGCGGGATAGAGGCGAGAAGAGGCCCTCCCAGAAGTAAAGTACAGGAAGTCCTCGCTGATCACCGGTGCATAATCTGCACCTGCACTATTCAATTCGTTGTAGTTGACCAACTGGTAGTTGGCGTAGTAATCGGTAATCCCTTTCACTTTGGGAAGTGCCTCTAGCTCCTGCTTGACACGTGCTTGAAGACGCTCGTCAGAAGTAGCCGATGCAGCAGCCTCAAAGGCGGCCTTGGCCTCTTCCCACTTTTGGTTGGCCTTCAAACTTTGACCTAAGTAAAAATGGGTTTCAAAGTTGGGGTCTTCCTGTGCCAACCTTTGGTAATGGGGCAAAGAGGCCTCAATTCGATTGGAAAGCCGGTAACTTTCTGCAAGGAGCCGACGGGCAGACTGGTTGCTGGAGTCCTTGGCCAATACCTGACTGAAGGTAGAAATAGCATACTGGTATTGGCCCGAGAGGTACTGTTCATTCCCCTTTTCAAAAAGGCTTTTGCAAGACCCAAGGAGGATCAACAGAAAAAGAGCCAGCGCAGAAAAAATGGATTTCATCGTACAGCAAGTGAAGTCTAGAAGTGAATATGGGGATTTAATTTGGAAAATAGGTGCTCAGCCAACTTTTTGACAGTGGGAGCCAAAGGTCTGAAAGATCGGCTTTGCTGTGAATTTGGGGTTGAATCACCTCAAGATTTGGGGTGATTTCCCCGCTACTGATTCTAGATTTGATGCCAAGTGCAGGCAAGACCTTTAGCTGACCTGCTTGATCTCGCAAGGTGAGTTTGCCTTGATCCACCAAATTGACCCCTAAATCCTGCTCTAAATTTCGTAGGGCACGCACAGAAGAATCGATGGAACAGCCTGAAGCTCCCAATTGGCTTTCATCCACCGCAAGTACGATTAGCTGTTCGTGCAAAATGGCATAAGAAGTGGGCATCACCTGGCCATGTGTACCCCATTCTCCACAAAAATCCTTCAGACTTGACTGAATCAAGGCTTGTTCATCCGCAGTAAATTTGCGAGAGGATACGTAAACCCAGACTCGTGAACTGCCTGGTAGTTGGTCAAAAGGAAGGTACATGATGTTGTATTTATTCTTCAAAGAAAAACCCTTTCTGCTTAACGGCAAAAAGGGTCTTTTGGATTCAAAACCTAAAATTAAATTCCCATATCCTTGGCAACCAACTCAGCGAGGTCTACCACTTGAACATCGGCTTCCCGATTCTTATTTTTAATTCCATCCGTCATCATCGTGAGACAGAAAGGGCAGCCTACTGCAATAGTGGAGGCTCCTGTGGCCAAAGCCTCTTCCGTACGCTCGATATTGATGTCTTTTTTCCCTGCTTCGGGTTCTTTAAACATCTGTGCCCCACCGGCTCCGCAGCAAAGCCCTTTGGTGCGGCAGCGTTTCATTTCAACTAGCTCTACGTCTAAGGCTCTAATTACTTCCCGTGGTGCTTCATAGACCCCGTTGGCGCGACCTAGGTAACAGGAATCGTGGAAGGTGATTTTTTTACCCTTAAACTCCCCTCCGCCTTGAAGGGTAACTTTGCCTTCGTTGATGAGTTGTTGGAGAAACTCAGAGTGGTGGATTACTTCGTAATTTCCTCCCAAAGCTGGGTATTCGTTTTTGATGGTATTGAAGCAATGCGGACAGGCAGTGACCACTTTTTTGACTTCGTATGCATTCATCACTTGGATGTTGGCTACAGCCTGCATTTGAAAAAGAAACTCATTTCCTGCTCGTCGAGCGGGATCTCCTGTACAGGCTTCTTCCGGACCCAACACAGCAAAACTCACCCCTACTTTATTCAATATTTTGACAAAAGCCTGGGTCACCGCTTTGTAGCGCTCATCAAAGGATCCTGCACAGCCCACCCAAAATAAAACCTCGGGTGTCTGGGAGTTGGCGGCCATTTCGGCCATGGTAGGAACTTGGTAGGTAGACATATTTTAGATACAAGATGTTAGACACAAGATGCAAGACCTAACCGAGAAAATTTCCAGCGGTAATCGGCCTTCAAGCATCCGATATTCCCTTATTTTATTTCTTCTTCTTTTACTTTCTCGGACCAGTTGAAGCGGTCTGAAGGACTAAATTTCCAAGGGGAGAAGCTCGTCTCCATGTTTTGAAACATCGCATTCCACTGTGCTGGCGTGCCTGATTCCTCCATCGCTACATAGCGACGCATCTGCAGAATAATCGACAAGGGGTCAATATTGATAGGACAGGCTTCCACACAAGCATTGCAGCTGGTACAGGCGTTGATTTCTTCTTTGGTAATGTAATCTCCCAAGAGTGATTTGCCATCCGCTAGGCCTGGACCGCCAGCGTCGAGGCTTTTGCCCACCTCTTCGGCTCGATCGCGGACATCCATCATGATTTTGCGAGGGGAGAGCTTTTTGCCAGTCATGTTGGCAGGGCATTCGGAAGTACAGCGGCCACACTCGGTACAGGAATAGGCATTGAGCACATTCACCCAGCTGAGGTCATTGATGTCTTTGGCTCCAAATCTTCCGATTTCAGTAGGAGCTTCGGAAGGACTTTCTGTAGGAATTCCAAGCATCATATTTACTTCTTGGGTCACTTCGGGCATATTGACCATTTCTCCCTTTGGTTTTAGATTCGAATACCAGGTATTCGGGAAGGCCAAGAAAATATGTAGGTGCTTGGAATAGGTCACGTACACCGCAAAAGCTAAAATGCCGGCAATGTGAAACCACCAAGCCACCCGCTCTACAGCTACCAAAGCACCCGATGAGAAGCCCTCAAAGAGTGGCTGGAGGAAGCTGCTGAAGAAAAGAGGTCCCAAAACGAGGTAGTGTGTATCTCCTCGGCCAGCCAAAATCTGATCCGTCGCATTCATCGTCAGAATGGCAAACATGAGAATGATCTCGATCACTAGAATCAAATTGGCATCCAGCGCCGCCCAACCTTTTAGTTCGGGCTTGTTAAAACGCTCCACTTTCATCACGTTTCTGCGCACCAGAAAAGCAACGCAAGAGACCAATACCGCAACGGCTAGAAATTCAAATACGTTAATCGCTACCGTATACAGCCCTCCTAAGAGGGGAGCAAAGAGACGGTGGGTTCCCAAAAGTCCATCGAGCACAAACTCCAGTACTTCCAAGTTGATGACCAAAAAGCCCACATAAATCAACCCATGTAAAAATGCAGGGACCACACGCTTGAACATTTTCTGCTGACCCAAAGCAACAAGAAACATGGCTTTCCAACGGTTTTCAGGTTGATCATTTCGGGTCTCCTCTTTACCCAACAGGATGTTTCGTCGAAGAAATTGGATCCTTTTACTCAAGATAAAGCCCGCAACACCCAAAATAAGGACAAATGCAAGTTGTGGTAAAATGCTCATATTGATTGGATTAACTAGTTTTTATAAAATTTGGGTCTATTTTTTCTGAAAAGGATTTGTAGAGAATACTCATTTTTCTACCTTTGCAACACTTCAAAAGGATGGTGATATAGCTCAGTTGGTAGAGCATCGGACTGAAAATCCGTGAGTCGGTGGTTCGAGTCCACTTATCACCACAATCCCGGTCTTCACAGATCGGGATTTTTTTTGTCCTAAATTTCCTGCGTTGCTGCGCATCTTACCGCTTTTTTTAAATTAGAAGACCAAAATATAAAATAGTCTGCATGCATACTATTTTAGGGATGAATTTAAAATTATTCCGAATAACTTCGGTAGGAGAATCTTGCCTCTCTTTAAACTGCTCATCCAAATCCTGAACAAAAGGCGAGGTACTAATTCCGAATCCAGTTGACTTTATGGACAGCTACAATCAAGCGAATTACCTAGATTCCATAAGCGAGTTAACAGGTAAATGGTTTAGTTACATCCCAAAAAACCTAGGATTGAAGCTCGATTAGAAAAAAATAGTTCGACCCGCTATTCCCTAATTCAATCGATTTCGAAAGCACAATTTTTAACGATAAAATCAATATTTTATTCTGAATAAATTACATAAACGGAATAATAGTTGTAATTAAGTCAAATTCTCAAGGAACTTGCTGTTTCGCAATCGTTTTCAAACCTATTTTATATTTTTTTTAATTTTTAATCACTTTTGTTAATGTATTTATATTTTTATTCCACTTTTTTTGAAACTTTTTCATTTTTAATCCCGTTTAGTATATTTGTATAGTAATTCGGTCGCACCGATTTGCAGGCAGCCCAACGTACCTCTTGGCATATATGATTTGCCAGGCTCCAACCTTAGCTTATCAAAACCTACTAAACCAATTAACTAATGAAAAAATTATTCCTCCTGCTTTTCGTTGCCGGGATGGCAACAGCAGCACTCGCAAACACAGAAAATCCTTCGGTAGAAATCAGACAGACTGAATCCGCCAAGGTTCTAGTAACCTTTCCCGCTTCCTCTCAAGGTGGACTGACTGTTCGTATCCTAGATGGAAACAAGCGCTTGGTCCTTCGTGACCGAATCAATGCCACTGAAGCGTTTGCAAAAAGATATGATTTGGCGGCACTCCCAAAAGGAGACTATTCCATTGAAGTTTCGGATGCGGAAGGCACACTGAGAACAGCCACTTTTTCCACACTAGAGAAAGAAACCAAAACAGTCTTCTCCCGCGTGACGCCACTTGGACAAAACCAATATCGCCTACTCGTAGCCAATCTAGAAGCAAAAACGGTAACAGTGCAAATATTTGACGGAGACCAATTGATCCATACTGAACTTGTAGATCATCCCCAAGGACTTCACAAGGTGTATACCATCAACAAGCCTGGCTTCCCAGATGCCATCAGCTTCAAGGTGTCTACCTCTAACGGGTTTTCATCTTTCGTAGCATCAAACTAAGCTAAACCAACTGTTGCTACTTCCCCGCTAAGGTCACTTGGCGGGGTTTTATTTTTTAGAATGGTGCAGGTCTAGCACCTTTTCGGCTACTCTTTTTCCTAAGCCAACTCCCTTAATCAAAAAAATCGAATCCAATTTTTCCCCTTTAAACGGTCCTTCTCCTGTGATCGCGGATGCACCAAAAGCAGCTTCCACCTCTTCCCCTCCGAGAACTAGCATCCCCTGAATCAACATGGCTCTCAAAATGTCCAACATCACGCCCTCTTCACCTATGGAGATCCCACCTCCTGTGACAAAGGCTGCTCCCAACTTATCCTTCATCGGCCTTCCTTCAAAGGGCCAGGAATTGATAAACTCCTGCACAGTGGGAGCTATATTCCCATTGTAAACAGGAGAACCTACAAGTATGGCTTGGGCATCTATCAGCTGTTGCTGTGTTACCTCAGCGATCGGCAACACGACTACTTCCACTCCCTCCACAGACCTTGCTCCCTCTCCAATGGCTTCCGCCAATTGTTTGGTGCTTCCAGATTGGGAATAATAGGTAATCAAAACCAAGGATTTTTGCTGCCCATAGACTGAGAGAGACAGCAAAAAGAGCCCTATAGCAAAAGAAAGAGACCGTCGCATACCATTTAGTTTACACCTCCTAATTTGAAAAAAAATCCCCATCTCTGTTAAGAAATGGGGATTTGAATCTGAAAAATGAAGCTTATTTTTTCCAGCTAGCTTTGCCGCCTTTGGCAGAATCCACGGTGATGCTCATGTTTTGTGTGGAAGAAACAATCCATCTTACTTTCACAGCACCCATCCCAGGAATATTGGCAACTGCAATCTTTTCTGGAGAAGCGATTTGCT
>JACCEA011089227.1_pt1 | contig 10888 bp, 20 predicted proteins | sample 7449851 | NCBI WGS metagenome assembly JACCEA01 (sample SAMN15323453, study PRJNA562643) | freshwater metagenome | isolation source: river surface water | place: USA:Blue River Watershed | collected 2017-08-18 | reverse complement strand
GTATACGCTTAGAGAATTAATTAGAGTTATAAGAAAAGAATCCTGATATAATTAATCAGGAGGCTTATGGAATATTTAATTGGATCTCTTTCAACCTTTATACTATTAGGGCTTATGTCTAAAAAAATGTTAAAAGGTAAAAATAATAAAATGTCACTATCTTATAGACAAAGTCATATCTTTGAGATAGTAAAGCCATTATTACCACCAGTCAAAAAGCCTGAAGTAAAGACACAATCAAAGTCCTATGAAGATAAAACAAATGTCAAGGTAATCATAATGTATAACCAGGCATTTTGGATAAAAGATAATGTATTTTATATGGCAGACATGAAAGATGGATACGTTGACAAAGAAACTACAAGAAGAGTTGACACAATGGGTATGGATAAGGTAGAATTAGATAAAATGTTGTTTATTATGGATCAACTGAGAGATGGGAAAATAAATGATAGTGGGAGTTCAGGGAAGTAGTAGTTTTAAAGACTACCAAATATTTCTCAGAGCAATGGGCGTTGCCCTGGCATCACTGCCAGCAGACGATCCATACTTTTATATTTATACCGCAGGACCTGCACACATAAACTCTATGACATTAGAGTTTGTAAATCTTTCAGAACGTGGTCTTAAGTCTCGTGGTAAAAAAATAAAGTTTTATAAAGTTGCACCAAGTTGGCTTATTGAAAATATGAGTCAAGTAAATTACTTTGCTTATTTAACTACTCCAAATGAGTCGTTATCAAAGTTAGTAGGACAGGCTCAACTAAATAATGTTGAAGTCGGAATATTCAAATACTAGTAGAAAGAAATATAATGCAAATTAAGTCATTAGAAAAAATGGAAGCAATCGTCAAAAATAACAAGAGTTTGTTTTGGGATGGTTGGACAGTTGTTAGTTCTTATCCATCTGATAAGGGTAGAACATCAAAGTTTGGTGCTTATGTAAATGGTAAGTGGCATCTACAAAAAAGGTTTACTCCATCTAAAAATGGTTGGGATATACCAGATAAAATTGTAGGCTAGTATGAATAAACATAAATGGAAAGATGATGGTTCGTGTTTAGATTACGATACTAACCTATTTTTTGATAAATACGAAGAAGATGAAAACCTAAGACTAGCAATAGATAAACTATGTGCTTCGTGTCCAGTATCAACAACATGTTTTGCTGTTGGCGTATCTCAAAAAGAATGGGGCGTTTGGGGCGGTATTTATCTAGAGAATGGCCAAATATCCAGAGAGTTTAACAAACATAGGAATAAAACTCAATGGGGCGAGACTTGGCAATACTTAACTACGGAACAATAATGTATACAGATCAAATGAAAAGGGCTTTTAGGTCTATCAGGGCTCCTAAAAACTTTACAGTATCTATTATTGATCATGATCATTTTTTAACGGTAAAAGCCAAAGAGGCTGATTTTATGCGTTTACTTGACGAAGATAAGCGTAGTGCTGTAGAATATATGATAAGAGTTAAAAAAGCATTAGAAGACAATGGCGCTATAGTTTTATTAGTTAGAGAAGGTGGATCAAGTTGTTAATAATTGATGAAAATTTTTTAAATAGTGATCGAATTATTAATAAAATAGAGCAAGAAATTTTGCATACTGCCTTTTATTATCGTCCACCAATAAATGGAATCAAAGATGGCATAGTTAGTATTAATGGAAATTTTGCCGAACACACTATGTTTGTTGGAGAAAAAAATATTACAGATGTGACAGATCAGGTATTTGAAATAAGTAAGTATATCTTAGATGTGTTTTCTAAAAAGCATAGCATAAACATTAAAAATGTATATAAAGCAAAAGCAAATATAACATTGCCATCATTAGATTCTAGATCTAATTCTCCACATATAGACACAAAAACAAATCACTATGTATTTTTATATTATGTTAATAGTTCTGAAGGTGATACTATTTTGTACAATCAAAAGTCTGATGGATTAACAAAGTTTACAGAAGATGACTTATCAGTATATCAAACAATAAGTCCTAGCGCTGGTAAGGCAGTTCTTTTTAGCGGTGATAGGTTTCACTCGTGGAAGGCACCGCAAAATTCTAAAATAAGATGTGTAATAAATATGAATTTGGAGTTAAATAAATGACACTTGAAATTATTTTAATATCAATTATTAGTTTACTAATCTTTATTTCTTTTATTTTATTTATAAAACTTTCAATTTCAACTAGTACTATAAATCATTTAGTAGTAAAAGTTTCTTTTTTAGAAGAAAAATTAGGAAGAAAATTACTAAACACGGATACACAAGTAGAAAATACTGATGGATTTATAAAGTTTATTTCTGAGTCAAGAGATTTAGCCTTTTCCTATATTGAGGAGGCTCAAAAAGGCATTAGCAAGTTTGTTAACAATGCTGGTCCAGAGATTGAACACTTTAAAGAGTTTGGGCCTATCTCCGAAGGACAGCCTCTTCATGACTCTATGGTAAAAATATCAGCAGAGTACGAAGATTTAAAAAAACTACTCCCAGCAGATTATGGTAAAATAGACTAATGCCTAAATTAAAAGAATATGAAGAATATAAAAACTATCAATATGCTGTTTGTGAAATACAAAAGTGTCCTGGAGTTGCAGAAAAAATTTATTTATCAAATAACACATATCTAGAGTTATGTGTTTATCACTACGACGATATGATGATGCTATGAAAGATATAGTCTTATCAATATTAACAGGTTTTGGATGTGGCGCAATATTTGCTGCATTCAAATTGCCAGTACCAGCACCACCAGTTTTTGCGGGAGTCGCAGGAATTATTGGTTTATGGATTGGCTTTGACATAATAACAAAAGTTATATCCTAGGAGGAATAATGAACGCATCAACAAAAGCACTACTAGCATCATACGGAAGATCTGTACTTGCTGGTGTAGCAACACTATACATGGCTGGAGTAACTGATCCACAAGATCTTGCATACTCTTTAATCGCAGCCCTAGCGCCAGTGGCATTACGCTATGCCAATCCTAATGACAAGGCGTTTGGCCGTCTACCATCCGTAGAAGAAGTTGCAAAGGCAGCAAAGAGCGCTGTTGCAAAGAAGGCTCCTGCAAAGAAGCCTGCTGCAAAGAAGACAGCAAAGAAGTAAATACATTAGTAAGCAGGTCAGACAATAACTGGCCTGCTTCTAATTTTAATTTTATGATATAATAATATTGCCTGCTCAATAGAGGGGCAAATTAATTTATTCGCTTGAAGGAGGAATAAAATGGTAAGTACATTCGCTATGGATCTGTTCAATGATCCATTTTTTATTGGCTTCAACAAAGAGTTGAATCGCTTAAATAGTGCATATAGAACAAACTCACAATCATATCCACCATACAATATTGTAAAACTAGATGAAGATTCATATCTAGTATCTATTGCCGTGGCTGGATTTTCTAAAGATGATCTAGAGATTACTTTAGATGATAGAACCTTATTTGTTAAGGGTGAGTTAGAAGATCAAACTGATGGAAGAAAGAAGTATCCAGAGGTAGTACATAATGGAATCGCTACTCGTAAATTCTCAAGATCTTTTGCGCTTGGAGAATATATGGAAATCACCAGTGCTGATCTAAAGGACGGTATGCTAAAGATTCAAATTGATCGTATTGTTCCAGAAGAAAAGAAACCTAAAACAATCAAGATCAAATAAAATAGTATAATAGAGATAGTCCCCACACAGGACCTTAGAGATGGATTAGTTACCCATTTATATACCTGGCCATCGTGCCTGAATTCCCTGTGTGGGGCTCTTAATATTTGGCGGTATAATATTATTAATGACTGACAAAGAGTTGGCCCATTATAATAAGCAAAGGTTTAAAAAACAACTTGCTGAGATAAAGGAGTCGTCTGGCTGTGTAGACTGTGGAGTTAAAAACCATATAGTCTTAGATTTTGACCACCTACGTGATAAAAAATATAACATTTCTAGGATGATACACGATGGTTTTTCATGGAAGGCTATTAAAAAAGAGATTGAAAAGTGTGAAGTGGTTTGTGCCAACTGTCATAGGATAAGGACTCATAACAGGCTTACTGCCTAAAAACATGCTATAATAGAATGAACTTGGAGGTTAGTTATGCCGTATCATATTGGTGCTAAGGGGTCTTATGGATGCTCTGGCTACCCTGCTGTAAAAGAGGGTGGAGAAGTAATGGGATGTCACAAGACACGTAGAGAAGCAGCAGCACAGATATATGCAATTAATCGTTCTGAAGGAAATATTGATAAAGCAATGCCAGACCTTAAAGAGGGTGACTGGGCATTAACTTCACATGGTGAAGAAGATGAATTTCATATTGGTCAAGTAGTTCACGTAATGAGAGAAGGAATGCTAGGCGTTCCAGGCGGAGAATATACTTTAGAAGCAACAGCAGAAAATCCTGCAGTATTAATTCAATTATACGAACAAGAAGAAGATGGATTCTGGGAAGCAACAAGAGAATACTCTGCATGTATGATGTCATTAATGATTCCAATTGATCCACTACCACAAGAACCAGAATTACAAGATATGGAAACAGCAATGGCTGGCGAAATGATGTATGAAAAAGTAGATAACTGTTGTCCAGATGAATTAGAAAAACAAGCACCATGTTGGGATGGATACGTACAACGTGGAATGAAACCAGGAAAGAATGGAAAGATGGTTCCTAACTGTGTTCCTGCAGAAAAATCAGAAGATCTTTATGAAGATGATGATGATGTTGTTTATGAAACAGATTCAGTATCAAAGGCTGAAGGATATTCTCCACCAGCAGGTGCAAGAGCAGCAGCACGTAGAGCAATTAAGTTTAAAGAAGATGGTAAGGCAAATGGTGCAGGTACAGCAGTAGGTTGGACTCGTGCAGGACAACTTGCAAGAGGCGAAACATTATCACTTAGCACAGTAAAAAGAATGTACTCTTATTTCTCTCGTCATGAGGTAGATAAGAAGGGCAAGGATTGGGGAAATCAAGCAAATCCATCAAATGGTTACATCATGTGGTTAGCATGGGGTGGAGATGCAGGATTCTCTTGGTCTCGTAGAATAGTTAATGCTGAAAAAGATAAAGCATTGTTTGCTGATTTTGGTAAGCAAGTATCTAATAAGGCAAAGAGTTTAGATACAATTTTTAGAGGCTAATTAGTGGGCTCTATAATTAAGAAGCGCCGTAAACGTATGGCGAAGAAAAAACATAAGAAGCGTCTAAAAAGATCACGTTGGGCTAGACGTAATAAATGAAAAAACTATTACACTTTACCGCATCTTGGTGTGCGCCATGCAAGGCTATGCAACCAACCATTGATACTTTTATTGGTTTAAATAGTGATATTGAGTACGTTAAGTTAGACGTAGATCTACCAGAAAATAGTTCTTTAATTAAAGAATATTCAGTTGTTGGAGTGCCTACTTTAATTGCTCTTAGCGATGACAAGGTATTATCTAGACAAACTGGTGCATCAACAAAAGAAAAAATTGAAGGATTATTCGCTTAAAAATTCTTTAAATACTTCCATAATCTCTATGGTATATTTGTCATAATCTATTTCAATTATTGTATTATCAGTATCTATCTTGTGTATCTTAATCTCTTTACCAATATTAAATAATATGTCTTTTAACTTTTGTTCAAGGTTAGCATTCATGATAAGCCTTGACCTTATAGTTGATAAATATATTCTTATATCCTTTTTCTTGAAAGTTTTGACATAAGACTACCATCTCACAGTCTGGCTCTTTTGTCACGGTATTTATCCAATGATGTCTAACACCCTCTTGAAAAGGCTTAGCCCTATATAAACATAGACCATTAGAGGTTGAATAATATCTTCCGTAATCTTTTTTGTTATAACCATCTTCAATCTCAGAATGCCCTTTAACAAATTTAGCAGATGTCCTTGTTGCCCACCAATCATAGTGTGTTCCATTTTTTCTAATAGATATTGCAGACACTATATCGAAATCGGGCTCTTTCTCTTTAAAAGATAGCAATTCTCCAACTTCAGATACCTTAAATCTAATATCTCCTTCAGTCATTAAAACATAGTCTACTGTTGGTAGAAATGGATTAGACTCTAATGCTTTATTTCTTGCAAGTGCTAAGTTCTTAACTCTTTCTTCATCTTTTGTTGAAGTAAAGTATTGAGTATTAAGATTTTCAGAGGTTATGGATACCCCATTAAAGAATGACCAATCTTTATTAAATATTTTTTCTTTTGTGCTATCTGTAGAATCGTTCTCATATATTGATAAATAAAACTCATATTGTGGATAAGTTTGAACTAATTTTTTTAATTGAGAATAGAATGCCTCCATATATTTTCCCCTATTTCGTATGATAGAGTAAATAAGCACCTTTTCTTTATTTTTTATTTCTAAATGATTAATGCTATTTTTTGTAGGAGTCTTTATTAATTTAGATATACTTGATACATAATTAGCCTTGATTACTTCCCAATCATAACTTTTTCCAGTTTTATGACTATTCTTAGAAATTTCTAAATGGTATTTTTTATTTTCAAGTTTTTGTATTGCAGACTTTAACCCTTCAGTATCTTCAGCAATCAACATAGAACTATTGATTTCATTTTCTTCAAATCCTCTGGCACCAAATTTAGAAGTAACTATTGGAATTCCAAATCCAAGAGCCTTCATCATTTTTAAATGTGTTCCAGATCCAGACTTCATAGGATTTATAAAAGCAAAAGAGTTAATAAATAGTTCGTCAAGTTCTTCATGGGATATGTGTCCTAATACCTTAATGTTTTGTGGTGCTAGATTTTTATTTATACTTTTACCAGCGTCACCAGCAATAATAAAGTTATACTCTGGCATTATTTTGGCAAGAGGTATTAGTTCTTTTGCTGCCAACACGTTTGGTAGATGTCCGCTACCAACAAATAGTATATCTTTAGAATTAGACCTTGCCTCATAGTCTATATCGTTATAATACTTTGCTCCGTTTGGAACATACTCGCCATCAATCTCTAAACCATAATACTTAACTAAATGTCTAAAGTCTTCTTTTGAGCAGTAAGTTGTAAGGGCAGACTTAGAGATAGCAGCATATTCCATTTCAGTTAGTATCTGAATAGCATATTCATTTTCTGGGTATAGTTGTTTTGCCATAGTAATCTCTGAATTATGAGAGTTATAAACTATAGGAACGTTGCTTATATTTTCAACGAATGGTGCGGTTGAGAAATGATCTAATATTATTAGGTCTGTTTCCTTTGACAACAGTTTAACTTGACGATTAAACTCTCTTAATTCTGGCTGTAAAACTTTAATTGCTAGATCATAATTATTCTTTAATTTATTAGTGATTAGTTTCTTATATCTTCTATAAACATTATATTCGATTGCTGGCTGTACCTGAAATATATTTTTAGCAACCTGTTTTTCAAAACTTGGACCCTCCCAAGAAAATGACAGCAAAGTAACTGAATGACCAGCCTCAGCCAAGGCCTCAATAAGTGTTGCAGTTCTTTCCTTACCACCACTATTTTTTGACCAGTCTTTTAGGTTGCCAGTTATAACCAAAATATTAGACATATAGACCATTATATCAGCATGCTATACTTGATAATATGGATATTATTTACGTATGTAGGCCAGGGGATAATGAAGAACTCAGGTACTCAATAAGGTCAGTAGTAAAGAATATGCCACACGATAATATCTGGCTCATAGGAAATAAACCTGAGTGGTATAAAGGAAAGTTTTTATCAGTTCCAGATACAAGCAATAAATATGAAAATATTAGAAATGCAATTAAGTCAGTTAGTATTAATAGTGATATTTCAGATGACTTTGTTTTAATGAATGATGACTTTTTTGTTATGAATCCGCTATCAGAAATACCAGTCTTACATGGCGGTTTGTTAATAGATAAGATAAACGAATATATACGGCTAACTGGCATGACCAGATATGTTAAATTACTAATGAATACTAATAGATTTCTAACAAACTATGGAATTAAAAAGCCTTTAGACTATGACATACATGTCCCCATGCAAATGAATAAAAATAATCTAACAAAGATAATTCACAAGAAGCATTTTCCAAGGTCTATGTATGGCAATATTTTTAATGTTGGCGGGGTAGAAACACAAGACGTAAAGATCTATGCTAATACTAGCAACCTATATCCTAAGTCCTATAGTATAGATCCATCAATGCCATACTTATCTACCCTGGATTCGTCCTTTAAAGCCGTATTTGGGCTATTACAGGGCATGTTTAGCGATAAGACAAAATACGAAATATAAGTACACCAGATAGGACTTGAACCTATGATAGCCGAATTATGAGTTCGGTGCCTTAACCAACTTGGCTACTGGTGCTCAGAGCCCCCTGTAGGATTTGAACCTACGACAACCCGCTTACAAGGCGGGTACTCTACCCCTGAGTTAAGGAGGCAAATCTATATTTTTATTATACAGTAATTAGACAAATTTGTAAATACCAATAAATGAATTATTATATACATCTTTAAGCCCATTTTGTATCATTAAATGATGAGCAGTAAAGTTATTATTATATAAAATACACGAGTTATTTCTTTTGATATTTTCAATATTATTTTGTAAAAATTGTTCTAATATTTTATTGCTAAATGGATTAAACATATATATATGCATTTGTTTTTCTGGTAGATAATATTTTTCTGCAGCAATAGTTAAAAGATTTGCATCAATTTTGTTTTTTGCTATATTAATTAATTCTTCTTGCACGTCAATGCCGTAGATGTCCGTATACCCAAAATCTTTCGCTAATTCAAGAACCCAGCCCATTCCACAGCCAATATCTATAATTGATGTTGTAGGCAATATTTTTTGTCCTTCAGAAAAAAGTAATTCAGCAGTATGTCTTAAAGATATTTGATGCTCATAATATTCTTTATTCTCTGGTTTATGTGTTAGGGGTGGAAATGCATTTATATTCATTGGTATAAGGTTTTCTAAATCTAAAATAAAGTTAAACTTATTAATTTCGTGTTTTACGCAGCCCAAATTTTTAATCCATTTATTTTGTAATCCAGTATTTATCCAGTTATGAATAAAGGAAATTTCTTTGTATTGTGAAGAATAAATATCAACATCTATATAATTGGTATCAGGAATATACCCACCAATAACACAGTCTATTTGGTTAGTAATAACTGTTAGTTTTCTTTTAACTCCAAAGCCTAGCCAAGAATCATGATCTATCATAATTTGAGTATAGCATATGGTGTAAATAGTTAAACTATTTTATTTTTTATTTTTGTGTACATATTTCTATTTGGATATAAGCGTTCCATCTCTAAGTCAAATTCATCTGATCCAATCCAAAATATCTTGTCAGATACGTGCCAGCAAAAATTAAGGTTATTAGAAAGACAATAAGACATTCCCCAAGATAGCACCTCTGAATCCATCTTATTTCCAGCCTCAACTAAAAGTAAATACTTAATTGAATTAACTTCTTTTGTTACAAACATTGAGCCAACTACAGATGGTTTTAATGTAATTGGAACACGATCATTAATAAGCCATTCACACTCAAAGTCTTTGCATGGACTTTGTGGTCTATCTTCATATTCTTTACAGCCCTTGTTAAGTTCTAAAAAATGACAATTTTTTCCAGGGTACATTTTATGCCCACGTATTTCACCAGCAAGCCATCCCTCACAACATTTAGTGCAATCACCACATGTCCTATTAACCATAGGAAGACTTATCATTTTACAATCCTAAAAAATAAAATGCGGCTAATCCAATAATCATTATTGATAAAACAATTCGTTGAATCATATAACCCATTTTACATTACCCTTCTTAGCAAGTCAAACTAATGGCGTCCCCAACGGGATTTGAACCCGTGTTAACGCCGTGAAAGGGCGACGTCCTAGGCCACTAGACGATGGGGACATGTATATCAGTATATCAGGGGGTATTTAGATTGTCAAGAATAGATTATTTGCCAAGTTCCATGATGCACATAACTGGTCCATCAACTTCACCAAAGTTAAAACCACCACCTGCAATTGCAGTTGTTTTTAATGAATATGTATGTGTTCCCGCTGCTGGGGTATCTATAATCTGTAATGCGTATGGAACATTTTCTCCCGCAGTATCCGACTCACATTGAATAGTATTGCCAATTTCTGTTGATCCACGATAAAGTTTAAGTCTAGTCCAACCACCTGACGCAAGTGGATCAGCATCTCCAGTTACAATAACATGAACTGGATATCCATTTGTAGTAATTGATGCACTAACAAGTGTTACTCCCATTGTAGTTACATTTGTAACTTGTGTTCCTAAAGTTTGTGCGTAATTAAATGCTCCAGATTGTGCAAGCCCAGCCTCTGATGCTGTTTGGTTTTTCCACAATCCTGAAGCGGTATCATAAGCAAGAACTTCATTATCTGCTATTGATCCATTTGATTCAAGTGCTACTGTATGAAGTTCGTTTAATTCAAAACCATTTTGAGGTTTGACAAAAATTTCGCCATTATTTTGATTTTTACGAGTTACAATTCCTATAAAAACTAAATGTGCTGGAGCAGATGGCTTGTTGGCTAATCCATAAATAAGGTTTCCATCTACACCTAACCATACTGGATCGCCAGCCTCTGCTGAGTTTGTATTTAATCCGCCAAGCAAACCTTCTGTAATTACATATCCAAAATCATTTATTGCTAAAGTAGAATCTATCAAACCCATAGTCTTACTAGAAGTTGCTTCAGTAGCATTTGATGCTTTACCAACTATCATGTTGGTTCCATCGTTTCCAGTAGATGCAGTTACATAAACTGCTTGTCCTTTAGTTAAAGCAACTCCAGCCTTTACTTCATGTTTTACAACGCTTGTAAAGTTTTCAATCCATTCAGT
>JACCEA010169597.1_pt1 | contig 10896 bp, 7 predicted proteins | sample 7449851 | NCBI WGS metagenome assembly JACCEA01 (sample SAMN15323453, study PRJNA562643) | freshwater metagenome | isolation source: river surface water | place: USA:Blue River Watershed | collected 2017-08-18 | reverse complement strand
GATCAACGCCTAATCGTCCCGCAGTATCGACAATCACCATGCTGTGCAGCTTTGACTGCGCAAATTTGATTCCATCTTGTGCTACCTGTACTGGATTGCCTACGCCATTTCCCGGTTCAGGAGCAAAGACCGGCACGCCAACAGATTGCCCAACAACTTGCAATTGATTTACTGCATTAGGGCGCTGTAAATCTGAGGCGATCAGAATTGGTGTTTCACCTTGATCTTTATAGAACTTAGCCAACTTGGCGGCAAGAGTTGTCTTACCTGCTCCCTGCAGACCAGCCAACATAATGACGGTTGGAGGATTCTTCACAAAGCGAATACGCCGCGCTCCCCCGCCCAGAATTTCGGTGAGCTCTTGATTTACAACATCAAAGATTGCTTGCGCCTGATTCGTGCCTGCCTGCAAAGTCGAAAGTAACGCCAGAGATTTTTGTTGGACTTTTTCGGTGAAGTTTTCAACAACTTCTAGCGCAACATCGGCCTCCAGTAGAGCAGATTTGATATCTGCAATAGCAGTATCAATATCTTTCTCAGAAATCTTGCCTCGAGAGCGCAGCGCCCCGAAGGCGCCGGCAAACTTGCTAGAGAGTGAATCAAACATAAGGAGTGCAGTCTACTTCAGAGCCAAGCGCAATCTCTCTGCTACTTCATGAGCCCTTTCTGGCGTAAGTGGCCCCCCATTAATCTCTGTGACATACAAGGTATCGATAGCTTCTGCGCCAAGTGTTGTAATGATTGCTGAGCGGATATCGATATTGCTCTTTGTGATTGTGTCCCCAATTCCAAAGAGAAGAGCGGGTCTATCGTGGCTGCGTACTTCAATAATCGTCGCATCCGTTGCTGCATCGAGGAAAGTCTCCACGACGGGCGCTGGCACTGGGATTGTGGGCAGTTGCGCATAAGCCTCAATACGATCTGCGATTCTCTGTGCTAACGAACTCTTGCTGGCTAGTGCGTCACTGAGTTCTCGATGCAGGATCTTCTCTGTGAGTGCTGGAGCATGTGGGTCAGGAATGACAATCCATTCCATGACAGCAGATGCTGCATGTGATTTAGTTCGAGCAGAACGCACATTGAGTCGAAGGAGATTGAGCACGCCAGCGACAGTCGAAAGCAGCCCAGGCTTATCGCTGACGACAATTTCAATTGCGTAGAGATTTCCTCTGTCATCAATGGTGACAGTCAACTCTCCTATTTCAGCCTTTGTTCTCTGCTCAGGACTCAACTCTGGTTGAGGCGCGACCGTGTTATCAGTCAGAGCGCTCGTCACTCTGGCAACCAGGTCTGCAACAAGAGCTGCCTTCCAATCAGTCCAAGCCGCCCTTCCGGTTGCTTCCCCGTCAGCGATGCTCAGCGCATGCAATAGCTCAAGAGTCTGCAGATCTGGGATTACTTCAAGAACTGATGCAATCGTTGCCGGATCATCTAGATCGCGTCTTGTCGCTGTCGCTGAAAGCAGTAAATGCTGCTTCACAAGTATCTTGATAACAGCGATATCTGATTCAGAGAAACCGATACGTGCTGCAATCGGAGCAATGAGTCGTTCACCGCGTTCGGAATGATCTTCCTCGCTCCCTTTTCCAATGTCATGGAAGAGAGCGCTAAATAACAATAAGTCAGGTCTATGAACTTGTCGCGTCAGAGCCGCCGCATGAACTGCCGTTTCAACCATATGCCTATCGACAGTATGCCTATGTAAAACATTGCGCTGAGGTAGTGAGCGAACGCTCTTCCACTCGGGAATCCAATGAAAAATAATCTCCTCTTGGTCTAGCGCTTCAAAGATCTGAACCATGGCAGAACCTGCACCGATTAAGGAGATGAGATTTTCACGCGCTTCCCGTGGCCAAGGGTTGGGAAGCGCACCGATGCCTTTATCTAAAATTTCACCGAGTCGCACAAGCGAGTCCATCGAGATTGGCAGGCCAAGCTGTGCGGCAGCCGAGGCAGCCCTTAAGCCAATTACCGGATCAAGTGCAAAATCTGCATCAGGGCTAATTACCACTTCGCGATTTGAAACTGAGATATCGCGCGAGATGGTTGTAGACCGAACCTTTTTGAGGAACCTGCTCGCTCTATCTTTACCTTTATGTGCCAGGCGATACCAAGTGGAATCGAGGATGTAATCCACAGTTCGCGCTGCTTGCGCAACATCGCTCATTAAGAGGTCGGCATCTTGATAACCCAGAAGTTCTGCAACTTGATCCTGTTCTTGAAAGAACAATCTATCTTTATCGCGCCCGCTCACTAGATGGAGCGCCTCGCGCACATTCGCAAGCAGTGATTCTGCGACGCTGATTTTTTCCATTGGTACTGCAATTGCATGAGATCGTTCGATCGCTCGTAACGCGGTGATATCTCGTAGCCCTCCGCGGGCTTCTTTCAAATCTGGCTCGAGCAGATAGGCCAATTCGCCTGCTCTCTGATGGCGCTCTAAGAGAGATGCTTGAAGCTGCGATAGGCGAGTTTTGGAGTTTTTGCGCCATGATTCTAAAGAGTCCACTTGAACGGCTGCTACTAAATCAGCGCTGCCGCACACTAACCGAATATCAAGAAGGCCAAGCGCCACCTTTAAATCTGACTCTGCGGCCTCTCGCATTTCAGAGCGGGTTCGAACCGAGTGATCGACTTTGATGGCACGCCCTGAAATCTTCTCATCCCAGAGCGGATAAAGGATTTTGTTGACTAGCTCTGATAACTCCTGTGCTCGATAAGAGCCAGAATGGATAATGACAATATCTAAATCTGAACCTGGAGATAGTTCGCCGCGGCCGAAACCTCCGACCGCGGCGATAGCTACCTCGAGTGGATGAGCGCCACTTTTTTCGAATAGAGATGTAAGAAGTCGATCGCCCTCGTTTGATCGAGCTCGTCTCTCTCTAGTTCCCATGGTGCGCATCCTATTTTCTTTAAATCGCGTCAGGACCCTTCTCGCCAGTACGAACGCGAACTACTTGATCTACAGGAGTCGTCCAGACTTTTCCGTCTCCGATAGAACCTGTTGATGCAGCTTTGACAATTACATCGACTACTGAGTTAGCGTCCTTATCATCGACAAGTACTTCCAGGCGAACCTTTGGTACCAGGTCAACTGTGTATTCAGCGCCACGGTAAACCTCTGTATGTCCACGCTGACGTCCGAAGCCACTTGCTTCCGAGACTGTCATACCGGTGATTCCGGCAGCTTGAAGGGCATCCTTCACATCATCTAACTTAAACGGTTTGAGAATTGCAGTAATTAACTTCATCTCTATGCCCCCTTTGAAGCGCCGGAGACGCTTCCTTGTGTGTTATCAGTGAGTTCGTAGCCTCGTTCTGCATGAACTGCCAGATCGATTCCTGAGATTTCATCATCCTTTGAGATGCGGAATCCCATCACCAAGTCAATTACCTTTGCGATGATGAGAGTCATAATGAATGAGTAAGCAAGTACAGCAACAACGCCTGTGATCTGCTTTATAAGCTGCTCAGTGCCTCCCCCGTTGAATATACCTACTTCAACTCCAACAAATCCGATCATCACTGTTCCGACAATGCCGCCAACAAGGTGCACTGCAACTACATCGAGTGAATCATCGAATCCGAAGCGAAATTTGAGTCCTACTGACATAGCGCAGAGCGCACCAGCTACTACTCCAATTATGAGGGCACCGCTTGCAGTCACCGCAGCACATGCAGGAGTGATTGCAACAAGTCCGGCAACAACACCAGATGCTGCGCCCAGGCTTGTTGCGTGGCCGTCACGCACTTTCTCTACAACTAGCCATGCAAGTACAGCAGCTGCTGTTGCTCCAATGGTGTTAAGAAGTGCAAGACCTGCAGTTCCATTTGATGCAACTGCAGAACCTGCGTTGAAACCAAACCATCCAAACCATAGAAGAGCTGCGCCCAACATTACAAGCGGAAGGTTGTGTGGTCTCATTGGGGATCTTCCAAACCCAACTCGCTTTCCTAGAATTATTGCAACTGCTAGACCCGCAGCACCAGCGTTAATGTGAACAGCGGTACCTCCAGCAAAGTCGATAGCTCCTAAATCGTTAGCTATCCATCCACCAGTCTCTGCAACAAAATCATCGAATGCGAATACCCAGTGTGCGACTGGGAAGTAGACGAGAGTTGCCCACACTCCAGCAAAGACCATCCAGGCTCCGAATTTCGCACGATCTGCAATTGAACCTGAGATAAGAGCGACAGTGATCGCTGCAAAAATTCCCTGGAATGCGATAAACACTGCCGCAGGAATTGTGCCGATGAGAGCGCCAGAGTTATCTTGCCCCTTTAAAAAGAGAAATTCAGTGACATCTCCGATGTAACCATTTCCACCTACAGAATCACCAAAGACCATCGAGAAACCAAAGATGATCCAAAGTGTAAAGACTACGGCGAGTGCGCCGAATGACATCATCATCATGTTAAGTACGCTCTTCACTCGGACCATGCCGCCATAAAAGAGTGCAAGACCTGGAATCATGAGCGTGACAAGGCCAGCGCTCATCATCATCCAGGCTGTATCACCTGCGTTGAGAACATCCATATTCATTCCAATCAAGAAAAGTACTGAACTCACCATTGAGATGGAATAAAGGTGCCGTCGCAGGGTTACAAGAAGTGGCGAGGCAGGTTAAGAAGCGGTCACAAAAAGGTGCGCTTTGTTACAAGTGAGTTACGCCCACGCCCAGAGCTAGGCGAGAAGTCCCTCGATATAGCTATCGGGCTCAAAGGCAGCGAAGTCACCTTGGCCTTCACCTGTGCCGATGAATTTGATGGGGATATCAAGCGCGCTCTCGATTGCTAGGGCAACTCCCCCACGTGCACTGCCATCGAGTTTGGTAACAATAAGACCAGTTACATCAACAGCTTCACTGAAAATCTTTGCTTGCGCCAATCCGTTCTGGCCAGTTGTTCCATCGATTACCAAAAGCACTTCAGTTATCGGAAGTACCTTTTCAACTACTCGTTTAACTTTGCCAAGCTCTGCCATTAAATCATTTTTGTTATGAAGGCGACCGGCTGTGTCAATGATGAGGTAGTCGCTCTTGAGATCCACTGCACGCCTTGCGCTATCAAAAGCTACAGCTGCAGGTTCTGCACCTTCTTTGCCACTTATAACTTCAACGTTGATGCGCTCTCCCCATGTTTGCAGTTGAGCAACTGCTGCAGCACGGAAGGTATCTGCAGCTCCCAGCACGACCGAATTTCCTAATGACTTAAGAGAAGTTGCCAACTTTGCAACAGATGTAGTTTTTCCGGTTCCATTAACACCCACAACCAGAATCACCTTCTGATTGCCACCCGATGCGAGTGCGCGTTCACGCGATGAAAGTTTGGAACGAAGAATCTCTTTGATTGCGCCTTCTGCATCATCACCGCGCATCTTCTTGGCAGCTTCTAGGAGTTCGCCCACAAGGTTGGGCCCTAAATCTGAGGCGAGCAGTTCAACCTCAATCTCTTTCCAATCAAGAGCAGATGCAGTTGAGGTGCCACGTACCTTGGCAATTAATCGATTGAAAAGACCCATGGCGAATCTAAAAGCTAAGCAGTTTCAGATTCACGCAAACGTTGCGAAATAACTTCAGTGACACCATCTCCGCGCATCGTTACGCCGTAGAGCGCATCTGCGATCTCCATGGTGCGCTTCTGGTGGGTAATGATGATGAGCTGAGAACTCTCGCGCAGCTCTTCGAGGATAGTAAGAAGGCGCCCAAGGTTTACATCATCGAGCGCTGCTTCGACTTCGTCGAGAACGTAGAACGGGCTTGGGCGTGACTTAAAGATTGCAACGAGCATCGCAACTGCTGTTAGTGATTTTTCTCCACCGGAGAGAAGTGAAAGTCGCTTGACTCTCTTTCCAGGTGGGCGAGCTTCAACATCCACACCGGTATTGAGCAAGTCATCGGGATTGGTAAGAATCAACTTTCCATCTCCGCCTGGGAAGAGACGAGCAAAGATATCTTTGAAGTGCTCTGCTACATCTTCGTAAGCTTCCATAAAGATCTGTTGAACGCGATCGTCTACTTCCTTGATGATGTCGAGGAGATCCTTCTTTGTGCGCTTTAGGTCTTCTAGCTGTTCTGCCAAGAACTTGAGGCGTTCTTCTAGCGCGTTGTATTCCTCAAGCGCGAGTGGATTAATCTTTCCAAGAAGAGTTAGTGAACGTTCTGCCGAGGCAAGTCGCTTCTCTTGTTGATCGCGTCGATAAGGAATTAGCTCTGTGGCAACAATCTCGCCTGTTTCGGTTTCAATAAAGGTTGGAACATCATTATTTGGACCGTACTCTCCAATGAGAGTAGGGATATCAATTCCAAGTTCTTCGACAGCCTTGGTCTGTAGCGCTTCAACGCGCATCCGTTGTTCGGCGCGAGCAATTTCATCTCGGTGCACACTTGATGTGAGTTGATCCAACTCTTGCGTCAGTTCACGGCTGCGTGAGCGAACTGTGAGGGTCTCACCTTCTCGCTCGGTGCGATTGGCTTCTAAGCGTTCACGTTCAGTTGATGCCTTTGCAATAGAGCGTTCGATATGGATGAGTGCTTCATAAGCTGCTTCTGCTATTGCTTGTGAGATTACAGCGCCACGTGCACGAGCGCCGCGTCGCGAAACTGCGCGTTCTGATGCTTCACGTTCAGCTCGTGCAGAATCTTCTAGCGCCTGCGCACGCGCTGCAATTGAGGCAACTCGCTCTTCTGAAGTACGAACGGCAAGTCGCGCTTCAACTTCGGCAGTACGAGCGCTCGAAACCTGAATGCGAAGCGATTCGGCCTTCGAGTGGTCTGGTTCTGCAATATCTCCGTGTTGCTGTAGTTGATTTGATGCGATTGAGAGTTCATTCTCATCGCGCGCCTTGGCAGAAGTTGCATCGTTAATTGCAGTTGTTAAGCGATCTACTTCAGCGGTTGCCGACTTTATATTCTGACCGGATACAGCAAGTTGCTCGGTCAAGGCTGCGATGCGGGCATCGGATTCGTTGAGCTTAGCTAGAGCTGCATCAAAGAGGTTCTGCTTGCCCTCAAGTTCAGTTGCTGCTGCTGAGATTTCAAACTTGAGGCGATCGCATGTGTGGGTGAGTTCTTCAAGCTTCTTCGCCAAATCGGTAATGAGCGCTTGAATCTCAATCAGGGAATTCGAAGATGCCGATCCTCCTCGCGCACGCTGGGATGTCATGATGTCGCCATCACGGGTTACTACGGTGACACCACGATGCGTACCCAAGATGCTCTGAGCATCTCGTGGGTTCTCTGCGACGACTGTCTGCGACAGGAGTGCAGAAAGTAGCTCTGAGATCTGTGATGAACGGACATGGTTCAAAAGCGAAGTTAGGCCTATAGGAGTAGACGGCGTTGAGTTCTGCCCCGGTTCGTAGACAAGAACATCTGCTTGACCGAGATTTTCACTCCGCAAAACAGTAAGCGCGCTGACAGCTGATGAGAGATCGCGAACCACAATTGCATCTGCAAGTTGTCCGAGAGCCGCAGCCGTTGCAGCTTCCCATCCCTTATCAATCTCAATAAGAGATGCAATGGACCCAAGAATTGAGACACCACGTGAATCGCGCAGGAGCGCTGTTGCTCCGTCACGCGAATTGGATGTTAGTTTCATTGCCTCTAGCTTTGATTCAACAGAGTTTCTTTCGCGATCAGCCGCTCGCTCAGCATCGACCAAGTCGGCATGTGTCTTCTTCGCTTGATCTAGGGCGCTCTTTGCGCTTTCAAAATGAGAGTCCAGACCGAGTTCGCCAGCATCTGCATTCGCGATCTCCATCTCAAACTGCGCGTAATCTCGCTTTGCAGCATCGACCCGGCTTTGGGCTTCATCGCGCGCTGATGTCAATCGAGAAATCTCTTCAGTGATTGCTTCTAGGCGAGCTGCCAAAGATTTAATGTGGCCTTCCTGGCGAGCAGTGCCTTCTCTTTGATCAGCGAGTGCACGAAGAGCTGCAGCGATTGTGTCTTCTTCGCCCTTGAGCGCCGCCTCTGCTGCGGCTAAAGAGCTGCTCGAAGTTGCCAGTAAATTCTGCGCAGTGACTACATCAGCGCGCAACTGCGCTTCTTCGGCGCGAAGAGTCGCTGCCTCTTCTTCTAGAAGTTGTGGATCGCGCCCAGCGCTGCGCGCTTCCTCGGCTTCTTCAGCTAAGAATCGTGAGCGTTCCTGAGCAAGTGATTGGGTACCGCGGAACTTTTCGCGTAGCGCGCTTAATGAATAGAAATTTTCTTGTGCCTTGATTAGAAGTGGGCTTTCGAAGGCAGATTGTGCATCGAGCTCTTCTTCGCGTCGTCGAACTGATTCAAGCTCGCTTTCGACCAGAGATCTACGTTCACGCAGCGCATTTTCATCTGCAACTTCAGCATCGAGAGTCTTGGAGAGTGCGATGTAATCATCAGCGAGAAGACGGAGCTTGGCATCGCGTAAATCCGCCTGAATTGTCGCTGCCTTCTTGGCGACTTCGGCTTGCTTACCGAGAGGGCGCAGTTGTCTGCGGAGCTCAACAGTGAGGTCGTTGACGCGCGCCAGGTTAGCTTGCATTGAATCTAACTTGCGGATCGCCTTCTCTTTACGCTTGCGGTGTTTAAGGACTCCCGCTGCTTCCTCGATAAATCCTCGACGTTCTTCTGGCGTTGCCATCAAGATGGCATCAAGCTGACCTTGACCAACAATGACGTGCAGTTCGCGACCTATGCCCGGGTCACTTAACAACTCTTGAATATCTAGAAGGCGAGATGCTTCGCCGTTAATCTGGTATTCGCTCTGACCGTTGCGGAAGAGGATGCGAGAAATTGTGACTTCCGTGTAATCAATAGGAAGTGCGCCATCGGTGTTGTCGATAGTGACTGCAACTTCTGCGCGGCCAAGTGGTGCGCGGCCAGAAGTTCCGGCGAAGATGACATCTTCCATCTTGCCACCGCGAAGTGACTTGGCGCCTTGTTCACCCATAACCCAGGTGAGCGCATCTACAACGTTTGATTTACCGGAACCATTTGGACCGACCACGCAGGTGATTCCAGGTTCAAGGCGAAGAGTGGTCGCTGATGCAAAGGATTTAAATCCTTTGAGGGTGAGCGACTTCAAATACACGCGGTAAACCTATCGGTAGGTGCGCCATTGGTATAAAAGCGACTCGTATCAAGTTGAACTTGAGGGTTTACTCAATTTCGCTACGTAAAATTTCAAAGGAAGCGCGAGCAGCTGACTGTTCGGCTTCTCGCTTACTTTTTCCCGAACCTTCTGCAATATGAGTGCCACCTACAACAGCGATAGCGGTAAAACTCTTATCGTGATCTGGACCAGTTTCAGAGACCTGGTATTCCAGCGTTCCCTTTCCGAGGGAGGCGACTAATTCCTGTAGCGCTGTCTTTCCATCAAGTCCTGCACCTTTAGCCATCGCACTTTCAAGGGTTTCTTTGATGAGTTTATTTACGACGATAGATGTCTGCGCAAAACCAGATTCGAGATAAACCGCACCAATAAGTGCCTCGAGAGCGTCGGCTAAAAGTGAGTTCTTATCGCGGCCGTTAGTGACTTCTTCACCTTTGCCCAGACGGATGTACTGGCCCAGTTCAAGTGTTCGAGCGATATCTGCGAGCGCGCGCATATTCACAATTCCTGAGCGGAGCGGAGATAAGCGACTCTCATCTAAATCTGGGTACTTGATATAGAGCTCTTCGGTCACGATTAGTCCAAGAACTGAGTCGCCTAGGAATTCCAAGCGTTCATTTGTTGTGGAAATTCCTGTTTCATAGGCGAAAGACCTATGGGTAAATGCCAACTCGAGCACTTCAGGAGAGAGTTGAACTCCTAATTGCTCAAGGAGTTTTGAGTACAGATCAGACCTCGAGAACCTGACGGCGGTTATATGTTCCGCATGTTGGGCACGCTACGTGGTTGAGCTTTGGTTGCTGGCATTGCGCACAAGTTGAGATTGCTGCCGCTGTTGTCTTCCACATGCTGCGACGTGAACGTGTCTTCGAACGAGACATCTTTCGCTTTGGTACTGGCACGGTAATCGTCCTTAATCTTCAAAGGACCTTAGTGGGCCCTAAATCGCTATGGCGCTAAGTATCGCTTATTTCTCTTGATTGCCAAAATCGGCTGGTTTTTCAAGCAGGGAGGCCAGCCCTGACCAACGTGCATCGACCACCTCGTGGCCATGGCCATCCGGTAGGGACTCCCACTTTTCGCCGCAATCTGGACAGAGCCCCATGCACTCTTCATCGCAGAGCGGATTGACCGAAAGCGACAAAATTATTGAATCAATAATGGGAATCTCAAGGTTCATGAGATCGCCCTCCATCTGCAACTCATCTTCTGCATCTAGATCGACATCTTCATCCTCACGCCTTTTCTTGCGACCCTTTTCATTTGTTGGTTCGTAGCGATAGAGCTCTTGAATCTTTCTATCGATCACTTGCTCAACCGGGTCGAGGCAGCGAATGCACTCACCATGCGCAACGGCATAAATTTCGGCGCTGAGCAACACTCCTTCTGTGACTGATTCCAAACGGATATCAGCCTCAATAACATCGCCTTCCGGAACTCCGATGAGCGGAACGCCGATACGTACTGGCGCCTCGATATCGAGCTCATACTCTTTCATCTCACCTGCGCGTCGCGGGAGTTCGTGGGTATTGAGAATAAATGTATTTGTCTTCATAGGTATGCCTACAAGTGCGCGCTAGTCCTCAGCGTTAAGTTGTGAGAGGACATCCTTATCGTTGGCCCCCTCGAGACGTTCGCGCCCACGGGCAACAGCTTCCATGGTCTTGTTAAGAATTACTTCAAGGGTCGCTAGTCGGCCATCGATATATGCCTCTACCTCTTCGCGCTCTTGCGCGGCTAGATCTCGTGCATCATCAAGGATTCGCTTTGCTTCATCACGAGCAGCTTGAACGATAGAGG
>JACCEA011930414.1_pt1 | contig 10898 bp, 10 predicted proteins | sample 7449851 | NCBI WGS metagenome assembly JACCEA01 (sample SAMN15323453, study PRJNA562643) | freshwater metagenome | isolation source: river surface water | place: USA:Blue River Watershed | collected 2017-08-18 | reverse complement strand
GCTATGACTATCGTCTTTTCGCTGACCTAAGGTTGTAGCAGCCCAATTAGCGCGCTTTTGATTATAAGTACGATTAATCGAACCTGCTTCATCAGCTTTATGTAATACTGATGCTAATTTTTCAGCATGCTGAGCTGCTTCGTAATGATTACCTTTTGATAAAGCTTTATCAAGATTTTCTTTATGTTCTTTAGCACGGCGTAAATGAATTTCTGCTCCAACCGGATCTTTAGGCTGGGCCCCAGTAATTTTATCCGCTGCTCTACCAGCAATATTTTCAAATGTTTTTGGATTTTCATGGTTCATACGTCTAGCATTAGAACGTTCACGAGCGATGTTTGGACGTTCTTCATCTTTACCAATAAAATGTAATTCAACATTATGACCATCAAATCCACCGTGTTTAGCAATTTGATTTTGAGCATGTTCAATTGCTTCACCTTTTGTTAAACGAGAATCTGTATATTGGCGAGTATTTAGATCACCACCATGACGACGACCATTTCTTTGATATGTTTGTGAGCGCCATTTTTCAGTACGTTCAACACGATGTTCTTTACCATCTGCATCATTTGCATGAAAGTCTGAACGAGCTGCATTATCAAGAGGGTGTAAAGTTGCAATAACTTTGCCATTGTGTTTTACAATAACATGATGATTATTTAATTTATTAGCAATTGCTGTATGTGTTTTAGATTTATTATTAACTGTTGTGGATTCATGTGGAGAATGTTCACCACCACGGAAGTCAGTAAAACCTTGGGTAATATCTTTTACAGCTTTTGGGTGGATTCCTGAGAAAATACCTTCGCTTAAAGCATCTTCAATTTCTTCTTCTGAATAATTTTCAAATAATTCAGAAATATCTTCTTCATTCCAACCTTCGGTTACAATAAATTCTTGGTCATCTTCATCGCCACCTTCTGATTCCATTAATGGTTTTTCATAAAGTTTCGGAGTTGCAAAAGATGAAAGATGGTTTTCTTGAATTTCTTGTGTATCATTTGATAGAACTTTTACAAGCAATTCTTTCATTTGACGTGTATTTTCGTAAATGCTCATGTTTTAAATTTCCTTAAAAACTATTTTTATATTTTATATTTATAATATTTTAATTTTAAAAAAGGACCTTCGGGTCCTTTTTGATTTGTTGATAATTTCTAATTAAAGAATATTTGCAACTTTAACTTTACGGAAGTATACGTTTTTGTTGGCAACAAGAGCACCATTACCCTTTTCGATACCATGAGCAAATGGATTTGCGACAAGACCGTAACGAGTTTTAAATCCAAGTTTTGGTTGGAAAGTTTCGTCGTTCATAGTTTTGTACATTTGTAATGGAACGTATGGAGCATAGAACATACCAGCATCGTAGCTGTTAACACCTTTATAACCAACCATGAAATAATCACCAGCGGCGTATGGGTCAACGTATACTTTAAATTTACCGTTTAATAGAACACCAGCAAAAGTATTACCAGTATCATCAACTTGTAAACCATTTTGTAAAGCAGGGTTATTGTCAAGAATACCAGCCATTGCCAAAGCAGATGCAACATCGCTTGAACATACGATAAAGTTACCTTTACCACGACGAGTTTCTTTTGCAATTTGGTTAGCTTCACGTTCAATTTGGAACATCATACCTTTGAATTTTTCAACTGACCAACGTCCGTTTGAATCTAAATCTAAGTCAAATGTACCAGCTGCAGTTGTACCAGTTTGTGCACCAGGTTTTGCAACATTATACATAGTACGGATAATTTCGCGGTTAATTTCAGCAAGAATTTCTGTTGAAAGAATAGTTGCTAATTCAGTTTCAGCATCAAGACCATGTAAAGCTTTCATATCTTGAGCAAGCTCAACTGAATATTTTGCTTTCAAGGCGCGAGTTTTTGCTTCAACCATAACTTTTTCGATTTCAAAACCCATTTCCGCAAAGGCAGAACCAGTATCTGAACCAAGTTTTTCGCCATCAGCTGTAGCCATTGCATTACCAGTAGTAAGTACATCAGGCATTGAACCGGAATGAGCAGGTGTTGCAGCACCAGAGAATGCAGTATCTACTTCTTTATAGAATGCATCAGCACCAAGAGCTGTACCTTCTACGTATTTAGGACGCATTGCAAAAATCAAACCAGTTGGACCAGTCATTGCTTGAACACCACAGATGTCATAAGCAATAAGGTTAGGCATAGCACGACGAACCATTGAAATAAGGATAGGATCGTATTTTGCAATATTACCAGTTACGTTAACTGGAGCAGCGTCTTCTGATAAAATTTCTTGGTTGTTGCGTGATTCAACAATTGTATTTTCACAAAGCTGAGCAATTACTTTCTTTTTATACGAATCTGTAATTGTTGGTGCACCTTCAGCTTCAAGAACCGGTTCCCATTTTTTTACTAAATCTTGTTGTGCCATTTATGACAACTCCTAATAATTATGATTTATTTTATTTATGTAAATTATTTATATTTTTTTAAAAATTAATTACTGGTTAAATTTTACCAGCAATTGCCGCTACTAAAGGATCAATTTTATAAGAATCGGTATCTTCATATGATTCTACAATTTCTTCTTGAAAACCGTAATCAGGTTCGCCATAAAAATCTTCAAACAATGAATCTTGAGATTGCGGCTGAATTTCATGTCTTGGTGCACGTTTTGATTGATAACTTTCAGAAATTACAGAAAGTTTACGAGCAAAATCATCAATTGATTCATAAGTTAATTCTTTAGAAACTTTACGTAATTTTTCTGCTTCAACCAAAGATAATTCTGGTGATTCAGAAATAAACGATTCTGTTACAACGAATTTGTTAAGAGAATCAAGTTCTGCTTTAAGTTGTTCATTTTCTTCTTTAACTACTGAATATTCATCAAATAATTTTTGACCAGTTTCTAAAGATGCTTCGTATAAATCAGTTTTTTCTTGTGGGATATCAATATTATATGCTTCAAGTAACTGAGTAAGGTCAGCCATAAATGATTCAGCAAGAGCAGTACGAGTTGTATCTTGAATAGCAAGTTTATTTTCATCAGCCCATTCTAAAACAATTGCGTCAAGATAATCAGAAACATTTTCTTCTAACTGTTCCATTTTATCATTATATGATTCTTCAAGATTTTCAATTGTTTCTTCTAATTCAGCACGTGCTTCGCCTTCAATAATTTCAACAGCTGCTTCAGATAATTTTAAAATAGAATCTTCAATTACTGAATTAACAGTTGCTTTAAAAATATCAAGTGCTTGAGAAACAAATTCAGCATCATCTGAAGTTGATTCCAATAATGATTGCAAATCGTCATAATTAATATCAAGAGTAGATTCTTTTACTAATTTTGATGCAATGTATTCAGCTGCAGTTGCTTTACCTGTATAACCATTACCTTGAAATGCTGGTTCGTGATAATCGGTACGTTGGTCCAAATCTTTAATAACTTTAATGCCAGTCATTGATTTTTGGTCAAGTGGTTCTTCCTGAGAAGTATTGTCTGTTGAACGTTTATTAACTCCATCAGAACCGGTATATCCGCCTAATTTTGTAGTATCTTCCGGTGCATCTAATACTGAAGTATCTTTATCAGGTGCACTTGGATAATTTTTATTTGTTGCCATTTTTAAAATGTCTCCAATATATTTTTATATTTTGTTATTTAAATTATTTATAAATTATTGTAATTGATTTACAACAGCTCTTAATGCAGATTGACCTAGCATTTTTGTTGCACCAACTGTTTTATTTATTGTCGGTTTAAAACCATTTGACAATTTTTGTTTAATTGCGTTAAGCGTATTTCTACGATTCTGTGCTTGCAAAATACGATTAGGTAATGTTCTTTGATTGCCATTTGCGATATCAGCATTTGTAGAATTTTGCGATACAGAACGATTATTTGTTGTAATATTATTGATATGATTATTACCGATATTATTACCAGTTGAATTAATTTGATTGGTTACGGTATGATTTAATTCATTTGCTTGTTGAGATCCAGTTCGCACAAAATTAGATCGTTGAATTGTTCGCGCGATATTTGGAACAGCTGCTCTGACCGCATTTGGGTGAGCAACCGAAACGGAGGCAACCCGCATTAAAGCAGGTGCAATAACAGTTTCTTGTAGATTTCCCAAAATTAATTTTTCAAATTCTTTCATATTATCTACGCCCTACAATAGACATAAGTTGTTTAAATGTGTCAAGTTTTTTCTGAGCAAGTTCAGTTGCTTTTGTTGAATGAATATCTTCTTGCAACTGTTCTAAAATTTCATGGTCGATTTCTTGAATTGAATCCCAAACCATTCCATCATTTTCCATTAAGCCTTGAACTAAAGCATCAGGTGCAGACGGACTAAACACAATATCAATAGCAGACATTTTTAAACCATTTTGAACTTCCATAATACCGTTTGCATTTTTTTGTACGGCACCGCCGGCACGAGTTGATACACCAATTTGTACCCCACCTTCTAATAAACCTTTTACAATATTACCACATGGCGTATTTAAAATTTTAGCTTTTGCTGACCAATTTGATCCTTCACGAATTAAAGATCCAGGAACAATAATATGTGAAATTCGGTCAATATTAACTTTAGTTGTATCAGGATGTTCTGCTTCACCAACTGCACGATTTTTCATAACATACTGGTCATTGTAATCATTCATACAATTTTCAAGTACGGCGCCAGGGTATAAACGACGATTTTTATTAACAACATCTGCCTGAGCAAAAATACCATTAATGTACCATTGTTTTTCACCGTTTGCATCTGTTGCTGATTCTGAAATTGTTTCAACTTCAGAAAAATTAGTTTCAATTAATAAAGATGACATTTTAGATTCCTTAATTTTTTAACCTAGACGGGCATTTCGTAAATTCATTGAAATTTTACGTTTACGTTCAATTGTTGACATTTCAGCTGCTCGTTTTTTTGATGCAATACGAGCTGCAATTCTACGACGTTTCATTTCTACAAATGTCATTTTAACTGCTTGACCATTTACAATTTTATATCCTTTTGCAATTGATTCTTTTTTCTGCATTTGGATTTTATCGTTACGAACTCGGTTAACAATTGCAACTCGCCCGCTAACTCGACGATTATGAGCATTTGCTTGAATTCGTTTTGCAATTGCAGCTGCTTCAAGAGCTTTACGAATAATTGGGTCGATATCTTCAGATACCGAAGGTTCAATTCTGTTTTTTAATTCTGTGTTAACATATTGTTTTAATAAATCAAAATTTTCCATTATTCGTCATCTCCATTGTTAATATCTGTTGGAATAAAAATAGCGGTTGATGAAAAATCAGTATTATCTGAATCTTCTTCAGGTTCGTTTTCTTCTTCTTCATCATTAACATCGTCTTCATCTTGAACATCGTCAGTTGTTAATTCAGGACTAAATGTAATGTCAAGAGCATCTGTAAGTTCTTCAATTGAATTCATTGATGCAATAACTTTATCAATTAATTCATTATCATTTAAAATTTTATTAATTGTTAAATCATCTAAATCAATCATTGAACCATCATCAAGGAATAATTCAATTGCTGAGTTAGTATCTAATGCATATTGCAAAGCGCGAATAAATTGGTATGTATCAGATTCTGTATTATCCATAGACGAAACATGCACAATTGGTGTTAATTCCTCAGATAATAAGTTTATATCTTCAGAAACTTCAGATTCATCCATAAAATATGCAAGTTTCATTAAATCAAGTAATGATAACGAAGATAAATCAGATGCTATGGACTGGTCGCCGTCTTGTATATCGTTATCAGTTTCAGGATATTGCGTCGATGTTACTTCATCAGTATCTTGATTATATGGTCCTGAATAATTTGGATTTTCAATAACTGACCATTGTGATAAAATATGTTTTAAATCGTCAGTACTCAACGATGGGATTTCTTTATTGAATGCCCAAGGCTGGTCAGAATATGATTCTTTTAAATTTTTAAGTACCGCTTCGTCAGAGTTTTCAATAATAAATAATGCCTTTGAAAAAAGAGTAGCGCGAACACTTTCTTTTAATTCTTTAATATCTGTTAAATTCATTTTATATATTCCGTTTAATATTCTTTTATTTATTTATTTTTACAAAAATTTTGATTGAATAATATCTTCAGTTAACACTGGCAATTCAGAATCAAACCATTCTTGCTGACTTTGTTGCATTTGTGAAGTATCTGCTTCAGGGTTATTAATTGCGTCAAGCTGTTGTTGCATTTGCGCAATTTGAAATTCAGTTGATAAATCTTGCAATTGTTTTGTATTCATTGTGTCTGATTCTTTTTTCATTTGGTTTTGGATATCTTGAATTTCATCTTCAGTTAAACCAGCAATTGTTTTATAAAAATATTCTTTTGAAAAATATTTTCCAATAAATGGATCATACATTTGTAATAGCGAAGCAGATTGTTGTAATTTTTCTGAACGAATTTGTTCTTTAAAATAATTATCTTCCGCATAAATATATGATATTTTATTTTTAATTTCATTCCAATCGTCAGGTGATAAAATATTTTTCAGAATTAATTGTGTTCCTAATAATTCTTGAAATAAAATATTAAAATTTGTTCTCATTCTTTCAACAAGTCTAGAAAATCTAACTTCATCGCGAGTAACCATTGTACCGGCTGAAAATAATGGTGGCGGATCGTCAAATCTGGATTTTGGTACTCCGATAGCATCATATAATTTATTTTTAAAATAATCTACTTCAGTTGTGTCTCCGCCATTATTACCACCAGGCAACGTATCAATTGATGTACCTGAGCCATTTGACCGTGCTAACCAAAAATCTTCAGTTAAAGCAAGAAATGCTCTGTCATTACGAATTTTACCTGTTGATACATCATAAGCAGTTTTTGACTTATACTTATCAGCAATATTTTTAACATATTGTTCTGCTTTTGCTTTTGGTAAATTACCAGTATCAATGTAAAAAATACGACGTTCCGGTGCTCGTGCTAATCTATAAATTAACATCGAATCTTCCATCATTTTTAAATTATTTGCAACTTTTAACGCTTTATGCAAATATCCAATAACCATTTTACCTGATGCATCAGTTAAACCTGAAGGTACATATGCAATAGAATCTCTAGTTAAGATACCGGATGTTTTTTGTTGCATTCCCATATAAGGATTGTTTATTTGCGATGACACTTTATCGGTGGTTGAATCATTATAGTGAAAATATTCTTTATAATTATTAACAACCAATTTAGAAGTATCTTTGTCAATAATTTTATTTGATTCTGTAATTTTTTTAATTTTACGTGGATCTATAAATTGCAATGACTGAATTCCATCCTGTAAATTTTCAAAATCAATATTTTTAAAATAATTTAATCGTGAATCATAAATCCATTTACGAGCAATATCATGACCTTTTCTATTAAACATCAATAAATCATAAATGACATCATATTCATTTTTAATTTGGTCTTTAATTTTTTTCGTATAAAATTTTTCATCCAAATTAGACAAATCAATCTCAATTGCTTTTGTACCATCTTTTGGAAAAATAATCATTTCTGATACAATTTCCTCTACACACATATCAACTTCAGGCACAAGAGCTAAAGAACGATATTCATTAATTAAATCATTTTCTTCTCTTACTGAAGCATCAATGTTTAATGGATTTATAGAAGATTCAAAACCTAAAGCATTAGGTGCAGTATTCAAAACAACAGAAGAATCTGTTGAAACAACATCCATTGATATTGGCGTATTTGGAATTTGTTTATCGGCAATTATCTCTATTCCGAATAATTTTAATGACATACTTTAAATTCCTAAAATAATATTTTTTAATTTGATATATTTAAAAAACAAAAAAGGATCATAAGATCCTTTTTAAACACTATAAATTATATTAATCGCCTGCTTGTGTATGCCCAATAGCCAAATTTGATGCCTTTAATTTATGATTATTGTAATCGACTGTTCTAGATACAAGAGCAGATAGAGCAGCTGCTACCGAAGTTGCATCTTTATGTCCGCTTGAATGATTAGAACCGTCAGGATATGTTACAGTATTGGTATTTGGATTATATGAGCCGGCGTGTTTATTATCATGAACTACATGTAAAACTTTATTTGAATTTTTTTCATCATGATTATGACTAATTATTTTTGAATGAATTTTATTAAAAATTTTATTAGTCTCATCTTTAGCGCGTTGTTCTTCTTCAAAAATACTTTCCAATAATTGTTTAAAATTTGTCATTTGTTTTTCCTTGTTTATTAAATTTCAGTATTAAAGCCTTCAATTTTATCTGTAATAAAATAATCATACGTAAAATTAACCATAAATTGTTCGATTTGGTCATTAGCATCCCATGCTAACTCAATTGGTCCAATTTGGTTTGGCCATGCATTTTTTAAAATATATTTTTTTGCTGTTCCATCACCGTGACCGCATTTACCACCGTCTTTTGTCAATTGAACAACTTCGATTTCAGCATAATATTTATTTACAGATTGATTATTTTCACACATAGATTCTTTTGCATCAGTTCCATGATCCAATAAATCCATTTTATTCTGCCATGCTTCGAATGCATTACGTACTTTAAAATCTTCATCATTAATAATTTGTACGTTCCAATCGTCAAACTGGCGATCGCCTACCAATTTAATCGTTCTACCAAAATAAGGTAAAGTTGCTGTTCCAACCATCATACCAGGTAAAGAAGCTGAACGACACATAAAGGTAAATTTTTCAGATACTGAAACATCTTCAGATGGGAATGTAACGTGAACTTCATACAAATTTGGTCTTGCACCACCATACGCAAGTTGATTTCTAAATGCTGTTGCGTCAAATGCCATTTGTTGTTTATCCTATAAAAGTTTATTTTAAAGTATTTATTTGTTTATGTTTTTACGTTTTTACATTGAGTTTTAAATATGTTATAATATATTTTTAAAAACATAAAAAATTAATATGAAAAAATTAACAAAACAAATTTTTTTATCAAAGTTATCAGAAAATCATAAAAATAATTGTGAATATTCACAATTAACAGACGATGATTTTAATTTAGGTGTAAATTCAAAATTAAAAATTATTTGTAAAAATCATGGTGAATTTACTCAATCTGCTAGACAACATATTAAAAGTAAATTGGGCTGTCCTAGTTGTTTATCAGAATTTAAACAACAACCAAAAACATCAAAAGATTATATTTTAAATGAATTTTATAAAATACATAATACCAAATATGAATATAATTTAACAGAATATTTTTATAAAATCAAAGATAAAATTGATATAGTGTGTCATATTCATGGAAAATTTCAACAAGTAATCGGCGATCATTTAATTGGTAAAGGTTGCAAAAAATGTGGTTATAATATTGTATCTGAAAAATTAACAAACATTCCGTCAGAAGAAAATTATTTAAAAAATAAATTTATTGAAATACATAATAACAAATATGATTATTCTTTGATTGCAAAATGGAACAGATCATCTTATGAAACAATTATTTGTACAATCCATGGAAAATTTCAACAAACTTTAAGTAATCATCTAGCTGGAAAAGGTTGCAAAAAATGTGCTGACAAAAATGTTGGAATTCAAAAAAGAATAACCAAAGAAGAATTTATTAAGCGTTCGAATATAATTCATCAAAACAAATATGATTATTCTTTAGTTGATTTTACAAAATATAATGATATATCACATAAAGTAAACATTATTTGCCCAACACATGGTGAATTTACAAAATCAGTTGCAAATCATATGAATAGCGCACAAGGGTGCAGAAAATGTTCTTGTGGTGGATCTTCTTCAGAAGAATTACGTTTGTTAGATAAATTTCCCGGTATATTTGAACATGGTAATCGTAGTATTATTACACCACAAGAAATTGATTTATATTCAGATAAACATAAATTAGGAATAGAAGTAAACGGATTGTATTGGCATTCAAATATTGATAAAAATTATCATATTAATAAAACAAATAAATGCACAGAAAAAGATATTCAATTATTACATTTTTGGGATTCAGAAATAAATAAAAAATTTGATATTGTTACATCTATTATTTCTAACAAATTAAAATTAAATCAAAGTAAAATATTTGCGCGAAATTGTCAAATTAAAGAAATATCATCTAAAGAAGCAAAAGAATTTTTGGATAAAAATCATCTTCAGGGTTATTCTAATTCATCAATAAAAATTGGTTTATTTTATAATAAAGAATTAATATCTGTAATGACGTTTGGTAAACCACGTTTTAATAAAAATTATGAATACGAATTATTAAGATTCTGCAATAAATTGAATACCTCAGTTATTGGTGGAGCATCAAAATTATTTTCATATTTTTTGAAAAATTATTTTCAACATGGCGAAAAAATTGTTTCATACGCAAATATTAGAATTTCTGATGGTGGGTTATATCATAAACTAGGTTTTATAGAAAAAGGAAAAACGGATCCTAATTATTTTTATTTTAAAAGTAATCGCATTTACACAAGATATCAATGTCAGAAATCAAAATTACCTAAACTTCTTGGAGACGAATTTAATTCTAATTTAACGGAAAAAGAAAATATGAATAATAATGATTATAAAATAGTTTACGACTGCGGTAATTATGTTTTTGAGTATTTATAATGATTTTTACATTATATCTATATAAATGAATTGGAGTTTTTGATATAATAAATCATATAAATTTTAATTGGTTAATTCTATGAAAGATATAGCTTTTATTGGTTCGTTTATACTTTTTGTTGTGTGTTCGATAATTATCGTGTCGTATCCTAAAGATTACATATGCGATGGTAAAGAATATAAAAATGTTGTTTCAGATAAACCAAATCAAATATCATATTATGATAAAAATGGTTCGTATGT
>JACCEA012339996.1_pt1 | contig 10900 bp, 26 predicted proteins | sample 7449851 | NCBI WGS metagenome assembly JACCEA01 (sample SAMN15323453, study PRJNA562643) | freshwater metagenome | isolation source: river surface water | place: USA:Blue River Watershed | collected 2017-08-18 | reverse complement strand
TACACATGGGAGAAAATAACGGATGCTGAAGATAGACAGAAGGCCGGGGGAAAAGCTGCGACTTCGCGGCAAGGTGTACGGGACGATGACGGTTCAATTATGCAACAAGGAAATGAGGAGCATATGGGGAACTAGCGTCGTCGTTCGCCTTGAAGCAAAGAATCAAGGGCAGACGTTTATTCCTGTGTACAGCGAGAAATGGAATCGCTATGGAGACATAGAGATGAGACAATCAGGTGATGGCGTGACGTTTTTGATTCACTCAAATCCTGATGAGTTGCAGGTACTCAGGGCCGAATTGATAGGAAGCATGAAAGATGACTGAATCAGAACTCAACGCAAGATACACCGTGGCTTTTGTCGACTCGCTACAAATAGACGATTATGGGTGCTACGTGGTAAGCAAGGCTGACGCCGATAGACTGACAAATCTAGAAACGGGAAAGCCGATAGTGGCGTCAAAACGAAAGCTGTTCATTGAGGTTTTTGGATTGGTGAATGGTGAGTTGATTGGTAAAAAACTGGAGGTTTTGTGATGGCAAAGATTACGATAACTGTCGAGGATGTTAAAGGTGGGCTCATATCCATTGAGGCAAAACAGGAAGGCGATGAAAATGACAGCCCAGCAATACTGGTTGCCACTGCCATAATCGAATCAATAAACGAAACAAGTGAGCTAGCCTGCCCACCTGTAAGCCATTAAAAACAAAGCCTCCTAACTGGGGGCTTTTTTGTGTCTATGTTTTGGTATGATTAGTGCAACAAGTGAATAAACGGAGCATAAACGGGATGAGTAAAGAGAAGTCTGGCACATTTAGCGCAGAGAACCAGCCTGAGAATCGCAGGGGCCGCGCCAAGTACAACAAGCTGATGGATGCATTAATTGCTAAAGGGTACTCTGAGAAGCAGTTCTACGAGCGCGTAGTTGATGCCGCAATGGGTGAAAATGGCAACAACATGCTGCGTGAGGTGTTGATGCGATTCTGTCCTGCGCCAAAGCCGTCTGCCCAATCGATCACGTTCGACTTTCCAGTTGATGGAACGCCAGTGCAGAAGATAGATTCCATCATTTCTGGCGTGGCTAACGGAAGCATCCCTGCCGACTTGGGAAAGTTGGTTGTTGATATGGTAAAGGCAAGCCTTGACGTCGAAGAGCTGACGGAGCTATCTGCAAGGCTTGAGAAAATAGAAGAGCACATCAAAAATCAGGCCGCGCAATGAAAAGGAAGAGACTATCAGCGGCGGCAGTCGAGAAAGCGGAGCAGGCAATGGATATTTCCTGCGAGGCCGTCGAATCGGCAGTGTTTGGCATATGCGACATTAATCGCAATGTGATTAAGCGTCTACGAATGACTGCTGATGGTGTTAGTGAAACTGACGATGAGCCAACGATACTTATTCCGCAGAAGCTGGAGCGACTGCTTTATCCGAAACGAATCAAGGTCATCTATGGTGGTCGGGGCTCCGGTAAGACTCGGACAGTTACGTCAATCCTCACGGAACGGGCGAGGTTCAAGCGCGAGCGAGTGGCCTGCTTCCGAGAGATTCAGGCGTCAATCAAGGAGTCGAGTTACCAGGAGATAGCGGACGAGATTGAACGCAAGAGCGAGGGGGATGAGTTCCGCCAGGTGGATGGAGAGATAACCCATAAGCTAACTCGCTCTAAGTTTTCGTTCAAGGGACTGTATCGAAACCTGACAACGGTCAAGGGCTTTGCTGGTGCAACTATCGCGTGGGTGGAAGAGGCGGAGAACATAAGCCAGACGTCAATCGACATCCTTGAGCCAACAATCCGAGCGCCTGGCTCTGAGATATGGCTGACGTTTAACCCGAACAAGCCAACTGATGCCATCTGGACAAACTTCGTTGAGCCATACCTTGAGCAGATGGTCGATGGCGTTTACGAGGATGACGAGACACTTATTATTGAGGTGAACTACGTTGATAACCCGTGGTTCACAGAAGAGCTGGAGATGACCCGGCAAAAGGCCATGCGTACCGACCTTGATCGTTACAACTGGATTTGGCTTGGTCGATTCAACAAGCGCAGCGATGAGCTGGTGCTTGGTGGTAAGTATGTCGTGCAGGACTTCACGCCGGCAGATGAATGGGATGGCCCATACCTTGGTGCTGACTTCGGTTTTGCGCAAGACCCATCTACGCTCGTAGTGTGCCGGGTGTATGACGGGATCCTTTATGTTGAACATGAGGGCTATGGCTCAGGCGTAGAAATAGACCAGCTCGGCGCAATGTATGAGCGAGCATATCCACGCGCCAAGGAATATGTGATTCGCGCCGACTGCTCGCGGCCTGAAACAATTAGCTATGTTGCCCGCCAAGGGTTCAAGATTGAAGGGTGCGAGAAATGGGGCGGGAGCGTTGAGGATGGTGTGACTCACCTTCGCAGCTACGAGCGCATTGTGATTCACTCTCGATGCAAGCACGTCGCAGACGAGGCGGCTAGGTATTCATACAAGGTAGACAAGAACACTGGCGATGTGCTGCCAGATATTATTGACAAGCACAACCACACAATGGATGCGATACGCTACGCCATAGGCCCATTGATTAAGCGTGAGTCACAACCAATGCTATTCATGCCGTCAAGGTACAGATAAGAAAAGGCCCGTTAGGGCCTTATTTTCCTGGTGTCTCCGGCAGTGGCATCCAGTGAGTTGGATTCATCTCAAGAGTGATACATGCACCACCATCATAGTTGCTAGCATCAAGACCATCAGTGTTTGGGTGGAACGAACCATTCCAGAACTGACCGGCAACAACAGAATCAATTTCAGCTTTCTGCTCGCACCATGAATAAAAGCTGGCGAAAACAACCCACTGCATTTCATGTGGAAGACTGTCATTAACGCTAATCCACTCACTCATCTAACCACCTCAATAATCAACCTATCACCAGCGCAATCACTCAGGATTGCCACGTTGTTGCATTGGAATGTGACGGAAGTCCAACCTTCCTCCAGCAGCTCTCCGATTGCGTGAGAGATTGATTCATACTTGGTTACATGGCGAGATGGCGAAACAAGACCATAATGCGCCTCGATGTGAAGTCTAGTTGTAATCACGGCTCGCCCCTCTCTTTGATTGCCTGCATGACTCGGCGCTTGGCCTCTTCGTAAACAATGTCGTCAATTGTCAGCTTATCGCTGTTTTGGATGAATTCAGGCAACTCGGAGCAAACCTCATCAGCAGCCACCTCAATTAGCACATCAACATCATCCATCTCACCCTGCCGCTGCGCGTACTCGTCGGCTTTCATGCTGTTGTAGTCGGTCATTTTTCCCTCTTAACGAAGATTACATCTTTCTCATCCTTTCTAACTATTGATGAGCATGGCGGAATCTCCCCTAACTCTCTAAGACGTGCGCAATAATGCCTATTACTTAGATAGCATCCCTCGCAACTGTAAAGTCCAACCTCTTTTGCGCGCAATGGCACCCCTCTAAAACTAAATCTATTCTCGTTCATTTCGTGCGCTCCAGCTCTGCGAGAAGTGCATCTGTGCACTCCACTGAACATGACGCCACATCATGAATGCACATTAGTGATCCAACCTCTCCGGCCTTTGAGTTTGAGACGTAGCCAGCCATCACATGCATCGCCATCATTTCACGCTTTGTCATTCCGCCACTCATAACCTTTCGCTCGCGCAGCGTTGGTGCGCCACATGGAACTTGGCTTTGGTCGACATGATATTGCTCAACCACCTCGCAAGGCATTGCTGGCATGTTTCCGTTATTGTTCATGTCCACGCTCCTTAAGTTCAGCTTTAAGCATTTCAATCTCTTGATGCATTTCCTCAGCCATGCGAATGAAATCATCCATCATCCATTCGCTTGGTCTATCGCATCTGAACGACTGAAGCGACTTGGCCAGCTTTGACTCAACTTCAACACCTTCACAGTAAACCATGTAAATCCTCCTTCGTTGTTGATGCCTAATCATCGCACCACACTAAAACTATTACAACCCCTCTATGGTAAAATTCATGCATCAATCATTGGGGTGACAGATGGAACAATCCAGAGCAGAGATTATCGTGAACCAGTGTCAAAGCGCACTGGAGCGAATCAGGATGGCGCGGGTAAGCCAGGTGATGGGATCTGACAGTAAGCACGGCTCGCTGTATCGAGTGTTTGGGCTGCCGACTGAGCTTACCTTTGAGCACAAGAAAAACATGTACGACCGTAACGGCGTGGCTGGCGGGGCGATTGACAAGTTGGCCGGTAAGACCTGGGAGTCATATCCTGAGCTAGTCGAAGGCGAGCCATCAGCCGAAAACAAGGTGGACACACCACTCGAAAAAGAGCTGCGCAAGTTCTGCAAGCGAACCAAGTTGTGGCGGGCATTTCGCGCCATGGACACAAAGCGGATGGTGGGTAACTATGCCGCGCTCATCATCAAGATTGCGGACGGTCAAGACTGGAGTCAGCCTGCAACCAACGTCAGGCCCGACCAAATCGTTGGCTACATGCCTGTGTGGGAGTGCCAGCTTCGCGTAACTGACACCGAAATGGATCGCACTTCCGAGCGGTACGGTGAGCCGAAAGCATGGGCATATCAGGAGATTGTGAGCTATGACAACTCACTGAACACAAAGCCAGTGCAAGAGGTGAATATCCACTGGACTCGGGTTGTCTACTTCGGCGATGTGTTCACGGATGGCTCAACTAGCGAGTTCGGGAATAACCTGCTGGCTCGCGGGTTTAACGCATTCACTGCCATCGAGAAAATCAACCAGTCTGGCGCCGAGGGGTTCTTCAAGAACGCCGCTCGCCAGCTCCAGGCTAACTTCTCGAAAGAAGCACGCATGGATGAAATCGCCCGTATGATGGGAGTGAAAGCCAGCGAGATTAGCGATGCATTCCAGGCGGTGGGGCGAGACCTGAACAGCCAGTTCGACAGCTTCATGGTGACGCAGGACGTAGACGTAAACGCCCTGACGGTATCAATGCCGAACCCTCAGGAGTTCTTTGACTGCTGCCTGCAAGAGGCTTGTGCATCTCTTGGTGGCTTCCCTGCAACTGAGCTAACGGGTCACATGACGGGCGAGCGCAGCAGCTCCGAGAACGGCAATGTAATGGCTCAACTCGCCACATCTCGCAGGGTGAATGTTATCAACAATGATGTGGAAGATTTCTTTGCTCATCTATCAGACATTGGCTGCTTCAAAGGAGCTGAATTGTCTGCGGTTTGGGAGGACCTCATGTCTCCAACAGAGATGGAGAGGTTGGATTCATCAAAGAAAATGGCTGAGATTAACCAGCTTGGAATTGGCCTTGCCGAGAGGTATTTCTCAAAAGAGGAGATACGAGTTTCTGGCGGTTTTGAACCAGATCAAGATTCTTACCTTGATGACCTTCCCGATGTTGAGTTGGATGGTGAATAAAAAAGGCCCGCAAGGGCCTTTATCTTAAAACTAACTCCATCACCCTACCGTAAATCCTTTTATCTATAGAGTCCATCAAGCACCTTAAAGATTCTGCGTGATTAGTCTTGCGCTCAACCCACGCTAGATGAGCACTCTCAGGATCCGAAAATCTACCAAGGAACTGGTGCTTTTTTGTGAAAGGGTTATGGCATCTTGACATAAACTGACCGCGATCTTTTTCAAGGTATACTCCGATAGGCCAATCACCTCTGATTGATCTAGTATCAGTAATAAATAAGTTTAAAACAGGAGGGACGAAGATGCATGTTTCTGGGCAATAAACCTTTGAGTCTCCAAGTATATCCTTATCTATTTGCCAGCCATCAACTTGATGCTCAAGCCACCATTTGCGAAAAGCCATGAATGATAGCCAATCATCACAAACAGAAGCTTTATCATACGCAGGCCTAGATTCTTTAACTTTTTTACTTAACGATCTACTTATTACTCCATGCCAGCAAGCATATGCTGGGCATACAAGCCTATCTACTCCGCACCTAACCTTTACCATATATGGTGCGTCATTGCATGCTTTACCATGCATCTTCTTTCTTCTAATCAAGGATGCACCTGATGCCTTGAATGCACCTTCAAGGTATAGTGTTTTTTCAGTGCAGCTTAGGTTGTCAAATTCTTTCTTATTCATTTCTCACCTCGCAGAAAGTGATGCAGGATTTAAAGCTGGAAACCAAACCTGCGAATTGGCTTTCGGGTTGCATGCCCTATCCAGCTACCACACTCTATCATCTATAAATCAATGAGTAAATTAAACCAATCAATTAATCTGTGGAAATATGACTGCGAATCTTTATAGTTTGCTTTGATGATTTCCACCAACAGAGCCACAACCCAAGATGGCATCGATCAGCAATAAGAAAAGCCCCGTTATGGGGCTTTATTCATTGGCTGTTTTATGTAGCTTGACACATCTACATCTGACATCGCCATAATTCTGCTCTGTAGAATGGACAGTTGTGCCCTGCTCATATTCTGCAAGCACTTGCAACCGCCGTTAGTGTGCATTCCTTCTGGTTTTTGATGCAGCAATTGCCATCAGTGCACGACTTAAATCCGCGAAACAAAAACTCATTCAGTTTCACCACTCCACCCCCATTGCCAAAATCACACATGCCACACTAAGCGCCAGAATCAACAAGCCTTCGATTGTTGGTTTCAAAGCGATAGCTCCTTAATCAAATCCTCAAGCTCTCGCTGCTTCTCGATGAATCTCCGCGCTTCCTGACGCCGCTTGATTGCCTCCATGTCGTTGGCATCCTTCCGGCGCTGGCGTGAGTTTGGAAAAATCTTATTCATCATCATTCCTATTCATGTGGTAATCAACAGAACCATCAGCTCCGTGCAATATGCACCCAAGTATGTCATCAACATAGTATTTGTGCTGACCTACATCACGCAACCACCGATACCTTGCCGCATCCTTCTCTGCTTCGCGAAGTAGGGTGATTATCGCGTAAACGTCATTGTGAGTTAGCTTGCTGTCTTGCCAGCCAATCCCACGAGAACAATGCCAGTCAGCGCACTCCATGAAATCATTTAAATCACTCATTTTCACCATCCATCATTCCCTCTCGCCATCCCCACCAAGCCGCCTCAGTCATGCGACTGATGTACTCCCCAACCTCAATAACCTCAAGGTTGACGAATGTAATCCGGCGACTTGCGCGGGTTACGTCCATGCCTTTGAGCTTGGCTAGATCCTCGAATCGCTCGCGGTTCATGGCTTTCTTCCCATCCTTTTCAGCGCCTGGCCAACCTGCCACTTTGTAACATCAGGGCCGCCAGGCAAATCCACGTACACCTTAATCCCATCAGCATCAACACCTTCCTTTATCAGCTCAATTATGTGCAACTGAATCATGTCGCACCCGAGGAATCCGCTGTGATGGAATTTCTTTGGTGGAATGTGTGAATTTCTTGTTGTGATGCCAGGATATGTGCCGCTAACTCTAAAAAACTGCTTTGCCATGCTTTTCTCCTTGGTTGATGCCAATACTATTACAGTTATCCGGCTGGCGGTCAATCTACTTTTCCATTCAGCATCCACCTTATTGCGGTCGCACCTATGGCTGGCATCTTCTGCACGCCACGCTCCCACTTACTGTACGTGTCTCGGTGAACTCCAAGCCTATCAGCCATCTGCTGGACAGTGAGGCCAAGCGATTGCCTAGCCTCAAGAATCTCAAGTTTACTCAATTGGCCACCCAGCAATTCTCGCCGATGCGCGACGCACATCATCCTCGCACTTATTTCGCGCTGCGTTAGCTAGATACTCAAATGTTGGGTGGTAGTAGCATTCAGGTTTGTGCCCGTCCTTCGTCTTATGCCCTAATATTCCTTTCTTTACTGCCTCATTCAGTGCCTTTCGTATGTCTCGCGGAACGCTGTTTTTTATAAGCCTGAACCGCTGATCTAGAATCATCTGAACGTTGCCATCCATGACGGTCATTTTACCTTGGTCGATCATGTCCCTTACGTGCTCAATGTTATTTTGTATGCTCATGATATCAGCCCGCCTCATTTTGCTTGGCACCATTGCCTTGCCTAATGTGGCAAATATTAAGCCTGTTAGGCGCACAAGTCAATCGTCAATTGCAATATTTTTTATTTTGTTCGCGGGGTATAATATGGCATCAACAAAGAGGATTAGACATGGCAGGCTTCCCAGCTCCAAACATTCTAGACCCAACCCAACAGAAAGGCCGCGAGAAGCGAGCCTATGCCGACTTCCGCCGCAGGTTGCGAGCTATCAACGCCGAGATTCAGGATAAGGTTGTGGCACAGCTACAGCCGCGAGAGATTGCGGTCAATGGCCTTCGCGCTTACCTGCTCAATGCCGAAAAGGTTTACATCTACGAGCTGGACTATCCCCAACTTCGCCGCATTGACGAGACTATCGCCGAGATAATCCAGCGGATTATGATGCAGCGCGGTGAGCAGTACGACAACTGGTTCCAGGCTTACACTGCCGAGGCATACCAACAGGGGGCTGCATATGCTCAATCATCCCTGGCTGTGCAATCCGCAGTCTACTCCAGCGCATACAGCAACATCGAATCAGTCCTGTTTACACCCGAGTACCAGCGCCGGATTGCCGTGGTTACATCGCGCACGTTTAACTCAATGGAGAAGTTTTCGGGCGACCTGATAACCACAACCAGACAGATACTTGGCGACACTATCGCCCAAGGTAAGTCGCCACGCTGGGCCGCGCAACAGCTCAAAGGCTATCTAGTTGACACCGAAGGCGACCAGAAGAAGGCCGCAAGCCGAGCCGCAACCATCGCGCGAACTGAGCTAGGCGTATCCTATCGCTCCGCCGTGATGGATGAATCGCAACGCGCGAGTGAATCGCTGGGACTGGTGACGAAGCTGCTTTGGGTGTCCGCGCTAATGGCGACCACCCGTAAAACGCATGGTGAAAAACACGGACGCTTGTTCACGCGAGCGGAAGTTACTGATTTCTATAGCAAGCGCGGTGAAAGTGTCAACTGCCGCTGCTCTCAGGTGCCTACTGTAGTTGACGAAAATGGCGAGGCTTTCGTGAAAAAGGTCATCAGCAAAATGGAGGCACAAGAAAGTAGATGGATGCAATCGCAAGGCATTAAAGAAAAGGCCGCTTGATGCGGCCCTTGCTTTAGTTGTATCTATCCTTGTTTATGCGGTAAAACTCAAAAACTGACACCTTAGACCATCCATTGCACTCGCGATCTCGATAAACAGTGAAGTCAATGTACAGTGATTTTAGTTGCTCTTTTGTTAGGTGAGAAATGCTGTTCATTACATGCGCTCCACTTTTATCTTGAACTCTGGCGTGCCATCTTCCTTGCTAATTACCACATCATCACCAAACTGAACAACGTGATGGCAAACTGCCACAAGAGTATCAATGGTCACATCTGTCTTGCTTGATGACCACATGGTGCCACCATTGATGAGAGTTCCAGCGAAAATCTTATTTCCTAGCGGTGAATGTCCAACTCTGATTTTACTCATATCTACCTCCTCGTTTGTGTGCTGATACTATTACACCAATCGCGCACAACGTCAACCGTGTGTGTTAAAATTCATCATCATCAACAAAAAGAGGTAGTGACTATGGCAGGTGGTAACGGTTTTCAGCGCAAGAAAGAAGAAGAGGCAAAAGAGGCATTCAACAAGCGCGAGAAGGATATGCAAGAGCAATCTCGCGGTGGCGGAAATGGCTTTCAGCGGCCAAAGAAGTGAGCGTTGACTTCTGGTTGATATGTGCCGCGCTGGCTGTGTCAGCATGGCGTTGTGATTGGCTGGCGGCTGCAATGGCTGCCAGCTTTGCAGCTCACTCAGTGGCTCGCGTTTATGGCTACCTTGACCCGTATGGTTATTACCTATCAGCGGAGTTACTCGATGCGTTTTTCGTCTGGATAATCTATCGGATGTCATCTGTAACATTCAGGCTGAAAGTGATGCAGTGGGTCTTGTGCGCCTTCGTGTCCGCTCAAGTGTTCGGCATCATCACCTACTGGTATTTTGTATCACCAACTTACTATAACGCCATCTGCACAGCTCTCTATCTGGCGCTAATCACAACAATAATTTCACGGGATAAAAAGCGTGCTAGAAATCGTAAAGATTCTCGGCACCATATCATCCATGATTCTACTCTTGGTCATGGCTCTGCGATGGCTGCAAAAGACGAGGTTAAAGGATGACGAAGAAGATCCGTTGGAGTGTCGTGGCGATTCTGGCTCTGATTGCGCTACTGGTAGCGATGTTTCATCGAAAGATTGACGGAATGAAGGCAAGTCTGGCCTTGGGAATGTCGATGATTGGCGCTGGCATCACGAACATATGGCAGTGGCTTCCTGAAAACATCGCCATACTCTCCGGCCTATCCGGCATGATTCTTACGTGGACAATCATCATCAAGAACATTCGCGACCTACGAAAGGACGATGAAGAAAAAAGCCCCTGATGGGGCCTTGTTTTATTGTTCGGATAGCGCAGCTCTTGCAATCTTGGCTCTTGACCCTGCGTAGCTTCTCATCTCTTGCTTACTGTCAAGGAAGCTATCCTCGCCATACGAGCGCACGTGAATTGTCTCTAGCGAAGTTGCTGCATCAATAAGCGCCTGGCGCAACCGCTCAACCTCTGCCACAAGCTCATCGTGCGAGTTGATGGCGTGAGCTGCGTATTCACTGCAATGCTTTGACATGTACCCAGCATAAATATGCTGCTCAAGCTCATCTGCGCTGTCGTGGACGAACACATCCGCCATCTTCATATATTCTTTCATGCTATCACCTTGTTGTTATGGGCGGCGAATGAATCGCCATTCCATTGCTGTGTCCACACACCTTTCAATGCCGTTAATTCCTACCACAATTACCGCATAATCACCATCGTAATCACTATCCTCTAACCATGCCACCACATACTCGCCAGATTCATAGC
>JACCEA010794363.1_pt1 | contig 10903 bp, 8 predicted proteins | sample 7449851 | NCBI WGS metagenome assembly JACCEA01 (sample SAMN15323453, study PRJNA562643) | freshwater metagenome | isolation source: river surface water | place: USA:Blue River Watershed | collected 2017-08-18 | reverse complement strand
TTGTTAAGCTTTCAGAAACTATGCCTATCAGCTTCGAGCAACTTACCGCTATTGGTACGCTTGGTGCTCAGATGGGTGTTACTGCTGACGGTATTAAGAACTTTACTGAAGTTGTCGCAAAGTTCTCATCCGTTACTGGCATTAGCGCTGAAACTACTGCACAAAAGTTTGGTCGTATCGCTGAACTTGCAAACGTAGATTATGCACAGTTTGAAAACCTAGGCTCAGCTATTGCTTATGCTGGTGTTAACGCTGTCGCTACAGAATCTGAAATTCTTGCACTTACTGAATCTATCGCTGCAGTTTCCGAGCAAGCTGGTTTTGCGCCTGACGAAATTGTCGGTCTATCGACAGCTATCGCTTCGCTAGGTATTGCTCCTGAACAGGCTCGTGGTGTGTTTACTCGTGTCTTTGCTGACATTAACCGAGCTGTAAGTCGTGGTGGAGATGAGTTGCAAAACTTCGCTAAGATTGCTGGCATGAGTTCTGAAGAGTTTAAAGCTACATGGTCTGACCCTGATGGTGGTGCCTCAAAGGCATTCCAGGCTATGCTTGCAGGGTTGAAAGCTACAGGCAATATGACTAAAGCTTTTGATGACCTAAACATTACTGAGACTCGTGAAGTAAACACTTTGACTCGTCTAGCCGAAAACCTTGACGTTGTGCAATCCTCTATGAGCGATGCGAGCACAGCTTTTGAGGATGCAACATTCTTGGGCGACTCTTTTGAAAAAACTGTTGACAATCTAGACTCTAAGATTATTCTTTTCCAAAATAACTTTAAATCTGCAATGCAATCAATTTCACTAAGTGCAGCATCTGGACTTGGATCTATTGTAGACGCTGGTTCTTATTTGCTAAAGATTTTTAAGAATATTGCCGATAACAGCATTCTTGGGCCTTTGATGAATGTTATTTATGGCGTTACAGCTTTTGCTGGTGTTTTCACTGGTGTTGGCGCTGTGATTTCTAAGGTTCTTGCGCAGATTTATGCTTTCCGAGTCGCAATGGTTAACACCGCAAACGACCCTAACATTGTTAGCGGACTTAGTGGATATGTTAAAAACCTTTCTGGTTTTGGTTCAGCACTAGTTGAAGATCACACAGGTTTGACCGCTTTGAACGGTAAAATGGGTGAGCTTAAAAATGTAACTTTTGGTGTAGGTGAGGCTTGGGCTAAACTTCGTGGAGATACTACTAAAGTGTTTTCTTCGTTGCTTCAAGAAAGCAATCTTTACCTTTCCAGCGGAGAAGCGCTTTTTGCAGCCGCCCCACAGCAGCAAGATGCTGGTAAATCTTTCAAGGGTCTTGGCGAGAGTGAGCGTGCTAAATATGCGAGAGCTGAAGCTCAAGGTGTTGCGCGTGTCGTTGAACAGCGTAAGCAACTTTTGCAAGTTATGGAAGACCAGCTTCCTTGGGATGAAGCTAACAGAACTGCTTCTCTTGCGACCCTTGAAGCTGCAAGAGCTGAAGAGATTTATCTTTACACGACTAAAGATGGTATTAAGGCTGTTGATCTTGACACTCAGATGAAGTTGAAGAATGCTACAGCCGCAGAAATTGAAGCTAATGCAGAGCTTAAAGCTGCTCAAGCAAATATTTCTAATGCTCAAGCAAACAGGGCTGGCGCTGCTGCTGTAAATACTCAAACAAAAGCACAGTCGCTAGCATCTAAGGGTGCTCTTGGTTTTGGTGCGGCTATTAGTGCCGCTCTTGGTCCTATTTCAGTTGCTTTAACTGCTATCTCACTGCTTGTTATGGCTTATGAAGCTATTGCAACTGCAATTCAAGAAGCTAATACTGTGCACCTTTTCGAAGACCAGGGTGGCACAGCAGCAATTCGCGAAGCAATCTATAAAGACACTCAGGCTTGGATGGAGAATGGCGAAGCTATTGCTACAGTCAAATCTGCTGTAGTCAATACTCGTAAAGAAGTTCCTGGCTATAAGACAGCTTTGGAAGCTGCCGCGGATGGGCAGAAAGCGCTTAAGAGTTCCACTGAGGATGCTACAGATAAAATTAATGAGCAGACTCTTGCTATTGGTCAAAATACTAAGGAACTTCTAGCTAAGGCTCTTTATGAAAATAAAGAACTTCAAGAAGCTTTCGCTAAGTATCCAGATATTTTTGGTGTAATTGAAGAAGCTGGCGTTAACGTTTCTCAGCTACTTGAGGATATGCTAAATCCAGATGTTAGCGAACAGGAACTTCTTGCTCGCCTAGATAACATCAGTAACTATGCTGCTTCGGATATTGATGCTTACAAGAATGCTTTGAGTGTTTTGAAGCAAGCAATTCAGGATGCCAAGAAGTCTGTTGACACTGCCATTTCACAAGGAAAGCTTGTTAAAGCACTTGAAACCATCTTGAAGATAGGAAATGAAACAGAGAATTTGGGCGGTGGTCTAGCTGCTGATGTGCGCACAGTGCTTGACTATGCTAATGATTTGTCTTCAGTTTTTGAGCGCATTCAACAGATTAGTGTTGAGCGTTTAACTGCGCGTGACGGTATTGTTTCTGGATGGCGTAACATTCGTGAAGCTGCTAAGTCTGCTCAGGAAGCGGTGAAGGCTGCTAATGAGGAAATTGTCGGTTTGCAAGCTGACCAAGCAATGTTGCAGTATCAGTACGATGTTGCTCAACGTTACGGTGATGAGCGTCGCATGGCTATTTTGCAAGGCAAGATGGCTGCAAACCAAAACAAGATTACTCAAGCGACTGAGAAGCGTTCTGAAGCTGAAGATCAGGCTAGCATGTCGCTTAAGGGAAGCTCTAAGGCTGCCATTGCTAATCGCGCCACACTCAATGGCATGGTTGATGGTTATCAAAACTATATTCTTTCACTTGCGCGCGCAGGTCTTAAGGGTAAGGATTTGCAGGATGCTGTTGATAAAGCGAAGGAAAGCTTTATAAAGAATGGTGAAAGTGTAGGCTTCTCTAAGGATCAACTTGGAAGTTACATTGACATGTTTGATGAGTTTGTTAAAGCGGTGAAGAAAACTCCTCGCAATGTTACCATCGAGTTTATTGCAGAGATGAGCGCAGCTGAGAATGCTTTGCGTGAGTTCTTGGCAAAAGCTAATAATTCTACTGCTACTGTAAAACTTAAAGCAGGCGAACTTGGTACTGGTGAAAAAGAGTCAACTAAACTTCCTACCGTTGTAGATCCTTCAGCTGTGCCAGGCAAGGTTAAAAAGGTTGACGTTTCTAGTGTTAGCAAATCTGCCCTTGAGGGTGAAGCTAAAAATGCTTTTACAGACTTCAAGACTTCTTTCAATGCTTTGCAAACAGGCTTTGGTGGTGTAACTACTGAGCAAGAAGCTAATAAAAAGTTTGGTTCAGATAAGGCAAAGTTTGCTGCTTGGCAAAAAGCTGCAGCTAAATATAATGCAGCTAAATCTAAAGCTTCTTCTTGGGGTTTGAAAACTGCTGATATTCAATACGAGCTTACTAAAGATCCTAATTCTAAGTATTCTTCTCTATATGCTCCAGATGATTATGATTTTTCAAAAACAGAATCTGGTAAGGCAACGCTTGAAGCTATGCTTAACAGTTTGCCTCAAACGGTTAAAGATGCTATCGAGTTTTTGAAAAACCGTAATTCACTTTACCGTAGCGACATGAGCGTTTGGGAGTCCACTAAAGATCCTTACGCTGACGCTAAGGAAAAAATGGGTATTGGTCGTGAAGAAACTTGGGCTTGGATCCTTAAAAATAAGAAGGGTCAAAAGCGTAAAGTTGATGGTCAAGAGTGGGACATTATTGATTACATTTATCAAAATGGTCGTAAGCAGTTTGAAGAAAAATGGAACATCATCAAGAACAATGCAGAGCTTGGTGCAACTTACCGTCAAATGCTTGTCAAGAGTGGCTACACTGAAAAAGAACTTCAACCTTTCTTTGGTGGCGATAGTGACTGGTGGGCTCAACGCAATAATGATTTGAAGAATTTCCACCCAGATAAAGTTAGATATGCGACTGGTGGTTATGTGCGCGGAGCTGGAACAGGTACCAGCGACAGCATTCCAGCTATGCTTTCTAATGGTGAATATGTTGTAACTGCTAAAGCAACATCAGCTTATGGTGCAGATTTCATGAACGCTCTTAATCAGCAGCGTGTAACATTTGCACAGCCTCAGAGTTTTGGGCAAAATAGTAATAATGGTCCAACAATGGTATACTTGTCTCCAGAGGATCGTGCTCTTCTTCGTGCGGCTGTTGACCGCCCAGTGGAACTTTACACTGAGAATACTAAGATTGCACAGTCCGCAAATGCAGGCAATCTTATTCTAGCTCAAAGGGGTATGCGTTAATGGCTACTGGAGTATATTTCGGTAACGGAAGTTCACAGCAGTGGATTAAAGCCCCTTCTTCGGGGCTGAACGCCTCACCTGTGGGCTGGTCATCGACTCAGCAACTGTTGAATGGTGGAGCGTTTGTGAAGCGTTCTCGCGCCTCTCACCGCGAATTCAACATGAACTGGCTTGGTTCGCTAAACTCTACAGAGACTAGTTTGCAAACCATTAAAGACTATTATGATGGCATTTATGGTGATGGGCCTTTCTACTGGCTTGACCCTTACGCCATGACTAGCAACATTATGCCTCCGCAATGGGCTGCGCCAGGAATTGCTGAAAAAGATTGGTCAAAACTTTCTGCAACTATCACTCCAACTTTTGCTGCTGCAGCTTACAACAATAACTACCCTAAACGTCGTGCAACATATTCGCTAACTTCTGGGCATGCTGACACTCGCAAACTGACTATCATCATCCCAACTGGATACACTTTCCATTTCGGTTGGCACGCAACTGCGTCTGGTGTTTCAGCAGCAACTTCTGCTGGTGTGCGAATCATTCCTTACAACCTTTCTAACGTTGCTCAAACTGCTGTAAACCCAAGCAGCTTACTTGCTGGTGGCACTACAAGAACTAACCAAACTTTTGCAGGTTCAAGCTACTCTAAAGTTGAGATCTTTATCGCTAATGGTGGTGGAACAACTGCTTCATTAAATATTGTTGCAATGATCGGACAAGTTCTGCCGACTGGAACTAGCGTAGCTTCTGGCGGTTTCCTTGCCGGCCGAGGCACTACAGGGTTAGAGTTTGGTAATCCGCCAACTATTGAATACTATTCGGCTAAGATTAACAATGGCCAGGTGGGTATGAGCACCAAGTTTATCGAGGTGTAACATGGGTTTTAAGGTAACTAACGATGGGACTTCAGGTTCTATCATTGATGGCACAATCTTCTCATACAACTATGACGAGCAAGCAACTTCTATCACGCCAACTTCTTTGGATGGTGGTTCTGGTTCTGTCAGTTTTTCAGCTATCGGCACTTCAACAAACAAGAGTGGCTCGACATACATTAATAGCCTTTTGTTGATTAACAACAACATGACACTCACAGATGATGATCGCGGCTCTGTCAGCTTCAAAGTCAAAAGCAGCAACTTAAACAACTCTGACGTTGTAAGCGTAAGCGGCGAAACTTCACAACGCAACTTGAACGTTATCCGCAGAGCAGCACCTTACACTGGCACAGTCGCTGGAGCTTTACTGTATTACACTGGCCTATGCCCTAAAGACAGCACCGCTCCAATCTATTTTGACGATAGCTTATCCACTTTGCTTGCCGCTATTCCAGCGGATTATCTAGGTTGGGAAGACAACGTTTGGAACAAGCTTAAAGAGCTGTGTGCTGTAACTTTCGTCACCGTTTCTGGAGTTAAAAGAAACATTGAACTTTACTACACCAATAGTGAGCTTCATGTCCGTCTAGCAAACAAAACTGCAGTAACATTAGACAGTGTTGTTTCAGAATCTTTTTCAGTAAACGCTGACAGGACTGCTCAAAGCTTTGAAATAAGTCTTTACAAGACTGATTATGCTGCAAATAAAGTTTTTTACGAAATCGCAAATATTGATGGTAGCCTACCTAAGAAGGAAAGGTTTAAGTCGACTATTCAAAGCTCGATGGCTGTTCAGGCTGGAGAGACTGTGCGCCAAAGATTTAAAATCAATGCTACTCTTTCTGGTGTTTTACAGCCTGTGCTTGTTGAAGCCATCACAGATAAGCTACCTAACGAGCCTTACACTGGTACTACTGGCCAGTATGTAATCATGGCTGATGATGGTTTGCCTGTTGTTCCGCAACAATGGCTTGATGCTGGCGGCAGTTTAACTGTAAGCCTTAATGACGAAAATGGTGAGCCTTTAGAGGTTGGCGAAATCGAAATCACTCTTGTTGGCCCCCCTGAAGACTTCACTGGTAGGATCGATCCAGAAACTGGCGAAGAAGTTAAAACCACATCATATGCTGTAGGTATTGAGGATATTTACCCTGCTATTTGGATTGTTGGAACTGGCACATTTTACGAGCTAGAGAAACACAAAATTGTTAGTGGCGCAGCAAACACTTTCAACGCTGACGAATCAATCACTGCCATTGAAAACATTTTCATCAATGATGTTAATACTTTATATAACGCTGGAGTTAGGGCGGCGCAGGCTGCTTGTGGGCCTACTGTTGATCTTTCTGTCACAGCCGCAGACCTGACAGACTTTGGTGCGCTTGTTGGCGGTGTGCTGACTGAAGGTTCAAATAAGTACAGGATTACTTCTGTAACACATTCACAAGATTCCATAAACGTTACAGCTTCTGCTGGGGCTGCAACGTTTGCACAGTTTGATGCCATCTGGTCTGGTAAAGACTTTTCTGATTTCACGCCAGCTTTAAAGTTCAACGAGTTTACTGTTATACCATTATTGGAGGCTAACTAATGGCAAATAATGTTTTCCCTAAAAACAATCTTCCACCTCAGTCAACTTTCTGGGGTCGTGAAGTTGAAAAAAGAATTAAGGATTTAGAGTCTGCAGCTTCAAACTTTAAAACTTCAACTTTAAATACCAGTAGTGCGTCCAGGGTTAGCTCTGCCTCTATCAGCGCTTTATGGTATCGTATTGGCCAGATTGAAGCAGCTGGTGGAACTGCAGGTTCTGGCGGCACTTACACACATACCCAAACTGTGCCAGATACAACATGGACTATTACACACAATTTAGGTTACAATCCTAACGTCACTATTATTGATGCTGCATTAAATAATATTGAAGGGGATATACAGTATAATAGTATTAACGAGCTTACAATAACTTTTAGCGTATCTGTTTATGGAACAGCATACCTTTCTTAAGGAAGATGAATGTCAAAGAAATTTTTAACTAATATCGATTTGAGCCAAAACCAACTCGAAAATGCTCGCGTCCAAAACTCGACAACAGCACCATCAAGCCCACTTACTGGTCAAATCTATTACGACAACAACTCAGGCGTTAACCGTCTAAAAATGTGGAATGGTACAGCTTGGGTAACTTTGCTTTCTGGCGCTAACACGCTTAACGATCTAGCAAATAATGATGGCAACTATGACATGGGTGGGTTCACGCTAACCAACCTCGCAACTCCAGGCTCAAGCGCTGAAGCCGCAACTAAAGGCTATGTCGACACAGCAGTTTCTGCAGCAAAACAGGGCCTTGACGTTAAAGACTCCGTTCTTTACGCGTCAACCACTGGCGAAAACGTCTCGATAGCAACAACAACAGCAATCACCCTTGATGGCGTTTCAAGAACGCTAACATCTGGTCAAACTGTTCGCGTGCTGCTAAAGAACCAAACCACAGCGTCCCAGAATGGTATCTACGATTACAATAACTCTGGCGGAGAATACAGCCTAACGCGTTCCGCCGACGCAAACACTTCAGCTAAAGTCACTTCAGGAATGTTCACATTCGTTGAGACTGGCACAGACAACGCCGACAGCGGATGGGTACTAACTACTGATGGCACAATCACACTAGACACTACAGCACTCAGCTTTACGCAGTTCACTGGCGCTGGCCAGATTACTGCAGGTGCAGGTATGACAAAAAGCGGAAACACCCTTAACGTCATTACCGCAAGCAGCAGCCGAATTGTTGTAAACGCAGATAGCATTGATCTTGCTCAACCAACAATCACTGCCACCTCTACCCCTGCTGCAACGATTGTGCAGGATCTTACAGTTGACGTTTATGGTCGCGTTACAGCTTACTCAGAAGTTACACGCAAATTTGCACAAAGTAATCCGTCACCAATCACGCCTTCATCTAACCTTGCAACATGGACTGTAACACACAGCTTGGGAACAACCGATGTTATTGTAGCAGTTTATGAAGTTTCCACTAGCCGAAGCATTGAAGTTGATGTAACAATCACTAGCACTAGCGTGGTAACTTTGACTTGGAACACTCTAAATAACAACACTATTTCTAGCGGCGTGTATAAGGTTGTTGTGCTATCCTAGTACTAGGAGGATTGGATAATAATGCCACGCAAAGTTTTAACACCCTTAGATATGACAAGCATCCCAACTGGGACTGCGCCGCTAACTTTAACTTCAACTACAGCAATAACTAATCTCAATGCTGATTTGCTTGATGGAAAACATGCTACTGATATTGAAAACACTAATTATGTTATTAATGGTGCTTTCGATATTTGGCAAAGAGGAACTACAAGCCTGGCGACAGCAACAAATGCTTTAACTGGCTTCACTGCAGATCGCTGGCAATTATGGCGAGGCTCTTATGCGGCAGGCGTGACTTGTTCGCGACAAACAGTTTCATCAGTAATCCCAGGTATACAATACTCTGCGCGTGTTCAAAGAACTTCTGGAAACACAGGGCTTACTACTATCAACTTTTCTAATGGATTTGAAACAGTAAATTCTATTGCCCTTGCTGGAGATGTTGTAACTTTAAGTGCTTGGATTAAAGTTGGGGCTAATTTTAGTGGTGCAACAATTCTGATGCGAGCGGTATCAGGAACTGGAACAGATCAAAGAATCTCGTCCACTTATACTGGTGCAAACACTTTCTTGTCTTCAACAATTACACCAACTGCATCATTTGTTAGATACACTGCAACAGCAACGATACCATCCACCGCTACGCAGGTTGGTATATATTTTCAATATACCCCAACAGGAACAGCTGGCGTTGATGACTGGTTTGAAGTTGCTGGCGTTCAGCTTGAGGTTGGTAATATAGCATCGACTTTTAGGCGTAATGCGCAAAATTATGGGGAAGAATTAGCATCGTGCCAGAGGTATTTTCAACGCATTGACGGTACTACCGCATTTTATGGATTTGGGGCTGGTTCTGGAACGACAGTAACATCAATTTTTGTTCCAATCTCTGTTCCTTTTAGAGTTGCGCCAACTTCAGTTTCCACTTCTGGCTCTGATATTGTTGACGGTGCTGGAAACTCGCTTCAAGTTACAGCTCTTGCGCTTGGAACATGCACACCAAACACTGTTGTGTTAAATGCTACGCACGTACTTAATGATACTGCCAACAGGCCATATTTTATAAGACTTGGAACGTCTTCATATGTTGAATTGAACGCGGAGATATAATGAAGCAGGAAATAATTAAAATAGTTGACCCTATAACACATTTTGATACTTACCATTATGTTGTTACAATGGATAGTGGACAAGTAACGTCTTATATTCTTTCTGGAAATAATCTTTCAGACTCTTTAATCTCTTTGGGGTTTTCTGAAGAGGATGCCGAAAATTTGATTGGAGCACTAAATGCCAACAACAACTAACCACAGTATTTACTATCCAGATTCAGCGACAAGCATTTCACCGCTAGAGTCTGTGTTTAGCACACTAGCTAGCAGCGTAGAGACAGCTATGGACACTATCGATACTAATATCGAAACTGTGCAAGATGATGTAGATACTAAAGCAACTGCTGGTGAGCTTGGTGTGCCATTCCGCATGGCTGCAGGATCAGGTAGCGATGGAGCTGCACTACCAGACGGAAGCTCAGAAACTTTCAACATCACCTTCCCTGTGGGCCGTTTCAGCTACGCACCAATCGTAAACGCAACATCCACATCTGTAAGATATACTTTAGCAGTAAGCTCAATCACAACATCAGGTTTCACTCTAACTGTGCGCAACAACTCTGGCGCAACAGGAACAACATACTCCTACTACTGGACTGCTACGCAAATGCTTATCGGTTCAGCAGCTGGTTAATAAATAGGTAAGGAAAGAAATAATGGCAAAAACTCAATGGCCAATTGATGGCAAATTCGGGGCAGACTTTAAAACCACTTCAGAGTTCGGTTGGCGAGTAGACCCACTAGGTCGCGCACCAAAGAAACACCACAACGGTGTAGACCTTTGGGGTGCAGCTAACACAATCTATGTAGAAGCATTCCACGATGGCAAGGTTCTTTTCGCTGGCCCATCAAAGCGTCGCAAAGAAGACGGTTCAGTTGGCGGCTTCGGCTACCACGTAATCATTGCTCACAAGATCAATGGCAAGTTTTACACCTCATGCTACGCTCACATGCGCGAAGGCTCACTAAAGGTTAAGGTTGGCCAGAAGGTTACAGCAGGCACAGTTCTTGGCGTTATGGGAACAACTGGCGACTCTACAGGCAAGCACTTGCACTGGGAAATTTGGCAGGGCAAAACTCATGGCTGGTCAGCTGACGGTAAAGGTTTCGTTGACCCATTTGAGTTCTGCAAGGCTCTAATCTTGTCGGAACGCGCAGCAGCGAACGCTCACAAGGCAACACCTGAAGACGCTCCTGTAGCAGCCGCCCCTTCACACTCTGGTGGCGGTGCAACAACGACTGCTAAAGCCGAATAGGTTATAATAGTTTATAGATTAAAAGCGGCGAGAATAGGAAATTATGCGAGAGCGTATTAATGAAATTTTGGCCGTCGTGGGGACTTTGGCCTGGCGAGGCTTTGGTGTTTTTCTTTTCATTCTAGGTGGAGCTGCAGGTTCGGGTGCTGTAATTACAGGTAATCCTATGACTGGTATCTTGATTG
>JACCEA010039425.1_pt1 | contig 10905 bp, 10 predicted proteins | sample 7449851 | NCBI WGS metagenome assembly JACCEA01 (sample SAMN15323453, study PRJNA562643) | freshwater metagenome | isolation source: river surface water | place: USA:Blue River Watershed | collected 2017-08-18 | reverse complement strand
TTGAACCAGGAATCTATTTTATTCCAGAATTGATTGACAAATGGAAAAATGAAGGCAAATTTGCTGAATTTATCAATTATTCTTTATTAGAAACTTATAAAGATTTTGGTGGCATTCGAATCGAGGATAATTGTGCTGTTACCAAAGATGGTAGCAAAATATTAGGAAAACATATTCCCAAAGCAATCAATGCCATTGAAGATTTGAGAAATAACTTCTAATCTGATATTTTTAGAAGTATTCCGCTCGACACAGAAAGGTTTCCAATACTTTTCTGTGTTTTTTGTTGTATAAATATCAAAAAATGCAAAAATAAGTCTGATAAAAGTCCACCTAAAATTCTTATTTTTGTAAATATTTCAGCAAACATATTTAGAATGAAAAAATATTTATTTATTTATGCCTTTTTGGGTATAAAAACTCTAATTCTTGCCCAATCTCCAATCGTAGATAATCAAGCTTATTCTGTAAAATTTTTGGAGGAAAAAATAAAAATTGATGGTGTTTTAGATGAAAATATTTGGCAAAAAATAGATGCTTTACCTGATTTTTGGGAGTTTTTTCCGAAAGATTCTATTAAAGCAAAATCTCAAACATCTATTAAGCTAGCCTACGATGATAAATATGTTTATATCGCTGCAAAAATGATTTCTAAAGGCAATCATTACATTACTCCGTCTTTCAGACGGGATTTCCGTGCCGGTGGAAATGATAATATAAGCTTTCTATTTGATACCTTCAACGACAAAACCAATAGCTTTCTATTCGGAATAAACCCTTTTGGGGTCATGCGGGAGGCTTTACTTTACAATGGTGGCACTGCCAACGAATATCTTAATGTCTATTGGGATAATAAATGGCTGGGAGATTCTAAAATTTCAGACGGATTTTGGTCTTGTGAAATTGCCGTACCATTAAGTACCCTTCGATTCAAAGAAGGAAGTTCTCGCTGGCATTTCAAGGCTTATCGCTTCGATACACAATCCAACGAACAATCAACGCTCGTGAGGATTCCTCAGAATCAAATCATCATGAACTTGGGATATTCCATGCCCATTACTTTTGAAAAGCCTCTTAAAAAATCTGGTGCTAATGTCTCATTGATTCCTTATACTTCAGCTGGTATTACCAAGGACTTTGAGAGGATTAATCCTGATGCTGGAAATAAAATTAACTTTGGAGGCGATGCCAAAATTGGACTAACGGCAGGTCTAAACTTAGACCTTACTTTTAACCCTGATTTTTCAAATGTAGAGGCAGATAGACAAGTCATTAATCTGACACGTTTTGATGTTAATTTCCCTGAACAAAGGCAGTTTTTTCTCGAAAACTCTGATTTATTCACTGGTTTTGGTAGTTATAATACCAATCCTTTTGTGCCTCCTTCTGGAACTTTGGGTACTGGTGCAGCAGGAAATCAACTGGTAAGTCCATTTTTCTCTCGACAAATTGGTATCAGTTTGGATACCTCCACAAATTTGAACGTGCAAAACAGAATTTTATATGGGGCGAGGGTAAGTGGCAAAATTGATGACAATTGGCGGGTGGGTCTATTGAATACCCAAACGGCCGCCAATGATTATAAGCATACCAGTAGCATGAATTATACCGTTGCTGCCATTCAAAGGCGGGTATTCAGTCGCTCCAATATTGCTTTTATTTTTGTCAATAAACAAGTTTTAGGAAATGAACTTTATGGACAAAATGCTTATAACCGGGTGGCTGGTTTGGAATATAACTTGGCAAGTAAAGACAATCGTTGGACAGGGAAATTATTTTATCATCAGGTCTTTAGCCCAAGCAATAAACAAGATAAATTTGCACATGGCTTGATGCTAAATTACAGCATAAGAAAAATGATTGTCAAGTGGTCACATGATTGGGTCGGCTCGGGATTCGATGCTGAAGTAGGTTTTGTTCCCCGAAAAAACTTCTTCCACATCAATCCTACCATTGGTTTTAATCACTTCCTAAGTTCTTCTATTCTCAACCGTGTCAGCTATGGATTTGCTTATGACCAATTCAATCAGCCTGGACTCGGATTGACTGACCGCCAAGCAGGACCATTTTTATTGTTGGGTTTTCAGAATACCTCCAACGTTTTGCTGATGTTTAATCAAAATTATACTTATTTATTCAATGATTTTGATGCTTTGAGAAGCAACAAACGTTTTCCATCCCTAAAAAAGGGTTCGAGCTACCATTATTTCAATGTATCTGCAAATTATGTATCAGATATGAGAAAAAAAATCTCTATCTCATTTCAGCCAATGGCTGGTCAATATTTTGATGGAAATATCTTGAGCTTGGTCGGAAATGCCGCTTACCGTTTTCAGCCTTACGGATTTCTGTCTATGAACTTTAGCTACAATAATATACAACTTTCAACAGGCAAAAACCAAGTATTTTTGATTGGACCAAAAATGGATTTGACATTTACGAAAAGCTTGTTTTGGACTACTTATGTTCAATATAATAGCCAATTTAAAAACTTAAATGTAAATTCAAGATTACAATGGCGATTTGCACCGGTATCGGATTTTTTCTTGGTTTATACGGATAATTATAATTCAGAAACATGGATGCCTAAAAATCGTGCCATTTTAGCTAAAATTACTTATTGGCTGAACCTATAAATTCTTATTAAATTCGACATTCAAGTAGGTCGAAAAATTAATCGATATGAAAAATCAATTTTTGAAAATATTTGGTGCTTGTATTATTTTTTGGTTTGGTTTGGATTTATTACTTGGAATTTACCAAGTGCGTACCTTTACTTTTGTGGATGACCATACACTCGTTTCTTACTTCGACGAGCTTCAACAAAAAAAGTTTTGGTCACTTTTTAATGAAATTCTCATTCAGAACGACCGATTTCGCCCTCTGTTGAATATTCATAAAATTATTTTTCTTTCGATTTTTGGATTAAATATTCATCTTTGGGAATTTTATTTTTTGATTTTAGGTGCTGCAACCTCCACCGTTTTTATCCTTTATTTTCAGAAAATCAATTTTAGCATCAAAGAAAGTATTTTAGCAAGTATTCTACTGCTTTTCGGCATGCAAGGGGTCATTTGGTGGGTGTTCGATTCCTCCGAAAATCTTGGGATGTTGCTCTTAGGTATCGGATTGTTATGCCTCGAAAAAAGTAAAAATTCTCCCAATAATGTTGTTTTTAGGGGTATTGCTTATGTTTCTATCTTTTTAATGTCATTGTCGAAAGAAAGTTTTGTATTTGTGTTGCCTCTTTTAAGCTATTTATATAGAAACAATAAATCTTTCAGCATTTTTTCAATTTTCTTATTTTTAGTCGAATTGGTTATCATCAAATTCTATATACAAACTACTTTCGGTGGGTATGCAGGGGTAGATGAAGCGACATTCGGTATCAAAAATATTGTAAAAGTTTTTGTTCAATATTTATTAAGGGCTTATGGCTTTAGTCTAATCTTTTTGGTATTTTTATGGTTTAAAGAAAATAAATTTAAACTCAAAAATACCCAATTATTATATCAATCCGCCATAATTTTTATTTTGGGAGTATGTCCTTTTCTATTAATATACACCAAATCGGGCATCAATGTCGGCAGATATGTTCTTCCATTATTATTGGGACAGATACTAATTTTACATCAATTTTATCATCAATTAAAGACGAAAAGGTTTCAACAAATCACTTGGCTTGTGACGATAGCACTACTCGCTTATCATAGCATTAAGTTTGTAGAAATTCAAACACATTTTAGAAAAGAAAACATTACTTGCCAAGAATTTTTCGATAAAATCGAACAAAATATCCCCAAAAGTGCCAAAATAACAATCATTGCTCACCCTCAAGAAGATTTGGAAGCAGGTGAAGCTCTAAAAAAATACCTGATATCCCCTTATTTTTTAGATAAGCCCAACACCCAATTGCTATATCTCAATCCTCAAGACCAACGTTTTGAAGAACAGCTAAAGGACGAGCATCATAAAAAATACATCATTCTTTTGAATGAAACATACAGCGTAAAAAATAAGCAAAGCATCTCTTTGGGAAAATACCGCATCATCCCATTGTAAAAAATCCCGAAACCTTCGTTAAGATTTCGGGATTTCACGATTGATTCGCTATAAATTTTTGGATAGAAGAAAAAAATGAAGACAATCATTATCAACACAGAGCAATCTACCCAATTATTCAGTAATTCTTAAGAAACCAAAGATGTTTGATAAATATCATACCAATCTTCTCTGCTCAGTTTTATTTCTGAGGCACTTGCCGCATTACGGATTCTATTTTCGGAAAGCGAGCCAATAATGGGTAAAGTTCCCAACTGAATCAGCCATGCCACAGCCGTTTGTTCGACATTTGCATCGTATTTTTTACCAATAGCTTCGAGTTTACTTTTCAAAACTGCCGATTTTCCATCTTTTCCTTCTAAAATTTCACCCCCTGCCAAAGGAGCCCATGCCAAAGGTTTGCTAAAACTTTGCTTGATAAAATCCAAACGCCCATCCTGAATTGCCGAAATATTCATTAAATTTAGCTCAATGTGATTCGTCACAATCGGAATAGTCAAATATGATGCCAATAATTGATGCTGAAAAGCACTAAAATTAGCCACACCAATGTGATTTACCTTACCAGAATTGACAATCTCTGCCAAAGCCATTGCGGTTTGTTCGGGGTCAGCCAAAAAATCACTTTGATTCAGTAGAAAAATATCTAAATAATCTGTTTTTAGGTTTCTTAACGAATTATCTACGCTTTCAAGAATATAATCACGTGAATTATCAAAATATTGTACTTTCCCATTGGAAGCTTTTCTCACACCACACTTACCGAATAAGACAATATCCTCTCTCTTAAAAGATTTTTTACCGATAACTTTTCCGAATTGCTCTTCAATCGTAAAATCACCATAAATATCGGCATGGTCAAAAGTATTTATACCTAATTCAAGACACAAATTGATAATTTGTTCCATTTTTGTTGGGGTATTTTCTAAATTTTCCCATCGCCAAAAACCATAAATTGCCTCCGAAACTTTCGGACCGGAATCGCTAAGATAAACTTTTTTCATAATTGATTATTTTCTTTCACAAAGATACGATTTTTATGTAGAATACGAAGCCTCTACATTCATCAAGGGCAAATCAGACAGCTATCAGTGTCCTCCATAATTTCTCTCACCGGCTGTCACTCGAATTCCTAAAGTGTTTTGTTTGGGTGGCAAAGGGCAGGTAGCATAAGGAGTAAAAGCACATGGCGGATTAAACGATTTGTTGAAGTCCAGCTCTACCAAGCCCTCTTTATCTGGCATCGAAGCATATAAAAATCTGCCCGAACCATAGGTTTCTTTCTTGTTCGTTTGGTCAGCAAAAATAACGAATAACGTTTCTCCTTCTGCTAAAGCATCTAAAGTAAACCGCTTACCATCAAGCTCAAAAACCAAACTTCCAGGCGATTCTTGTAAGCTTGTTTGTCCGGTAATATCTAAAATAGGTATTTTTTTCCCTTCTCCAGCAACAAACTTTGCTTTTACCTTCCATTTTTCTTCTACCGGAAACCTCTCAATTCCATGAAACTCTTTTAAAAATGGACTTTCCAAATCTCGTAATCTAATGGCAAAGCGTTCGCCTCTTTTAATGATGAACCAACGTAAGTTTCTGTGCTTTAAAATGATATTTCTTTCATTGGGGTACAGCTTGATTGGCTCTACAATTGGTTGATTTTCTAAATATATTCCAGAATTTTTATAGGGATAAAGAAAAATTTCAGACTTTTGAAGAACAACCTTTCCCAAAAATAATTCAGATGTTTCTTTTGGAAATATAATATCGTTGTGAGGGTCAGCTCCAAAGGTATTTTCACCCTCTTTCAACCAAAATAAACCAGCTAAATTTAGCCATCCATTTTCTGATTTCAGATTTGCGACTCGCCCCTGGTGCCAGTGATTTATTTCTTTTACGTAGTTTTCTTGGGCAAATATAGAGATTCGAATAGAAGATAAAACAATTAATACCCCAGCTATAAAAATATTTTTCATGTCAATTCGATGTTTTAGTAATCAAACAAATGTAAAGAATCATTAATTTCTCAAAATTAAAAAAATCATTTGCAAGCAAGCAAAAGTCCCTTGAAAATTGATACACAAAATTAAATAAAATACTTAGTCTATCAAATTAATAGATTGTTATTTTTTCCATTGGAGTGTCTCCATGATATGCTTAGCATCCTCTTTCATAAAATCAATCATGGGACGCAAAGAATCGTTTTTGGTAGCAGTCATCAAATACACCGCTCCTCTGAGATAATGACGGCTACTATCTGTCAAAAAAAACTGATACGGAGTAGGCACTTCGCCCTCCAACTCGAAAACGACGGCTTTTTTACCATTTTGGGTCAAATACAACTTATCTGTAATTGAAGATGCCTTTTTATCGTGGTTGAACGCCAATTTGGCAGCATCAATCATCAATTTTTGTAGTTTTTCTTGATTATTCTGAAGGGGTTTGTAGGTAAACTGAATGCGAGTATCTAATTGAGGATAATAAACAATAATCCAATGCGGTTCTGCATTTTTGAAAGTATCCAATTGAATAATGGCAGACTTGGAGTATTCAAATGAAAAAGGATGCCCTCCTTCAAGTTTTTGATATTCATGTGTAGGCAAATCCAATCGGTTATAGCCTTTGGGTTTTGGCGAAAAATCGGGCGTAGAAGAGCCTGTACAAGCCAAAAGATAGACACAAAAACACAAAAATCCCAGTTTTGAAATTTTTTTCATTCAATTAAAAATGTTAAAACCATCTACTTAAATTATCAAGAGACAAATATTGGCGATGATTATATAAAAATATTTTTAGTACAAAAATACACCAGCCGATGCAGAGCCATCTAAAATAACCTTAATATGCTCATTCAGAGTAGTTGAAAGAGAATAGCCCACAAAATCTGCCGAGACTGGATATTTTGGATGATTTCTATCAACAATGACAGCAATTTGAAGTTTTTTTATAGGGACAGACAAAAATGGCTGCAAACTAAATGCCAAGGTTTTTCCGGTATTTAAGACATCATCACATAAAACGACATTTTTATCCTGAAAATTATCTACATTCGATTGAATCTGGATAATCGGCTGAATCGAAGACGTTTTATCAAAATCAACCATGGCTAATTCAACCTTTATTTGAGCTATTTTGGAAAGTTCCTCTGCCAAAATTTTGGCAAAAGTATATCCTTCCCCCACGATTCCGGCAATTACGATGGCTTTTTCATCAAAATTTTGCTCATATACTTGAAAAGCAATTCTTTTGATTTTTTGTAAAGTTTGACTAAAATTTAATAATTGATTCGACATATTTTAATGAAATTTAGACAAAAAAACGATTCCTGAAAGCAAATAAAGAATAACATTCAGTATATCAACGTGATAAATAAAAAAAACATATCCGTAAAATCAGTTTTTTGGCATAATTTATGCACTGAATTTGGATAGTAGAGCAAATATAATGAAAACTTAATTATCTATGAAGTTCAATATACACTTAATAACTGCTATCTTTTGTCTATTATTGGGCAGTTATAAAGGTTTATCTGTTGAAGCAGTAGAAAGCACCCAAGAAGCCAAAGAATTAACAGAAAGTATTTTACAATCCTTTAAAAACGGAAATTCTAAATTATTGGCAAGCTGTTTTAACCAAAAAATAGAATTGGTGATTGATTCTGAAAAAATAGATTTTCAAAAAATAACCTCCGAGCAGGCAGAACAGATATTAAAAACCTTTTTTCAGAAAAATCCCCCCATAGCCTTTCAATTTGTGTTTCAGGGTGGTTCGAGTGCCAATTTGAAATATAGTGTCGGGAATTATAAAAGTCGAAAAAAAGACTTTATGGTATATATTTTGGCAAAAAGAATAGATAAAAAGCATTTTGTCATCGAAACAATACAATTTAGGGAAGGCTAATGAATTGATTCCACAAGCCATCCAAAATCTTCTTTATAAATTATTGACCTAAGGCTCGAATTTATCGTAGCCTTTTTCTATTTTTGCACTTAAAATCCGTTAAAGAGTTTTTTTTAATCATTCAAAAATATTTAATATACCCCTCAAATGATAGTAAAAACAAAAAAATTTGCCTTAGACAAAAAGGAATATCTTAGCATAGCTTTCAAAAGACATCTACAAAAAGATTGGAAATGGTTATTAATTCCGGCAGGGGTATTCGTGTTGGGTCTGGTGCTTCACTTCACGGGTACATACAAAAACTGGTGGATTCCGGTTGTGTCGGTGATTGGAGCTGGATTGTATTTGTTGTTTTGGTATGCTCAATTTTATGCAGCAACACAAATGGAGCAGAACAAACAAATGTTTGATAAATTCTTATACGAAATTGATAGCCGCCAAATATTAGTTAAAATCAATCAAAAAGAGGGAGGAATTATCAAATGGGATACAATCAAGGAAGTAGAAAAGCGTGAAAGTGCCTTTCTACTTATCATTGGAAAGGGTCAATTTTTACATTTCCCTTTTCATGTATTCAACAGCGAGCATGATTTAAGACTTTTTGAGTCTATCTTAAAAAGAAAAGAATTGCTCAAATAATTCATTGATTTAAAAATCGCTTTGCCTCGGAGATTGTTGAGTTGTACTCGGCATAATCGAGGCATTTTTTATACAATATTTCTGCTTTTTTAGGGTTATGATTTCGAACCGAAATTCGTGCCAATCCTGCCAATGCCATGGCATAATAATCCTCATGAATTCCGTTTGATGGCATCAATTTAAGTACATTATTATACATTTCTGCAGCGGCCTTGTCGTTCTTTTGATACTTTTCCTGAACAATTCCTTCAAAAAGCATCCCTGCCAAAGCAAAAACTTTATTTTTCTTTAAAAGTTGAATAAAATCTTCTGCTTCTTGGTACTTTCCTATCATCAAGAGGCTTTCTGTATGTCGGGTCAAGTAATATAAATTATTGGGATAATGATTATGCAACCAAGTAGAATAATAAAAAGCTTTACTATAATTGGACTCGTATTTCAGATTTATTCCTGTCAAATAATAAGCAGCCTCCGTTCGGGAAAATACAGATTTTGCAACTGCGTGTTCGAGATAGTTTAATCCGATTTTCTTATTCCCCTCTTCAAAAAAGAACATCAAAGGCTTCACGACAGCGTGAGTTTCGGGAAATTGTACCCTATAAAAATTATACACACCAGAAGTAAACAAAAACTCAGGGTTTTTCTGTATCAATTCATTGCCATCCAAGAAATACTTATATGCTTTTCTTGCTTCATTGACGGCTTTGATTTGTTCTTTATTATGCGTAAGCACCAAGGCTTTGTAGCCATGTGAAGCCAATAAGAAAAACGTAGCCTCCGCTTTTTTATCTGCATCTGTAAGCATTTTTTCAGAAGCCCCGATACAATTATCAAGTAAATCTAAGTAAATACCCAATTGCTTGGGATGCTGCTCGATTGGAAAGTTTTGCCAATTCAGTACAACGGCACTTAACAAATATTGTACAGGGTGTTTGGCATATTTGGTCTTAATTGGAGCAAAAATTGCCTCTGCACTGGCAAAATCATAATTATACATCAAGTCTAAGCCTTTGATAATTTGAGACTTGGTGTAAGAATCATTTAATAATTGAGCGGAAGAGTCGAAAGATAATAATAATAATAAAGAATATAAAGTCAGGATTTTTTTCATTGATGAAAGCTTGTTTATTCAGTAACGCAAAAACTACAAAAAAAGCCTCACGAGGAGGCTTTTTTTACAAGAATTTTTCGGAAAGAGCAATAAATTAATTATTTGCTTCCAAAAAGTTCAATACATCGGTACGATTTTTTGTGTTTACACCAGCAGATTCCATTGCTTTTACAGCCGACTTCTCAATAGTGATGTAAGAGAAAGTAAGATCCGTTTGTGGAGCATATACATCTGCATTACCTTCACCTTTAGCATTATAAAGGAAAGTAACTTCTCCGGTTTTAAATCTGAAATCGATTTTGTCAGAACCACCGAAAGTTGCAAATGGCAACGCCACGAAATCAGTACCAACCTTTACATAAGCCCATACCATCATAGTCGCTTTGATGTTTGCATCTGTGCGAGTCACAGCACCTCTTTTGACAGTATTGCCTGTACCTGCAATCGGCTCATCGATTGTTTTCCAATCCGCAACTTTAACAGTTACTTCAGAACCTTTCACATTTGCGTTTCCATCTTTTCCGTTAGTACCGTTAGTACCATTTGTACCCGCAGTACCTTGAGGACCTTGAGCACCTTGAGGACCCGCAGGACCTTGATCGCCTCTACAAGACCACAATGCAATCGACAATGTTAGTGAAACTACTGATAAAATTCTATAAAATTTGTTCATGATTTGATGGGTTTTGAATTTAATTGGCTTCAGTTACGAAGCAATATTATTGAAATTTGTCCAACTTTGCAAATGATACGCTCCGTTTATTTATTTTACGGCGATTTTTTTTCATAAAAAAACAATTTAGTACAATTTTTCATTGAAATCTATTGTGTAATTTGAATAAATAAAAGACCTTTAATCAAAAATTAAATCAATCAATTTACAAATTTTTTATGCAAACCTTAGACTGCCTCAACCAAGTTGCCGAATTTCACAAAACATTCAAACACCCCATTTTATCTGAACCTCAAATCCCTTCAAAAGAAAGATGCGAACTGAGGGTTTCTCTTATTGCTGAAGAATTGAAAGAGCTACAAGAAGCCATTCATGACAACAATATAGTCGAAGTAGCAGATGCCCTAGCGGATATACAATATGTATTGGCAGGAGCGATATTAGAATTTGGACTTGGAAACAAATTTAGGGAAATTTTCGATGAAGTACAACGCTCTAACATGAGTAAAGCTTGTGATTCTGTATC